>Ga0207996_1000150_pt1 | contig 61885 bp, 64 predicted proteins | sample AntAceMetag02UKG_FD_184773 | JGI IMG/M metagenome (GOLD analysis project Ga0207996, IMG submission 184773) | Saline lake microbial communities from Ace Lake, Antarctica - Antarctic Ace Lake Metagenome 02UKG (SPAdes) (version 2) | ecosystem: Environmental > Aquatic > Non-marine Saline and...
TGATAGAAATATCGATAAAAAAGAGCAGACAAAAATAAAAGAGTTAACACGTGGGCCGGAAACACCTGAAGAAATTGCAAAAAAAGTCGTGGAAGTTTTTGGCGTTAAGGATGAAAAAGAATTGTTTCAAAAGTATACCAGAAACAGGTATGCGAGATCAGTATTTATTGAACTATGCAGAAAGCACCTGGGTGCAAAGATCAGTAAAGCTGAACTTGGCAGACAAATTGGTAATATGAGTGGCGCTGCAATTAACGAAAACAGAAAGCGGATTTTTGAGGTAATAAAAAAGAATAAAGAAGTTGGAAAATTGTATCAGAGGGTTGAAGAAAAGCTTAAATAATAGATTAGTTTAATATTTAGGTTTGACCCCATTTCTAGGCTCAGGGTTCTTTTTTAAGTAATACAATCGATCAGTTTAGGTGTAATTAGTTTTTTACGATACAGTCAAACTTTAATCCGAGAATTCACCTCTCTGTTTTTTTCAGGCGGAACGCGCGCCAGTCTATATTCAGTTTAAGCATCTTCGCCCGAAATGTACTTGGATTTACCTTAAGCAATTCAGCCGCACCGTCTGTCCCCTCAACACGGCCTCTTGTTTTGACAAGCACCTTTTTGATATGCTCTCTCACCGCAGCATCAAGAGGTATGATCTCCGGTACATTATTTGATGGATCATTTGACAGAACACCTTCAGACGGCAAAGAAAACGGTTTTTCTGTTTGTCCCAGAGATTTTGCTATCTCCAGGCAGGAACCATTTCCCAGGATAGCCGCCCGGTCAATAACGGCAGCCAACTCCCGGACATTGCCCGGCCAGTCATAGGCGCTTAACAGATTGATCTGATCCGGTGTGGGCATGACCGGATACAGGCCAAATCGCTTAGCCGCGCGTTCTGAAAGATACATCGCAAAGGCAGAGATATCTTCCCTGCGCTCACGCAGTGCAGGCAGCCTGATCGGAAATACCGCTATCCGGTACCAAAGGTCTTCACGAAACTTATTTTCAGCAACATTAACCGTCAATTCACGGTGGGTAGCCGCAATAATCCTGACATCCACATGAATTGTTTTCTGGCCGCCCACTCTTTCAAGCCATCCGTCCTGCAGTATTCTCAACAAACGGACTTGCGCAGCAGCTGACAGTTCTCCGATTTCGTCAAGAAAAAGAGTTCCACCGTCTGCGCGCTCAAACCATCCCTTACGGGTTTCTGTCGCTCCGGTAAATGCACCTTTCTCATGACCAAACAGCTGGGAATCTACCAGCTCGGCAGGTATGGCTCCGCAGTTCACCCTTATAAAAGAACCCGCTGAACGGGAAGACTGATCATGAATGGCACGTGCAATAAGCTCCTTTCCGGTACCGGTTTCGCCTAAAATAAGCACGGGTACGTCCAGCGGAGAAACCAGCCGGATACGCTCCATCACCATGCGCAAACCTGAATCTGAACCCACTATTACATCGGTTATCTTTTCGCGGCCCAAACGCCTAAGCAGCGAAGCATTCTCCGCTTCGGCAACTTCTTTTAAAGCGGCCAATTCATGAAGCCGGCTGTCATTCTCTTTAGCAACAGAAAAAGGATAAAGAAGTTCCTGCGTAAGGGCCAGATGACGCGAATTAAACTTTTGATCCTGCCCGGCGATTAAAACCAGCACACCTTTCCCTTCATTGGGCATTCCGATTGGACCCAGAATTACGTCCCGCTGGAGTTTATCTGGAAGAATGTCCTTAAAATAGTTTTCAAGTCCTGATTCACGGCTGAAGTAACGTGCTTTCCCCTGGGAACACCATTTAAGTATTTTTTTTATACTATTTTTTGAACAATCGTTATGTCTTACACACTGTATGTGCTGCGGATTCTGAAATCCTTTTGCCAGGGTTACCATATGTCCGTCTGAAATTTCAATTTCCCGTATCAAAAGCTGGTCCATCGGAATATCATGCAGAAGCATCGGCGCAATATTTTTCGTCAATTCACCGATCTCGATATGTCTGCAGGCTTCCTGCCACACTTTTAAAAGAACGGATTGAAACTTTTTCACGACACTTTCCTGTCATATTTAATAGTTTTTATGCTACATTTGATAGGTATTAACTACCATATTTAGTGCTTTTTGTAAAGACATGAATAGCACCCCCGGCAGCACCAAATTTTTAAACGTTAATAATTTCACAATAAGTCATTATATATCAGTCAGTTAAAACACCCGGCCTTCCTTCAGGGATGATAACAAAAGATAAGACGGCATGCTATTTGCTTTAGTGTAATCATACAGACATAAACAACAAACTAATCCCAACAGCCTTTCAAAATAAGGAGATGGCCATGACACCCAATATCAAAATAAAAATGGTTCTTTATACCGAATTTCTAGGCTTTCTTATGATCATTCTGGTTTTATGGGCAAACGAAGTGCTGGACATACCCTATGAATTTTTTGGCAGCGAACCTACCCCTGTCAACTATGTAGAAGCCATTATTGAATCTGTGCTGGTTTTTTTCCTTGGACTTTACGTGATGTTTGTTTCCTGGTTTGTTTTTGTTGGAATTGAATCCAGTACAAACAAACAGCAGATCTGTCCTATATGTAAAAAAATAAAAACAGGGGAAACCTGGTCGGTTTTCCCCGAAGACAATAAAGATCTATCCATCAGGGACATGGATAAAAACTTATGCCCTGAATGTTTCGATAAAATAATTAAACATGTTTAAAAAAACGAAAGAAGGTGTCGTGGAAAAAATTATAAAAAATATCAGCATGATTACACTGGGGTTATTACTTTTATCAGGATGCGGACGGACAAAAGACCCGTCAGAACAAAGCATTACCCTCACCCTGGGTGCATTTACGGTTCCCAAGGAGGTCTATCAGAAAAAAATTATTCCGGCTTTCACCGACTTCTGGAAGGAAAAGACCGGTCAGAACGTCAGGTTTGAGCAGTCCTATGAGGCCTCAGGCGCCCAGTCCAGAGCGATTCGGTCCGGATTTGAAGCAGATATTGCGGCTCTTTCACTTGAGAAAGACATTGAATCTATCCGGAAGGCCGGACTCATCACCCATGATTGGAAAAAAAACAGGGGCAAAGGGTTTATCACCCGCTCGATTGTGATCATTGCTCACCGGCCCGGAAATCCAAAAAACATAAAAGGGCTTGACGACCTGAAACATAGAAATATTGAAGTTATATATCCGAGTCCAAAAACCTCTGGCGGGGCCATGTGGGTGGTGAATACAATTTATGGGGCCGGCCTGAAAATTTCAGAAATTAAAACAGGCAGACAAGATATTTCTTTTGCGCGGGACTTTCTAAAATCAATCCAGAAGAGAGTAAAAGTCATGGACAAATCGGGCCGCATGTCAGTTACGACTTTTGAAAACGGAATCGGAGATGCACTGCTGACCTATGAAAATGAAGCTTTGCTTCGCCAAAAGCAGGGTAGAGAATTCCCTTTTATTATCCCGGACGCAACCATACTCATTGAAAATCCAATTGCTCTTGTTGATAAAAATGTGGACAGACATAAAAATCGTGAAGTGGCTGAGGCCTTTGTCGAATTTCTGTACACCAAAGAATCTCAGCGTTCATTCGCGGATTATGGTTTCCGTCCCGTAAACAATGACGTGGCTTTGGAATATAAAGACAAATATCCCATGCCCAAAAATTTGTTCGATATTAACTATCTGGGCGGTTGGAAGAACGTTCAAAAAGTGATCTATGCGAAAGAGGGTATCTGGAATGCTGTTGTAAAAGAGCTTTCATATGAAAACTAAAACTTTATCAAAGGGAGAACTGGGTCTCCGCAGCCTGGCTTTTGGATATCTGGGACTGCTGATTATCCTTCCGGTCTGCACTCTGACTTCAAGTGCTTTTCAGACCGGATTTATATCCATCTGGCAGGAAGTCACACTGCCCCGGGCTTTTTCATCGTTAAAACTAACTTTTATAATGGCGGCGATTATCATGGCTATAAATATCTTTACCGGAACAGCAACAGCCTGGGTTTTGGTGCGCCATGAGTTTCCTTTAAAAAAATTCATTAATGGTCTTATTGATCTGCCTTTCGCAATCCCAACGGTTGTTACCGGAGTCATGCTGGTCATCCTCTATGGTCCCGGAAGCATACTTGGAAATTTTTTAAATCGTTTTGACATTGAAATTATTTTTGAACAACCGGGTATTGTCCTGGCTCTGCTTTTTGTAACCTTTCCCTTTGTGGTGAGGTCAGTACAGCCGGTGTTAATGGAACTGGAAAAAGATATGGAAGAAGCCGCCATGACGCTGGGAGCCTCCCCGGTTCAAATCTTTTTTAGGATTGTGCTGCCGACCCTGGTCCCCTCTATTCTTACGGGTGCTGCTCTTTCGTTCAGCCGCGCCTTGGGAGAATTCGGATCAGTGGTTATTGTGGCAGGAAACATTCCCTTTAAAACACTGGCCGCTCCCGTATATGTTTACGGTGAAATCGAAAGCGGAAACCTTAGCGGGGCCACAGCTATGTCGTTCGTACTCCTGGCCATTTCTTTCATGATACTGGTGCTCATCCATTTTCTACAGAAATGGAGTCGGCGCCATGAAGCTGCTTAAGACCTTAAAAAGAAAAGCGGTCCGGCTTCCTCTCAGACATGTTTTAACAGGCCTGGTAATTGCGTGGATTTGCATACTGATCGTACTCCCGCTCGGCTGCATTATAAATAAAGTCTTTGTCCACGGGCTGTTCACCTGCCTGAAAGGCTTACTGGAATCAACGTCAAGATATGCCTTTGCGATGACCTTCTGGCTGACCCTGGGTGCTGTCGTACTGAATACGATTTTCGGTCTTGTCCTTGCCCTGGTGCTTGTGCGCCAGAAATTCAAGGGGAAACTCCTGCTTGAAGGACTAATCGACCTTCCTTTTGCGGTTTCTCCCATAGTCGCAGGATTCATGTTTATAACTCTTTTTGGTAATCAGGGCTGGCTCGGCAGTTTTTTTGATGAAAAGGGAATTAAAATTATTTACGCTTTTCCGGGAATGATGATCGCTACCCTTTTTGTTACTTTCCCCTTTGTTATCAGAGAAGTTGTTCCGGTTCTGAGAGAATACGGCGTAGAACAGGAAGAATCTGCTTATGTTCTGGGGGCCTCTCAATGGCAGACCTTCTGGCGGGTAACCCTGCCGTCTATAAAATGGGGTCTTTTTTACGGGATTACCTTAACCATTGCCCGCTCCATCGGCGAGTTCGGTGCAGTACTGGTTGTGAGCGGCGCAATCATTAACAAAACCCAGACCGCGACACTTTATGTACACCAGCAGTTTACGGACTTTAATTACACCGGAGCTTTTGCCGCAGCCATGGTACTTGCCATAATCTCTTTTATGATTTTAACCGGCATACAGCTTTCACAAAAAAGGATTTAAAAATGGGTATAAAAATTCAAAACATCAGCAAACAATTTGATGATTTTACAGCGGTTGACAATGTCAGCTTTGATGTTGCAAAGGGAGAACTTGTCGCTCTCCTGGGACCCAGCGGGTGCGGTAAAAGCACCATCCTCAGAATTATCAGCGGCCTGGAACAACCCGACAAGGGCAATGTCTTTATCAACGGAAAAAATGTAGATACCCTGACACCGCAGCAGCGCCGGGTTGGCTTTGTGTTCCAGCACTATGCGCTTTTCAAGCATATGACCGTTGAAAAAAATGTGGCCTTTGGACTTGAAATAAAGAAGAAGAATAAAAAAGATATTGCGGAAAGGGTTTCAGAACTTCTGGATCTGATTGGCTTGACCGGTTATAGAAAACACTATCCAGCCCAGCTTTCCGGAGGACAGCGACAGCGGGTGGCACTGGCAAGGGCTCTGGCTTCTGAACCCGGAGTGCTGCTGCTGGACGAACCCTTCGGGGCCCTTGATGTCAAAGTACGTGAAAACCTTACCCGCTGGCTGCACGACAAATTAAACACTACCAGTATATTTGTGACCCACGATCAAAAAGAAGCCATGGAGCTCGCAGATAAGATAGTCGTTATTAACAGAGGAAAAATTGAGCAAATGGGAATAGCGTCGCAGGTATATGATCATCCGGCAAACAGGTTTGTGGCAGGTTTTGTCGGTAATGTGAATATTCTGGACAGCCGGTGTATAAACGATGAAATTTATCTTAAGGGAATCAATCACAAAATCGGAACACGGGATAAAAAAGTTCCAGCCGGCAGGGATCTTGTTTTATTTGTCAGACCGGAAGATATTGTCATCAGTTCAAAAAAGAACGGGAAAGAAACATCTCCTGCGCGAATAACAAATATAAATTACAGGGGAAGTCACCGGGAGCTTGATCTGCAGATGAAAGGCTTGAGAATAAAAGCATTTGAATATAAAAACCATAATGCCGAATATCTCTGGCACGAAGATCAAACTGTTTTTGTCAGGTTTAACAAATATAAAGTTTTTGAACAGAATGCTTTCAATTAAACATTGATTAAAAACAGCGGCAGGGACTACACCCTGAAAATTATAAAAAAGGTGCATGACTTATGGAATCACGCGCACGCAGTATCGCAAAGACATTCAGCTGGCGATTTTTCGCCACCATAATAACAATGCTGATCGCCTGGATGATTACTGGCAATCCTGAAAGCGGATTTGCGATCGGTGCGGCTGATACCATCATAAAACTTTTTGTTTTTTATTTTCACGAACGGACCTGGAATCGTATTTCAATGTATAAATCAGAGCATACTGAAATCAATGTGATTCCGTCAGATAATGCCGACATGTTAGAAACAGGTCATCCAGGTCCGGTAATGCTTGTTTTGTTTTCAAAGGATAATCCGGATAAAGCCATAGAACTTGCGCTTGAAAAAGCCGGCGAAAGCAAAGTTCTGATCCTTGTTTATGTGATCAAGACGAATCTTGGGCTATACTTTGTTGAAACTGATGCCGGCCTTTATCCCGCCTTAAAAAAAGAGTGTGAAATAGAAATACTGGACAAATACAAAGAGGATGCAAAAAAAGAAATTGAAAAAATTGTAAAAAGAGCAACGTCTAAAGGGATACACATTAAAAAATGTATACAAACAGAACGCTTTAGCCTGGAAAATAATAAAACAATCCATACAGAAAAACCGGTACTTATTATCTTAAGTCCTTCAAAAAAACCGTTTCCATTTAGGAAATTTTTCAAATTCCCAAAGGTATACTTCCATAAAGACCTTTCTATCCCTGTTATGGAGTTATAAATTCCAGAGAAACGGCTCTTTATGACTTCTAAAACACCTTTAAGCATTGACAATTTTTGGAAATATAAAAACGGGTGGAACATAAACTGAGATTTCACAGACATGAAACATCTTTCAGGGTTAATCACCCGGCAACCGTAAAAAAACAAGGGGGAGGACATTGAAACAAATGAAAAAAATATCATTAATATTTCTCGGGTGTTTGCTGCTTTTTTCATCAGTTCCCGAATACACGGATGCATCCGAAATGGATATTCTACTGAAAAAGCTGGTGGAAAAAGGCGTGTTAACCCAAACTGAAGGAGATGCGATTCTTCAGGAAACCCGTGAAGAAGCAAAAAAGGAACAGGATCAGACAATTCAGCGAACAAAGGAAGCGCTGTTAAAGGGCGATGCGGGTTTTAAACTTGCCGCACTGCCCCCGTGGGTTCAGAAAATGAAACTGACCGGAGATTTCAGGCTTCGATATGAATATACCAACCGTGAAAAAACATCTGACCGGAACAGAGGACGATACCGCTTAAGAGTGGGGGTGATCACCGAAATTAATGATAATTTCATTGTGGGATTGGGCCTGGCCACCGGCAGCGGTAACCCGCGTGGAACAAATCAGACCATGACAAACTCTTTTGAATCTCCGGATTTCAGGCTGGACTATGCCTACCTTCAATACAAACCGAATTCCTGGCTAACCCTGACCGGCGGAAAGTTCAAGAACCCCATCTGGAGAGTCGGCGACATGCTCTGGGACAGCGATATCCGGCCTGAAGGAGTGACCGCCGGGATGACCTGCGACCCCTCAGACAATCTGAGTCTTTTTCTCACAACCGCTTTCTGGATCGTTGATGAACGAAGCGCCGATTCCAACGATCCGGTGATGTTTGTTATACAGCCGGGGATGCGCTGGGAAATTACGGGTCAAACCACCTTCAAGGCCGCTGCGATCTATTATGGTTTTTCAAATGTTCAGGGAACAACCCTTGACTATTCACAGAACACAAACACGCTTCAAGACGGCGTGTTAAAACATGATTACGATGCTCTCGGCATCACCGGCGAACTGGGTATAGTAAACCCTTTCGGGACAAACCTCCCGTATTTTGCTATTTTTGCGGATTACATCAATAATATTGAGGTCAGCAACGATGATGACGGCTATATGCTTGGATTCAAATTCGGCGCAAAGAAAGTGAGGACAAAAGGCCAGTGGCAGTTCAAATACAATTACCGCAGGCTGGAGACCGATGCCTGGCTGGACATATGGCCCGATTCAGATGCATATGGCGGAACAAACGCAAAAGGTCATGAATTTATTTTTCAGTATGGACTGTGCATAAATATAAATCTCGTTTTTGATTATTACCGTACGGAAAACATTCAGGGCAGGACACGTTCCGAAAATCGCTTTCAGGTTGATTTGAATGTAAGCTTCTAAGTACAGGATAAAATGCAGGAACAATGCTCCTCCATTTTACCCTACATCCTTCTTTTCCACTTGACGGACTTATCTCTTTAGACTTAAATGAGAGTAAGTATTATATGAAGGCCGCACATAAAATGCAGGATGGCAAAAGATCAAAAGAAGCGTTAATCCGGGAGCTACAAGAACTTCGTCAGAAAGTTACCAAACTTGAGACTCTGGAGCCTCAAGTTCATCAGACTGAATCTGAGCTCAAGGAAAAAAACCACGCCCCTGGAGAACGGGTTAAAGAATTCAACTGCCTGATTGAAATCTCCAACCTGGTGGAAAAACACGATGCATCCATTAAAGGCATCTTAAACGGAATCGTCAAGCTGATCATCACTTCCTGGCGGTATCCGGAAATTACAGCCGCACAGATTTCCTTTGGCAATGATAAATACACCACTGAAAACTTCAGGCCCACCGCCTGGAAACTCCGGTCTGACTTCAAGGTTTACGAAAAACATGCCGGGTTCATCGAAATATATTATCTGGAAGAACGTCCGGATATTGATGATGGCCCGTTTCTGCAGGAAGAAAAAAAACTGATTCACGCCATTGCAGCACTGGTGGGAAGGATCATTGAACGAAAACAGGCATCACAGGAACTGCGAGAAAATAAAAATGTTCTTTCACAGATCATTTACGCAAATTCAATTCCAACCTTTGTTCTCGATAAAGACCACAAAGTCACCCACTGGAACACCGCCTGCGCAAATCTCACCGGCATCCCCGCAGACCAGATCATTGGCACCAACATGCAGTGGAAAGTCTTTTATAAAGAACCCAAACCGGTCATGGCGGACAACATGCTCGACAACCGGTCTGAAGATGAACTTTTAAAATTTTACGGCAATAAAGGACGGAAATCTGCAACCATTGACTGCGCCTATGAGGCAGAAGATTTTTTTCCCGACCTGGGGAAAGACGGTAAATGGCTGTTTTTTACGGCCTCACCCATCCGAAATGCCAGGGGAATCATCACCGGTGCGATCGAGACCCTTCAGGACATTACCGAACACAAAATGGCAGAAGAAACCTTAAGGTCCGAAGTCGCCTATCTTGAACAGACCCTGAAGGAACGGTCTTATTTCCAAAGTATTATCGGAAAAAACAGTAAAATGCAGGAAATATATAATCTTCTTGAGAACCTTGCAGACACGGATACAACCGTCCTGATCACCGGTTCAAGCGGAACCGGCAAAGAGCTGGTTGCCCGTGCCATCCATTACAGCGGCATCCGGTCAAAAAACCCCATGATCACCATAAACTGCTCTGCCCTTTCTGAGAACCTTCTTGAAAGCGAACTGTTCGGACATGTGAAGGGCGCCTTTACCGGAGCCATAAAGAACAAGAAAGGCCGGTTTGAACTTGCTGATGGCGGCACCATATTCTTAGATGAGATCGGCGACATCTCACCCCGCATTCAGCTTAAACTTCTGAGGGTACTGCAGGAAAAAGAATTTGAACGGGTGGGTGACGCAGAGCCCCGAAAGGTCGATGTGCGTGTGATTACCGCAACAAACCACAACCTAAAAGAAAAAGTACTGAACCGGGAGTTCCGGGAAGACCTTTATTATCGCCTGAAAGTCGTTGAAGTGCACATCCCGTCGCTGCAGAAACGCAAAGAAGATATCCCGCTTCTGACAAATCATTTTTTTAAGCTGTTTAAAAAAAGTTTAAAAAAATCTATTAAAAATATAGACGCTTCTGTTCTTAGGATTTTCATGCAGTATTCCTGGCCGGGAAACATTCGCGAGCTTGAACATGCCATAGAACATGCCGTCATCCTCTGCCAGGGGAAAACCATTATACCGGAGCATCTCCCCCCGGAAATAACAGAAAATATATCCATTAAAGAGCCGTCCGCCAAAAAAGAAGTCTCCCCTGATATGCTCGAAACTGTGGTTAAAACATTGAATCAGACGGACTGGAACAAAGCAAAAACCTGCCGATCATTGGGCATCAGCCGCACAAGACTATACCGGCTGCTAACAAAATATAATCTTAAAAAAACCTCCTAAAAGTGTAGCGCTACACTTATGTATCGCTACACTTATGCAATAATCACATCTTTCGATACACCTATTTTCAGTTCTTCAGGATCTTTAAATCTGGTAACCCCCTGTAAAAACTTAATAACATAATCAAACTAGTATTTAATTTATAGCTGGCATGAATCTTGATAACATTAGTTAGTGAGTGAACAAAAACTCCTTTACAGAAAGGAAAAGACCATGCAAACAAGAACGATTCTAACCCATAAAATTGTTGGGGCTGCAAAATCTTTTCTGGCCAGAGCCATATATCGCGCAGCCAGAAAAGAACGTGAAATCCATAAAACTGCGGTTACGCATGTTTTAAAACGCGCCGCAATTGATGAAACGTTTCGCACAGCGCTGCTCTTTTCCGGCACAAATGTTCTTGAAGGATACGAACTAACCGGGCAGGAAAAAGCCGCGCTCATCAGCGGTGATATCAGATGGATCGAAAAAAATATGAGCCCGCTTACACCAGACAAAAAGGACTGGCTGCTGCATCGTCTCGAAGCTGAGGTCTGGTAACATATTTATTAATTTTTAAACAGTATAACAGGCTAAATCAATAAAATAAGTAAGCGGCCTGGAGAAGAAATAAAAATGTGTGAAGAAAAAACCATGCTGCCGAGCATACAACCCCCAAAAAAATATAAAAAAGAAGTCATAAGAGAATATCATCCAAACGGAAAACCCAAGTCGGAGAAAACATACCTTAACGGAAAACTCCACGGTACGACCCGGTTCTATAATCGCGATGGAAAGATCTGGGCACTACAAAGAAGTAAAAATGGAATTAAAGAAAGCATGGAATTTTGGAACAGCAAATCAAAAACAAGAACCTCTTTTAATTCAGACAAGGAGGGAGCGTCCTGAAAAAAACAACAGACGCACAACATTTAAATACCGGGGCAACTGTTAATTCACAAAACAGCGTGTGCTCCCGTTTTACCATTCCCGGTGAATATGGCGACAAATGGAACCTTATCACGGACTCTATTTCCTGGGCGGGTAAATTCTATAAAAAACTGGACTACAAGAAAAGCAGTTTCCCAAAAGCGCTTAAGGCTGGGAAAATAAAATGATCTATCCTTCTGACTGTCAAAGGATAAAAAATGTCTGCCACCAGCATTTAACAACAGGTGATACCTTTTCTACCCACTACAGAATTAAACAAAAAAACAACCCTTAAAAAATAAAAAGAGAACACTATGAAAAAAATATTGGTTTTAGACGGTTGCGAATCACTAGGGTTCTTGTATAAAAAAGAACTTATTTGGAACGACCGCATTGTAATAACCATAACTTATAAAAATAAATACCTTCAGATCATTAACAGAAAAGAACCAGACCTTATCGTAATGGACAACATGATCCCAATTGAAAAACAAAAGTGTATACTAAAAAAGATAAGAGAAAACCATCAGGAGCTGCCCATAATTTTACACTCTTTTATTTCCGGTCACACAGCAGAGATAAAAGACCTGTTCCTTACAAAAAGCTACAACTTAAACGAATTAAAACATAAAGCAAACGTAATTCTTGAAACGCGGAAAATTTCTCATGAGAACAGAACTTCAGCTTGTGTTTGCTGATTTTAAAAAACCAAACACATGCCGGGACATGACTTTACCCGTCGAGAAAAAACAAGGAATATTTTAAACGTTCAGGAAAAACATTGTAATATCCCGACCGAGTAAAAGATGCATAATGAAACAAAACATCAGCTGTTAAAATATTGAATTTTCAAGGAAAAACATCCTAAAAGGTTCATATCAGAAAAGATTGTTTTTAAATAGATTAACCGCGGAAACATAATATTTATCGTTTCCGACTACACTGAAAACAATACTGTGGGAGTCATTTTAACAAATATGCTTTCTGCCGTCAGCTAACATCATTGTAAAAGCAGAACATCGCTTCTTCTTGTATCTCCGGATACATACCGGGCCGGCCCACAGATCGAAAAAAAGGATCCTCTTTTGACAAAAGATGACAACATAAAAAGAACGTTGCTAAAAGCTCCTGTAATACTGCGGATAAAACTTAACCACTTTATTAAATAGACTGCTGAAATGTTAGCCTTGAAACGAACAGGAATTATTTATGACCAAAGGTTTTTGGAGCATAAAACGGGAATTCATCATGTAGAAGCTCCCTGGAGACTTGAAAGTATTTTTCACATGCTCAGAAAGAACCATCTGCTTGATTCTCTGCTTAACATACCGGCCCGTCTGGCAAGCATTGAAGAAGTTGAATCCATTCATACTTCTGATTATATTGATAAAATAATCGATACGGCCAATGAACCGATACATTATCTCGATCCAGATACCGTAACCTCAGAAAAAACCTGTGTAACCGCTTTTCTGGCCGTTGGCAGTGTGCTTGAAGCTGTAAAAAAAGTTATGCAAAACAGGATAGTAAATGCATTCGCTCTGGTGAGGCCACCCGGTCACCACGCAATGAAAAACAGGCAAATGGGTTTCTGTATTTTTAACAACATTGCCCTTGCCGCAAAATATGCCCAAAAAAAATTTGGCCTGACTAAAATCCTGATTGTTGACTGGGATGTCCATCACCCCAACAGTACCCAGTCAGTTTTTGAAAGTACGCCTGAGATCCTGCTTTTTTCAACACACCGTTTTCCTTTTTTCCCCGGAACAGGTGATTTTGAAGAAATCGGAACTGGAACCGGACGTGGCTTTACTATTAATGTTCCTTTACAGGCAAACACCGGAGATGCAAAATATATTGAAATTTACAACAGGCTCCTCCTTCCGGTGGCCCTTGAATATAAACCTCAGCTTATTCTGGTTTCTGCGGGATTCGACGCTCACCTGGATGACCCGATAGGCGGTATGGCACTGACGGAAAACGGCTTTGCAGCTATGGCCAATACGGTTCTAAAAATAGCAGAAAGAACCTGTAATGGACACGTTGTTATGGTTCTTGAAGGGGGGTATGACCCCTCTGCTCTGAGAAGATCTGTTAAAGCTGTTCTTAATGTTATGCAAAACGGTTCAAAAGAGACTGTACAGAACGAGACGAAAGCCAAAGAATTTATAGAAGAAATTATACAAAAGGTTATCTTCCAGCATAAGAAATACTGGAAGTGCCTGAACCAAAAACGCTTTCCTGAAATAACACTCCCCGCAGCATGATGCAACGAATATCTCGGCAATTGATGCTCACCGCTCAGAAAGCGGCATATCCCGGTTTTTATTATTAATTTTGGCTCTTCAACAGAATCTGTGGGTAAAAAAACAATTTACACCACTGATATTTTTTAAGGCACAAACGGACAAGTTGAAAATAGATGAACATCAAACGTTCAACCCTTCGACCCGGCTCAGGACAGGCATCGAATGACGAATGGGGAAAATGAAGAAGCAAATGTATGATCTTGAAAAACGGTTGCTCAGCATTTCGGTACGCATTATATAATTAGTGAAGCAGCTGCCAGGGACGGACCGGCAATCATATGGCGGGTCAATTATTACGATCGGAGCACATCCCCTTATCCAAACCACGGTGAAGCCCAGCAGTGGGTCCGGTTGATTAAAAAGGTTTCTTTGCTTAAAAAACCGAAACGTCTTAATAAACTTTTACCGGGAACCTAAGAATTAATTAAGATTTTTGGGACAAACAGTAAAACAGCTGAAAAGAAAAAATAACCATTTGTGATTGATTTTAATTCGACGTTGGACGTTCGATGTTCAATGTTGGATGTTTATTTTTTAAATAAAGTTCTTCAATAAAAATTAACACTAAGAAAAGTCGGCTTATTTATATTGATAACCAACTGTTTTAACATTGTATCCTATAATAAATACTAAAAATTTTCTTCTATTCATACGCTTTTGGAACCGCACAGATCATCACAAAGGGCTTATCTGCGGATATATTTTTATAACAGTGCTTTTCATCTGGAAGCACAATGGCAAAATCACCTTTTTCAAGCGGTTTTTCTTCACCGCTTTCTGTGATCATTGCACCTGCTCCCTCAATAACATAATTTAAATGTTCGAAAGGATGCGTGTGATAAGGCGTATGACCTTCAGGCTCGACTGTAAATACCCGGAAGCAAAAAACAGGCGACCCGTCCTTACCCGAAATCGGTACCTGTTTAAAAAGGTTTTTTGCGCCTTCCATATCTACCTTTACCTTTTCCAGTGTATCAAGTGATATGACTTTCATTTTTTCTCCTTAAATAATTTCTTATCTTCTTCGTCGACCCTGTATTTGAATATTTTTCCCTGATAATTTTTAATCAGAAGATCATTCCCATCAATACCGGTTACAGATTCGGGCACCAGGGGAACCTTCCCGCCCCCGCCGGGAAGATCGATCACATAATGGGGAATACCCATACCCGAGATGTGCCCGCGCATGGCAGCGATAATATCAAGACCGGTCTTTATGGTGGTTCTGAAATGAGACGCCCCAAGGGTCATATCACCATGGTGAAGATAGTAGGGCCGTATCCCTGTTTGAAGAAGTTTTTTCATCAGTTTTTTCATGATTTCAGGAGTATCATTTACCCCCTTCAAAAGCACGGTCTGGCACCCCAGTGAAATACCGGCATCACCCAATAATCTGAAAGCAGATTTAACTTCTTCAGTTATTTCATCTGGATGGTTAATGTGGGTATTTAAATATAAGGGCTGAAAACGGGAAAGCATCTCCGCCAGTTTTTCTGTTACCCGCTGCGGAAATAAAATCGGGACACGGGTACCAATGCGCATGGTTTCCACGTGAGAAACAGCCTGAAGACGACTTAAAATATCTGCCAGTGCATCATCTTCCATCATAAAAGGGTCCCCGCCGGAGACCAGAACATCTGTTATCTGTTCATTGCGCTGAATATATTCGATCCCCGCATTGATGGTTTCGGCATCAACCTTAAAATTTTTTCCGACTTTTCTCTTCCGAGTGCAAAACCTGCAGTACATGGCACATCGGTTCGAAACTAAAAACAGGACCCGATCAGGATATCGATGGGTAATATTCACCACCGGTGAAAATTTTTCTTCAGCCAGGGGATCGATAATACCATCGTTTACATCGATCTCATCAATATGGGGAACAGCCTGCTTCCAGAAGGGGCTGCTTTGATTTCTGAGCTGCTGGGCGATATAAGGATTTATCAGCATGGGGTATTTTTTAATCACCCTGCCGACCGCATCCTGATCAATATCCATAGACGGATAGGTCTTAGCAAGCTGTTTTGCCGTTGTGATGCTGTTTTTAAACATGTCTTTCAAATTAGCGGGACACATAATATAAAAAATAATAGATTGAAATAGGTATCTTCTTATATTATATAATAGTATGAACGATTACAAGAAAGATTACTAATCCCCTCGGTTATCAGACAGGCATAAAGGAAGATCTTTTTTTGGCCGTATCTGTCTCGTGCATCGTCAAAAGGAACAATGTCAAGCTGGCCGAGGCTTAGGGCTTTTCACTTAACCCTGGAATCTTTGCCCCCTCGAACCCTTTTAAAGAGAACTTAAGCTGTAAAACCCTCTGAATCAGGACAATGATTTAATCATAAAATTATAAGGAGCGACCATCATGCCGAAAATCTCACAAGTACCCGTACCCAAACCTTTTGTTGAAGTGTTTAAACAGTCCGGCATTAAGATCAAGAACTTTAAAACCCCGCTCGGCTTTGAACGCGAACTTAAAAAATTCACCAAAAGAAACCATGTGCTCCACTTAAGTACCTGCAAAGGGGGTTCTGCCCGGTCAACCCCCCTTGAGTACAAGACAAACGGCCTCACTTTTTTTGTACTTTCAGAAGGCGGCGGTAAATTTGAAAACCTGAAACACAGCAAAAAGGTCTCTTTTTCAATCGCAGAACCCTATGATTCAGAAGAAGGCTACTGGACCTACAAAGGCATGCAGGCCTGGTGCACAGCGAAAGTCTACAACCGCAGCAAGAACCCGAAACAGTTCGCCGAAGCCGTCAAAAAGATGGATCTTAAAAAATCCCTGCAGAAACTGGGACTAAAGGAACTGCCCCCGCACATTAATTACAGAATCATCGAACTTGACCCGGACAAAATTAAATACGGAAACCCCACAGAAGGTGTTTTCAGAGTGACCTGGAATAAAAAGGGATAATTCGAATTCGGATTTAAGTATGCGCGATTTCGGAATAACCTTAGTAATGATTGACTCAATTGTGGAAGGTAATTAGTGAAATTCGGAAGCTTCATTTCAGGGTTTTCATTTGCCCCCTTGAATCCCTGCCCTCCTGCCACGACGGAGCCCCGGGCTCAGACATGGTCAAATTCTTTTTAAAGGTTACACTGCTAAAATTGTAAACCGCGAGTTCTCAGATTTGCCAGTTTAAATCTTCAATAAACAAAAAAAAAGGCAGGATATAATATCCTGCCTTTTTTGTACTTTTTAACAACCTTTCAATTAATGCGCTTTACTTGAAAGGTATCTAAGATTAAAGTAATTCTCCGTCAGGTTGGTCATATTCAGCATAATATGATGATTGGCAATAGTTGCATGCCGGTTGATCAAATCAACAAGAAAAGGGTTCCAGTAATCAAGCTCGCCGTTTTCCGGATTCCATCTCCAGCACCAGTCCCAGACCTTCCAGAGACGGCCCTTCTGATCATAGAAGTTTTCCTGCTGCATGGCAAAGGTCTCTTTATCAATATACATAACCCGTTTACCATAAATATAGGTCGGCTCCTTGTTGGCAATCTCAACGATCCAGACCGGACGACGTTCCCAGAGATAACGCTGGCTGAAACCGCCGTATTTCTCCTCATACTTGATCGGTTTGGGATTAATAGAGGGACAAAGCACAACCGCTTCACCCAGCAGTTTGTACTCGGCCGGATGAATGGATATTTTTGACCAGTATCCCTTCCAGTCTTCCCATGAAATATCGGAACCCACCAGAGGATCCTGGGTGTTGGTTCCGGCCAAACGGCGGATACGGCGCATTGAAGGAATATAAGTTACAAAAGAGTCTTCCTTCTGGGGATCGGCATAGCGGGTCCTGACCGCGGTAAACCCCTTCAGATCATAGGGATAAGTTGCAACAATCGAGCCCTTTTCATAAATGTCCTTTGCTCCGGGAATGGCGGGCATCGGCGGTACCTTGATCCGGCCCACATAGTTGCGCCAGTGAAGTTCCACCTTTTCAACTCTCTCGCGCTTGCCGTCTTTTCCGTATAGTCCGAACTGCAGCGGCATGGAGTTCAGGTTATCTCCCATAATGGTCAGACGGTCATAATTGTGAACCATCTGTAGAGCATTTTCAGGCTTGGGAAAAGGCAGTCCGGCTGTCCAGCCTACCAGTGCATCATTTTCCCCGATCTTACAGGTTGACGAATACTTCTTGGACGCCTCCATGTAACCGCGATCATTCCACTGATGATGCGTCGGAACAATTTCCATTTCCAGCGGAAAATAATTATAATCCGCAAAGGGACCGCTTCCCATAATTCGATCAACTTCCCACTCAAAGCCATAAGGAAACAGCTGTCGCAGTTCTTTTTCATACTGCTTTATATTCTCAGGCGTGATCACCAGGCCCGGTTTGATGCTTGGAGCGGTTTTATCCTTGGCCACGATATCCACTGCATTATAGCCCAGATAAGTTTCCCACTCTGTTCCCAGCTTGATCGACTCGGGACTACAGTATTGCTCCGCCCACTCAATATGGTCGCTGTTGCCGGTTGATTGTGCCCAGTCTTTCCACTGTTGGGCCCAGTGCGGCAAAACTCCGGCTGCCGCCGGAAATACCGACAGTGCCACCACTGTAAAAGTTAATACTATTATGAATAAGTTTTTGATGCGCATAATGTCCGCCTTTCTAGAACTGGTATTTAATCTTCATATAGACCTGCCGGTTTTTCTGAAACAGACCAAAGGATTTACCGGTGTCATGATCACCCCACCACATCATGGTACCGATTTCCGGCCGCCAGTGGGAACCATAGTTAAAACAGATCTTGGCTTTTAATCCATGAGCGTGTTCATTCAGATCGCACAGGTAAAGAACTTGCGGCATGATCCGCTTGTTATCATAATAGGTATTCATAAGAAAGGAGAAATATTTTTGAGTCTTGTGAATGCGCCAGGGATCGATCCTGCTCCCGTCACGTGACGGCGGCAGAGGCGGCATCAACTCACCTTTTACCTTGTTGGTAAAGTAAAAAGGTGCATTCACATACTCACCGTTTTTGCCCCGGATATAAAAGACAAAAAACTGAGCGCTGGTAAAAAAGGACTCCCGCTTGTTCAGAAAACGGAGATAAATCTGCCAGTCAAAGCCCACCATCATGCGCATCTGGTCTTTGAATTTTCGGGCCTCACTGTATTTCCCGTTCAGACCGGTCCATGCCATGTCCCCGATGTGCTCGCCTTCATAACAGAAAGGCTTGTCAAATTCATACAATGCCTCAACACGCAGCACCGGTGAGGTGGTTTTTCTCATCCTGATAGCGGTCAGCTCCTTGTTGAGCGTAAAACCGACCAGTTTTTTATGATAGAACTTTTTATCAAAGTTCAAAGTTAAAAAAGCCTCATCCCAGGGCGCCGCGATGGTTGGCCCGGTGGGAAGTAAAATTGCGGTATTTTCCTGCTGATAGCCATAGTAACCGTTCAGAGTAAAAAGCCAGCCATCATAGTCTCCCATGATCCGCGTGGCAAACTCAGCCTTGTCAATGCCGGTCGCGTGATTTTTATCTGTCACATCTACGCGTACACCGCGCGGCAGGTTCGGCATTTCAGTGGCCCAGACACCGCCCTCTGACCCGTAAAGCTCAAGACGGTTGATCCGGGTCTTTCCGGGGTTGATAATAAATTCGAATTGCAGATCCTTAATTCCAAAGGGCTTGATCTTTGGAAAATAAGTTGTCTTTATCAGCCACAGCGGAATACGGGTATATTCATAGCCTTCATCAGAATCGCGCAAATTGAATTCATAACGCATGTCCTGAGGGTTAATACAGTCCATCAGGCGCAGCCCGTCACTCTCCCCCCAGATAACCTGCTGCTTACCGATGCGAAACTGAAAATTCTCGGTATAAATATCAAAATAGATCTCTCTAAAAACTTCCCAGCCGCGGTCATTAATGTTCCATTCCCACTCCATATTTCTTCGGGCATTACTTTCCTGGGCCTTTTGATGGTTGGCCTTTTTGAACCAGCTGCGGTTATGGTGAATATTGTAGGCCTGATCGCCAAATAAGCGGTTAATACCGTAAAGAGAAATCTTGTCGTTAAACTTGTATTCCCACTCAAGCTGAAGGGTAGAATAAGCGCTCAGATTCCGTCCACTAAGATGTGAATTATCAACGCCCAGGGCACCTTCCTGAGTAATAAATCCATTAATAAAAAACGGCCGTCCCGCTATATCAAACTCGGTAGCCAGTACCGGAGATTGAATAGCGAGGAAAACTGCGGCCATCAATGTGCAGCTTTTTAAGACAAATTTAAAAGCTTTCATTTGCACCCCCCAAAATTATTATTTTTATTTTGCTGATGCGTAAACCTTTTTATTGCTCCTGTTTAACCTCCTTTCTGCTATAAAATTATATTTTCCCCTGTTGTAAATTTTTACCGGTTTCAGGAACTGTGGTCTGCCACACTTTTTAATATGGCAACGGTTTCTTCATAACCTCCTGTTTCCCGGATTTTTGCAAGTTCCCTTATTGCGTCCGACCCCTCCAACGCTACCTTCCTGCTGGCGAACAGTCTGATGAGAATATCGGCACGGACAAAGTCCCCGTTACTTCCAGACCTTACTGCTTCCAGTATTTCTTCCGGACCTATTTTGGCACCCGCATCAATCAGCGCAGCAACAGTTTTAACATGTCCGTTTCTGATAGCTACCCTGACAGGCCGGTTTTCTCCCTCTTCCCCTGCATCCGGCAAAGCACCCCGGGCACACAGCAGAGAAACTGACTCGTTAAACCCATGTTTGACAGCAATCTGAAGTGCCGTGCGGCCCAGACCGTCTTTTGCATTGGAATCGGCACCTGATTCCAGCAACAGCTCAAGGATCTTGACTCTCTGATTACTGTCAACAACGCGCAGGGCTTCAATGACCGGACTGATATTGTCAGGACAGGGCTGGTTGACATCTCCGCCATTTTTGATCGCATACGCAACCTCAGCAGCATCTCCGCGCAGGATTGACGCATGAATCGAACAGCCTTCAAGAATAACAGCGCCGGCTGAACGCAGCATAAATTTCGGTTTGATCAGGTTAACTGCTGCCGGCAGGAAAAATAGCGCACCCAACATGTCAAAAAACATGATAAAGGAGAGCAGCAGTCCCATCTCTGCCTGGAATTTCAGGTCTGCCATGATCGGCCAGAGCAGGATCGGAATAATAACAGTAATCGCTGTGATCACCACGCCTTTTCCGGCAGAATTCATGGTGGTATGGGTCGCGGCGTTCCAGTCCCCGCCGGTGTTTTTAAACTCTTCCTCCATCCGGCTCAGGATGTATATTCCGTAATCCACTCCGACCCCGATCCCCACCGCGGCAACCGGAAGCACATTGATATCCAGGCCGATATCCCTAATCACCATATACATAAATGCCACCAGGCTGGCCACCAACAGCGGCACACACAAAAGAATAGCCGCTACAAAGGACCGGTAGGCCAGGCCGCAGAACACAAACACGGTCAAAAAGACCAGCGCCAGGGTTCCGGTCTGTGACTTTTTGATTTCCTCATTGGTGGCCGCCAGAATACCGCCGTATCCGGCCGCAAATTTAAATTCCATATCTTTAATTTTCGGCTGCGAATCAAAGAACTCTTTTGTCGCCTGAACAACCTGCGTCAGAGTTTCACCGCGATGATCTTTCAAAAAGATCCGTATGATGGTATGGCGATAGCGTCCGTCAAACAAAGTCGTGTAATCTCCCGGATCACCCGCTGTCTGGTAAAAAAACATCAGGTTGGTGATCAGGCGTTTATCATCGGGAATGGTCATATAGCGCACATCCCCCTCGTGAAATTCCTTGTTCATAGTCTTGACGATCTTTGCCACCGACTGGGTACCCCCTACCAGATCCGGAAATTTATGGGCAATGTAGCGCTCATACAGATCGATCCGCTTTAAAATCTCGGGTTCCTGTATTGACCATTCTTCTTTTCCTACCACAATGACGCTGATCAGGTCGGTACCGGAAGCGTCAAATTTTTCGTTGATCTTCTGGCAGTCCATATTATAGCGCGAGTCCGGCCACAGGATCGGAGAACCCGGAAAGGTGTCCCCCACTTTCAGCTTGGAGTCAAAAGTTGCGGCAACCATTCCGATAACGATCATGGCAATGACAATGGCAATATTGGACCGGCGCAGACACAGGTCAGCCGCCCTGTCCATGAGACCCTTCTTTTTCTTTTTCTTGTCTTTATCCCAGGAAAAGTCATACTTTTTCAGGTTTTTGGGAATGGGCATATAGATACAGAGAAGCGGTCCGAGAATCGAAGATATCAGCAGGATCGAAACCACCCAGCAGGCACACAGGATCGCGATTTTCTGGACCATGGGTATCCGGGCAAGAATCAAAACCGAAAATCCTGCCGCATCCGTCACGATCGCTGCCAGGCTGGCCAGGAACAGGCCGTCCAGAGTTTTAACCGCCGCCTTTGTCCTGTCCCCGCCGGACAGGTACAGCTCTTCCAGATAGCGCCGGGTCGTCTGCACAGAATGGCTGAGAGCCCGTGCCGCCACCAGAACAGCCAGCACCACCATCAGCGGATTAAAGTTAACCCCGAAAAGAGAAATCACCCCAAAGCCCCAAACCGTACTCAATACCAGGGCCAAAAGCGGAATAATCACCACCACATTAGAAAAATAGGCTGCCACCACAATAACGGTAAATACAATGGTAATCGCAAAGATCAAATACAGCTTAGGCATAAAATGGTAGATCCAGCCCAGCAGCATGGGACGGCCGGCAACATGGATACTCAGGTTATCGTCTTCTTCACGCTCTTTTAATTCCTGGATAAAATCAAAAAAGTTACTGTAATCAATATTATCCCAGCAATCCGCCATGATCAGAGTCGCCTTGCCGTCTTTGGACACCAGAGCCCCGTTGTACAACTCAGCAGTAAAAATATTCTCTTTCAGCGTCTTGATCCCCTGGGGACTGGTATCGATTTCCGGCCACATCAGAGCAGTCACATCCACTGTTCCGCCGGCGTGTCCTTTGGTCGCCTTACTTTTACGCTGGGCAATGGAGTAGACAAAAGACCGTCTGATGTCCGGATTAAAAAGCACCGCATCATTAATGCGCTTAATTTTTTCCAGGATCTCAGGTTTAAAGATATCTCCTTTTTCCAGCATAATGGCCAGCATGACCGTACTGGTCCCGCCGTAAACACTTTCATATTGAGCATTCAGCTTCACAAACTCATGGTTTGGCGGGATCATCTCCTCCAGCAGCACCTCCATGCTCAGCTTTTGGGTCATCCCATAGACAAACAGAACGGTCAGCAGTGACATTACGATCATAATCGGGTAGCGATACCTTACAATAAACTCACCAATGGTCGTCTTCTTTTCTTCAGCCATGTGTTCTCCCTCTTTCTCTTTCAACCTGTTGCCGGTTATTCCCTTTTCGTCAGACCACCCACTTTATTCAGCGCGCCAGGACCAGCTCAACACTTTTTTCAGGATATCGAACAATATCCCACTCATCCCCGCCATTGTCGGTCCACAGGATCAGGCCCTGATCACCCACAGCAATTGCCCGCTCACCTGTTTTGGAAATAAAGGTAATACTGTTTATCCAGTTATAGTCGATTCTGTAATTCATCTCCAGAGCCGGCACCCAGTTCTGAAGATAGGGTTTTTTAAAATATGAATACGAAGCAATGATGCCCTGTCCCACGGCCACCGCATCATTGCGAGTGGTGGATGCGCCGAAACGCTTAAAGAAAAGATCATAGTAATGAGTTTTGATAGTAGGCTTGTCCTTTGTCCAGCTGATACCGCCGTCAGTCGATTTAATGATAATCCCGTCCAGTCCCACGGCAAAACCGAGATCCATATTCAGAAACTCAATGCCGGACAGAGAATTTTCAGTGCCACTGTTTACTTTCAGCCAGGACTTGCCGCCGTCGATCGTTCTCAGAATCGTGCCGTATTCACCCGCGGTCCAGCCGTGCTCCGAATCCAGGAAATAGATTCTTTTTAAGGTATAGACTTCCTCTTCCATCCCGAAATCGTCATCAAGGATCTCTCCTTCCTTGATCTGTGAAAAATCGATTTCCTCCGGCTCACCACCGTGAATCAGCTCCCAGTTGACACCGCCGTCTTTTGTTCTCAGAATACTTGCAAACTCACCGACAATAAAACCATCCTGAGGACTGATAAAAACCACATCATTATATTGACAGGCAATTCCGCTTTCCACCCGGTGCCAGTTATTCCCGCCATCTTCTGTACGCATAATGGTACCGGCCCGGCCCACGGCACAGCCTTTTTCCCGGCTGATGGCAAAAACCCCCATCAAATCCCGGGTGGTATTGCTTCGCTGATAGCTCCAGCTCTTGCCCCCGTCTTCCGAGCGCAGGACTGTACCGTACTGACCGACAGCCCAACCGGCCGACTCTCCGGAGAATGAAACATCAGTTGCCGGCCGATGCCCCAACCGGCCTTTGGTATCTTCTGAAAAGGAGACATCCAACAGATTGTCATGTAAACGCCACTTCTGCTCCACAGCCACTTCCACCTTGCCGGTTGTTTCCTGCATGTACCAGTAACTCGCAACGATAACAAGTGCCATAATTACAAGGATCAGTACGATTCTGATTCGGTTTGACATATTATCTCCTCCGGGATAACGGTCCTGTTAAAAGGCGCGAGACTTCCTTTTTACTGGGAAGAAACGGGCAAATAACATTTTTAAAGTGATACTTTAATAAAATTTTTGATTTGCATAAAAAACAGATTTTGTTTACCAGTAAGTATACCCACATATCTTGACCTATTTATCAAATGCTTTTTTGCTTGTCAATCTTATTTTTCATAACTAAATAATAAATTAAGATACTCTAAGATGATCTTACGAAGTAATAAACAAAGATAATCTTTTTATAAAGTAAAAATCCTTTTTCTACTAAATATAATTTTTTATATTGATATAAAGGACGAATACCATTTTGTTATTGCTTTTTAAACATATAAAGTTTTATATTGACCATTAAATATATATACATAAAAAAACATCTTCAATGCTTTTAAAACCATTCTTTTTTTATAAGCTATCCATATTGAATCAAATATGGCATCTTTAGTCCGATGTCAAGAAAATTTTGAACTGAGTCATAAATATTTTTATTTAAAAATTTAAGTTCTGATCTTGAATTTAAAAAAGCATTTAAATTCAGAGCCTTATAAAAAATTAGGCGTAATGACCCTGGTCATAAAATATAACCGGAATAATTATAATTGGCTAATACAGTGCAGCTGAATAGAGGAAATATCAAGAAAATGGGGGTGGGGAGCCGTAAATTTAAAGACCTGAAACAAGGCAGAAATGTCTCTTTTAAAACTACAGAAACGCAAAGAAAACCTTTAAAAATCTCACCGAAACAAACGGCTAAAGACCTTTTCCTGCAGATCAACCTATAAAACCGGCAAGCGTCGGGCCCTCACAATAGCAGGTGCGGGAACCCGACAGGAGATATTTCCAGAGTTATCTGAAATAAAAAGAGATAATTCGAATTCGGATTTTAGAGTGCGGATTTCGGAATAACCTTAGTAATGATTGACTCAATTGTGGAATTTTTAATATCCCGGCTGCGGCTTAGTTAAATCCAAAGCAAAATGCTTATGGGGAATAGCTATTCGCTATTCCCCATAAGCTGTTTTTTTACGGCCTTATTTCATATACAATATTTACAGGAGACTCTGCAGCCCGGCGAAAACGGGTAAACCCGCCGGCCAGCATCACTTCCTTCAAACGGGCCTCACCGGCCTGTCCGCCAAGGGCATGTCCATCATCCTGAGCAAGCGCACCCGACACACATAAAAGAACTGAGGCGCAGTAATACAGCCTGCCCACAGGATTAAAATTCTGTTCAACTTTATCTCCGGCAAAAGGTTCCACGACCATCCAGGTGCCGTCCGGCTTCAACGCTTTTAAAATTTGTTTTGCAGCGCCGGCAGGATCGCCAATATCATGCACACAGTCAAATGAAGTAATAAAATCATATCCGGAAGCTGGAATATCATGCGCAGAAACCGCCTCAAAGGTCACCCGGTCTGAAACACCGGCTGCTAAAGCCCGTTCTCTGGCAGTCTTGATCGAGGGCTCATGATAATCAAAACCCACAAAACGGGACTTCGGAAAAGCCTGTGCCATAAGAATGGTGGAAAAACCATAACCGCAGCCCACATCCGCCACTAAAACACCGGTCTCAAGTTTCTGCTGAACACCCTCCAGCGCAGGAATCCAGTTCTGAATAAGATTTGTCCGATAAAGCGGCTTATAAAAACGCTCGGCTCCATGAAAAAGTTCCGCATCGTGTTCATGCCAGCCCACCCCTTCTCCGGTACGGAACGCATCAGTGATCCGGGCCTCTGATCTTATCGCTGCCGTCGCCGCCTGAAATGCGCCCGGCATATATGCAGGGCTTTCTTCGTCTGCCAGCACAATTGCCTGTTCTTCAGTCAGATAATATTTTTCGTCTTCCGGATCGTAGGAAACATAACCGCCTGAAGCCATGGAAGGAAGCCATTCCTGGACATAGCGCTCTGCCATGCCCGCAGCTGCCGCAAGTTCTTTTCCGTTCATCTTTCCAGATGCCAGCTGTTTAAAAAGACCCAGCTTTTCTCCGATTAAAACCAGCGGCGCATGAAAAGTCGCACCAATATCTGATATTACTTTTCCGATCATCTCATTTAATTTTGCTTCATCAATTGCCATTGGCCTTCTCCTGTTTGATTTTTTTATACGGTTAAAAAATTTATTTTTTCCATACAAACGTTCATATGACCAGGAATATCTGCTGTCATTTCAATTTTTTAGGGTCTTACTTCATATACAATATTTATAGGGGACTCTGCGGCCCGGCGAAAACGGGTAAACCCGCCGGACAGGACCACTTCCTTCAAACGGACCTCACCTGCCTGACAACCCAACGCCAGACCCACGTCCTGAGCCAATGCGCCCGCAACACATAAAGTAACAGAGGCACAGTAATAAAGCCGGCCTATAGGACTAAAGTTCTGTTCAACCTTATCACCAGCAAAAGGTTCTACGACCATCCAGGTACCCTCCGGTTTCAACGCTTTTAAAATTTGTTCTGCTGCACCAACAGGGTCACCCATATCATGCACACAATCAAATGAAGTAATAAAATCATATCCTGAAGCAGAGATATCCTGAGCTGCAACCGCCTCAAATGTCACCCGGCCGGAAACACCTGCGGCTAAAGCCCGCTCTCTGGCAACTTTAATCGAGGGTTCATGATAATCAAAACCTACAAAACGCGACTTCGGAAAAGCCTGTGCCATAAGAATAGTGGAAAAACCATAACCGCATCCCACATCAGCCGCCAAAGCGCCGGCTTCCAGCTTCTGCTGAACACCCTCCAGTGCGGGAATCCAGTTCTGGACAAGATTTGTCCTGTAAAGCGGCTTATAAAAACGCTCGGTCCCGTGAAAAAGTTCCGCATCATGTTCATGCCAGCCCACGCCCTCTCCGGTTCGAAACGCTTCTGTAATTTTGGGTTCAGATTTAATCGCTGCCGTTGCCGCCTGAAAAGCGCCCGGCATATATGCAGGGCTTCCTTCGTCTGCCAGCACCATTGCCTGCTCTTCTGTGAGATAATATTTTTCGTCATCAGCATCATAACAGACATATCCCCCTGAAGCCATTGCCGGAAGCCATTCCTGAACATATCGCTCTGCCGTATCCGTAGCAGCCGAAAGTTCTTTTCCATTCATCTTTCCGGATACCAGCTGTTTAAAAAGACCCAGTTTCTCTCCGATTAAAACCAGCGGCGCATGAAAGGTCGCACCGATATCTGTTATTACCTTTCCGATCATCTCATTTAATTTTGCTTCATCAATTGCCATTGGCCTTCTCCTGTTTGATTCTTTTTTATGCGGTTAAAAAATGGATTTTTTCCATACAGACATTCATATGATCCAGGATGTCTTTCACCATATTTCCGTAAATATCCTCAGCCTTTTTATTCTCCTTTATGGCCCGGGCAACAGCCTTTCCAGCCCGATAACCGGAATCAATAGCAGCGCTGATCCCTTCACCATTTAAATATATTATTCCTGCAGCTTCCCCGGTCAGCAGTATATTTTCTTTTCCGAGATCAGGCGGTGCCAGTCTCATCATACAGCCTTCCACCCGTTCCTGCTCTCCAAAAACAACTTTGAATTCATCACACAGGAACCCTTTAAAAACCGCCATGCTTTCATTCAGATCCCTTCCTTTAAATCCGCCCACGCAAAGGGTTAAAAAATCTCCTTTTCGGTGCACACAGCACAGGATGTCTCCCACTTCTTTTTTGAAAAACACGTTCCAGCTTCCGTCTTTGAGCTCTCCCATATCTTCAAACCGGTAATACGCCTGGAAGATAACCACCTCGGGTCCGGCATTGACCCATTCCGGATCAAGGATCTTTCGGACCATCGAATTCCCACCATCCGCACCAATCAGATAGGAACAGGAAAGCGGTTCCTTCTGCATGTCTTTATCAAACTTATCTACCTGGCTCATCTCCCTGTTAAAGATCTCGACCTTTATTTTATCTCCTTCAACTGAAAAATTCCGCAGCATACAGTTTTCCCAAACCTTTGCTCCGGACTGTTTTAAAAGCCAGCGGTCAAATTTGTTCCGCCAGATATTTTTATATGCTTTTGAAAATTCGATACCGTCTTTAGGAATCTCCCAGACATAATCAAAGAAACCTTTCCCGCTGTCCCATTCCTTTATATCAGAGGCATTCATGTCCTTCGGCTCACAATACACATCCTCGGTCGGCATCGCTCCAAAATATTTATCAAGCAGAAGCTGGGTCTGTCCAAAAAGGATGCCCGAACAGGTTTTATGACGGGGCATCTTATCTTTTTCAATCACCAGAGTTTCGATTCCCTCTTCTTTCAGCGCTTTTGCACAGGCCGCCCCCGCCGGTCCGCCGCCCGCGATAATGACCGGATATTCTTTCATGTTTTTTCCTTTCCAGATTTCTTTTTAAATTTTTTCTTCAGTATTTTTTTAAAATAAACATAAGGCGCAGAATCACACACAATAAAGCAGACCTGCGTAAAAAAGCCTGTTTTTTCATCAACGCTTTTTATGGCCTGTTCAACAATTATTTCCGTAGTAACCTTTGGATCCAGGCCCGGAAAGGATGCTCCCACTGCAGGAAAAGCCAGTTTTTTAAAACCTTCTTTTTCCGCTTTCTCAAAAACAGTCTTTATGCATGCAGCAAGGCTGTCCGGACTGGCATTTTTGTTATCATCCAGCATGACACAATGAAAAATATGTTTTGAAGAGATATCGCCTGCCCCGGTCATCACCGCATCTCCCGGCATTCCGGGTGCCCGTTTTACAGCTTCATCCTCAACCCCCTGGCCGGCAATATTCTTTATTTTTGAAGTAATCCCCGAATCCATCAAAAGAGAAGGCGTGGTGGGAAGTGCGACCGCGTCAAATTCCAGTTCTTCTATCTTTCCAAAAACCGCTTCAAATTGTGTTCCGTTATATTCATATTTCATTTTTAATGATTTCCAATAAATTTTTATCTATAAAAGTCTGACCGCTATATAAGATATCAGCCTTTTGGTTTTCACTCGACCCCTGGACCCCTTGACACCTCGAACCCTTTAAAGAAGGAAGTCTATAATTATAAATCAATTACAGTCCCCGCACTGGCAAAGAAAAACCTGTCGCCAAACGCCTGCTTAAGCATGGCCGCCGCCTGAAGTCCGGTACAATGGGAAACACCGATTCGGTCTATGTCAAATTCCTTAAGCGCCTCTATTGTCAATACTACCTGTGATTTATCAAGAAACCCCATATGGGTCCCGCCGATGACCGTATGTATTTTTTCGCCGGGAAACTTTTGCTGAATATGGTTCAGTGTATTGATCATGCCGGAGTGAGCACAGCCCAGCACAACGGCAAGGCCCCGGGCGGTCTTTATGACCAGAGACTGGTCATCCTTGAACAGGTCCTGTTCCGTTTCATTCCCTTTTCTTACGGCAAGCCTTTTGTCCGCCTTTTCAAACTGCGTTTTCCTGGGAACTTCGCCGGTCAGAAAAATATCCTCTTCAACCTCTGAAAAATCCGTATTAAAATGAAAATCCGCACCCAGCGCACAAAGATCATCTTTTTTAAAAGGGATCCCCACAGACCTGGAATTATTCTTTCCATTTTCCTTTATGACGGCAAAACGCTCAATAAAAATATCCGGATGGGCATAAACATTTATGCTTCCACATCCCTTGAGAACGTCTGAAAGGCCGCCGGTATGGTCAAAATGACCGTGACTTAAAAATATTTTGGATACCTTCTTCAGGTCTTTTTTCAGGACCTTTGCATTCTGTACAATAGTAAAGCCCTGCCCGGTATCAAAAAGAAAAGTGCTGCCGGGTGTCTCTATCAGAACAGACAATCCGTGCTCGCCCAGAAGACCCGGGATAGGAATAACACTGTTTTCACAAAGTATGGTAAGTGTATACATGGATAAACTCCTTTATTTTTTTGACAAATCATCTTCAACTAATAAAAATCTTAATCTGTGTGTAAAGCAAATCAGGTTTTTGTTGCCCCAAGGGGGCACATGGAAAATTGGGGCCCCATCTTGGCCGTGCCGAAGTTATAGGTTTTTTTGTGGATCTAAGGCGGCTCATGTCTGAGTCCCGACAAATCGGGACGAGTTCGTGACGCCGACCGCAAAAAATCCTATAACAAGGGAATCCCGTTTTACGGGACCGGCCATAGGGTGCCTTTTCTTTGTTACTTTCTTTGGAGCAAGCAAAGAAAGTAAAATAAATAAATATGCATTTAATCAATCGCTAATCCTTCCCATTATCGCAGGAATAGGACAGCGCGTCAAATTTGCAGGAATCAAGGCATTCACCGCAGGAAAAACAGTCGGCGGATAAAAGTTTTCCCTCATAAATACCTTTCATGGCAAGCCCGGGACAAGCCTTGACACAGGCTTTACAATCCGTACATTTTCCCCGATCTATCCTGACCTTAAAAATACTCATTTTTTCAACCAGCGACGAAAAAAGACCGAAAGGACAGACAAAATAACAGTGCGGACGATAAAAAAGATAGGCCGCTATAAGCATTATGCCGATGTAAACCGGGATAGAAACAAGGCTGAAATTAAATTCAAAAAGATTAAAGGGATTGATCACATGATAGATCACCCTGCCCTGTTCCCTTAAACCGAACAGGTTAGACAAAAGAGCGATAAGACAGCCCAGAAAAACCATGATCCGGACACTGTTTGAAAGCCAAAACGGGATTTTATATTTTGTTTTAAATTTACCCAGACCGGGTATTTTATAAATAAGCTCTTGAATCGCACCAAACGGACAGATCCATCCGCAAACGACCTTGGTACCGATCACGGTCAGTAGCAAAAAACAAACAAAAATCAGGCCCCATGCCGCAATATTGGGTTCTATTCCGGCAATTCCCTTTATAAACTTAACCATTCCGGTCATGGGGTTATAGGACTTGCCAGGCAAAAAACCGAAACAGGTAATTGAAATTAACAGCAACACTGTTTTTACGACAGAATTCATTTTGTTCTTACAAAGCAGAAAAATAATTGCAGCAGAAAACAGGGCAAAGACTGTCTGAGCCAGCACTCTCTTTTCCGCGTCAAACCGTCCCTTAACATGAGAAAGAACATGAAGGGCCCTGGCCTTATCAATACCGAGCTCAGAAAGCGTTGCGCTTCCCCGGACATCAGTCATTTCCAGTTCATGTTTTATCTTGCCCGGTTTAGCATCGTTCAGCCGGGCAAATTCCTTCAGGGTATATCCCGGCTCAAAATAAAAATCCTGTTTGGGAACCAGAAACAACAGGACAATCTCTGCAATAATAAAAATCAGTACAAGAAAAAGAATTTTTGTATTTTTCAACACCTCATTCCTCCTGAAAATAGGATGTTTGATAAAAGCCGCCGCAAGGATAAAATCCGTGCTTTAAAAAGAACCGATCTGACAGGAATTTATCTTTATCTTAAGTTTTTCACAGGCATTCGCAAGATCAAGTTTCTTCATTTTAAATTTTTCAGCAATGTCCCAGGCTGACTTACAGGGGAGACGACCTTCTACCAGCCGTTTTTCTATTTCCTTTTGAAGTTCCGGAGCAACCATATCTGCAGCTTTGACGATTCGTTTTTTTTCGCCATAGCCAAACAGACCGAGCTGGCATTTCCCGATGCGAACCTCTAAAAGGTCAAGGGTCATACCCACCTCCGAAGGCTTTACCTTAAGCGCCGTAGCAATGGCATGGACAGCTCCGCAGGAAAGGCTGCCATCAGACATTTTTTCACGAACCTTTTCTGCAATTTTTTCATTAAGTTTTGCACCTGAATGCTTTGCCGCATAGTGCCCGGCATCTTCATGTGTCATCTTTTTCTCCCGATCAGTTTTATATTCTTTTTTTATTTAAACGTGTTATTTGAGCTTTGATATTAACGCTGTTTATTTTTTCCACTCAAACTTGGGCATTGTGAAATCAGGATGATACTCCCTCAAGATCACTTTGTCAGGCGTAATTTTAATCATATTCATGCTTTTTAACAGTTTATTTTCCATCATTTTCTTTTCTTTTTCAGTAACCTTGTTCTGTTTGAAATAGGACTTCAGAAAAGAATCAACCACACCGTACAGATTCCACTTACGCGCCTTGGCTTTAAAAAGCCTTGGATTGTTTCGCACGCTGATCAGTTCAACAGTTCCGAATATCTGTACACTCTTCTGGATCTTGGAATGTTTCATGGGCTGCTCGTAAACCGCGGCACAGACCTTATTATTACGCTTCACATTGGCAATTTTTCCGCCCGGCTCGCCGAAAATATAAATCGTTAGACCTTCATTGAAAAATTCAAGCGGTGTGGCACGGGGAGCGTCTTTATATGACGTGGCCAGCACAAGCGAATTTCGGTGCACCATTCCGCAGCTGTGCCGACCCGGCTTTTCATCCGCCCCTCCCGAAGTACGGTTTAAAAAATCGATGATATCTTTTTTGATCTGTGCTTTTGTTCTTTTATCAGATGGGTTCATGGCAAACTCTCCTTCTCTTGATAAAATGTCTAGGATTATACAAATATTTTTGAAAGCGGCTGCTCATTATTTTCCGCAGCCATGCCCCGCAGCCGGTCTCCAAAGGGTGAAAGATCTATCTTAAAAGCGTTCTCTTCACATAAGCGAACACAGTTGAAACAAGATATACAGGTATCCCCGATCTGCGGATACGGAGAGCAGCTGATCGCCTGAACCGGACAGACCTTTGCACACTGTCCGCACTGTGTGCAAAGATCCTGATCCGCTTCGATTTTTGGAAACATCGGCTTTGCTTTTTCAAGACTCATCGTTTGCATTATTTTTTGAGCCGGACCGGGCTGATAATTAAGATCTTCAGCAGAAAAAGCCTCAAATTTACCTGAATTAATTTTGGCCTGTACTTTCTTAACGAGATCACAGATCAGCACATCGTCAATACTGTCAGGGCGCCCGTGCCCCAGCGGATTCTCAACCTGCCACAGCAATGAGTGCAGTGCGGCTATTTTTGCAGCCCCCGCAAGACGATATCCTTTCTCTTCCAGCTGTCGCCCCATTTCAGGAAGGGCCAGCCCGCTTGAAACCGCCCCCCAGGTGACAAAGGGAACCGCAAAAACGCCCCTGTCCCGGGGAAGACCTGCAATAAATTCCGTCACCGGAGGTAAAGCATGATAGGTATAGACCGGAGAACCGATCCACAAACTGTCTCCGGCTGAAAAACTTTCTTGTGCAATTTCAAGCCTCTGAAAATCTTCTTTTCTCCCCAGATCAAATATTTCAGTCGAACAGCCCGTATCATCCAGCATTGATTTAATGACTTCCGCCACATGCCGGGTTGTACCGGCCGGTGAAAAATAAACGACAAATCCTTTTTTGGGTTTGTTTTCCATAGATGGCTCCTCTCTTTGTTAAAACCTTAAAAAACCTGTTGGAATGAAAAATTAATATTTAGCGTCCCGTCCCACCTGCGCAAAGATTAACAGGGTCTCAATTAGCATTTATCGTTAAAGCCGCTTCGTCCGGGAACATCATCCGTCTACCTCTATTCCGGACAAAACAGCTTTAAACGAACCGCCGCCTTATCTGCTTTATTTCGTCCAATGATATGTTTTTTACCGACCTTTTCAAGAACATTTTTTATTGTTTCGATATAAATTATTTTTCTTGAAGAATCTCCTTTTTCTTTAAACCCTTCAAGAAGCTTTAAAAATCTCTCGGTCTCGCCTTCGGCTTTCAGGACAACTTCCTTTTTATAGGCTTCAGCCTCCTGAACAATTCGGGTTGAATTTGCCTTTGCAGCAAGAATTTTATCATTGTAATAGGATTCTGCTTCATTGGTCATTTTTTCCCTGTCGATATCCGCTTTTATCACATCAGAGAAATATTGCTGCACCCGATCGGGAGGCTTTATAATACGCAGCTCAATAAAGGATACGGTCAAGCCGCACTGGGCCTTATTCAGTCTTTCCTGAAGCCCGAGCTTTATATCTCTGATCACAGCCTGCTTGCCCCGTGTCAGAACTTCGTCGATCGGTATTTCGGACAGACAGTGAATAATCATATTACCCGCCATGCTTCTAAGCATCACATCCGGGTTCTTTACACGAAAAGTATAATCAAACGGGTCCGTAATGTTAAACTGGATAACACAGATTATATTCACAAGATTATTATCGCCTGTAATGCAATAAGGCTCCAGCCCGGTCATCCGGGTAAATACGATTGAGGCCGGAACCTTTTCCAGGGCAGAGTCTGATGAATAGAAATCATCTATAATCATTCTGTTTATGGTTCGTACCGGTACTTTTGTGATTTTGTCCACAGGCCAGGGAAGCACATAGTGAAGGCCCGGCTGAACCCTGTCGTTCAATACACGGCCAAATCGCTGGTGAACACCTATTTCACTCTGCGCTATGGAGCAAACACCCGAAAAAAGATACAGAATGATCAGACCGGCAATTATCCATCGAAAAAAAGAGGCAAAACCTGTCCAAACCTCCCTGAATAGACTCTTCATTTCTCTCTCCGAAGTCTCATTAACGGTTATCTCCATAAGGATTATTAAAATACTTAAAAATAACCGAATCCGTTGACAAAACAAGCGTACTATTTTTACTCAGGATCTCTTTATAAACCTCCATTGACTTGGTAAACTCATAAAACTCTTTATCCTTTCCGTATGCTTCCGAATAAAGTTTAAGCGCTTTCTGATCACCTTCTCCTTTAAGGATCTCGGACTGTTTATACGCTTCTGCAAGAATCCCGGTTGCTTCCCGATCCGCTTTTGCCCTGATCTTTGTTGCCTCCTCCCGGCCTTCCGCACGGAACTTCATGGCTTCTTTTTCTCTCTCTGAACGCATACGGTTATAAACAGCATCTGCTACGATCGACGGATAGGCAATTCTGCGGATCCCGACCTGCACAACCTCAATACCATATTTCCCCTGGGTCCTGGTATTGACCTTTTTTAAGATGCTCTCTTCAAGCGTCAACAGATTTATTTCTGTGGAATTCGTATTGATAATATTGCACAGCTTAAAATCACCCAAAGCATTGCCCAGTTGTGAATTGATCATGTCACCCAGTTTCTGGGTCGCAATTTCCGGGTTCGCCAGAGATTGAAAAAAAAGAAGGGGGTCCCGAACCTTCCAGCAGACATAGCAGGTCATCACTATCGGGTTTTTATCACCCAGCAGAAGCTGAATGGGCTGGCTGGTAAACACCTGTATTCTGCGATCAACCCGATTCGCCGTTTCAAATAAAAACGGACGTTTCCAGTTAAATCCGGCCATTTTTATTGTCCGCATCGGCTTGCCAAACCGTGTTAAAACAACATACTCACGTTCTGAAACAGTAAAGCTGCATACGTAAATTCCGCCCACAACAGCTGCAATCACAATACATAAAATAACAAGATATCTCATTCCTGAATACCTCCCTCAAAATCCATTACGGAAAACTTTTTAAACCCCATCCATATTTCAGGTATCCCTGATTTCGGATCAACAATAATTTTTGTCTTTTCTTTCAGAGCTGTCTGCATCGTTTGCAAATAAAGACGGGACCGGGTGAGCTGCTTTTCTTTTTTTGACACAGGTAAAGTCATCACAAATCTGGCCGCACTTCCTTCAGCGTGCTGCGTACGGTCAACCATATAGCTTTTTGCGGTTTCAAACGTTTCTGCGGCCTCACCCCTGGATTTGGGCAGGGTTCTATTTTTATATCCCCTGGCTTCATTTATAATTTTCTGTTTCTCCTGATGCCCGGCAATCACTTTTTCAAATGAATCCGCCACAGCTATGGGCGGATGAATATCCTTAAAGTTAACTGAAAGAATTTCAATTCCGCTTTTCATTTTGTCGAGGTTTTCCTGGAGACCCTGCAGTAATTCCTGCTCAAGCCTTTTTCGATGCACAGCCGCGATGTCATAGAACTTCTCCTTAACAAAAAGATATGTCGCAACCCGATGTCCCACCTCGTTTAAAAGCTTAACGGGGTCAATGTTTTCATAAAGATAAGCCGCTACATTTTTTATGCGGTAATGAAGAACAATATATGGATAGAAAAGATTATTATCACCGCTGAGAAAAGCTTCCTCTGTTCCATGCTGCCGTGTCCATAATAGTGCGAAAGCCTTTCTGTCCGTAATATTCCCAATGCTTAATTCATGGATAAAAGCAACGTTTGTTTTTTCAACACTATCTATGGGCCAGGGCAGTTTGAGATGAAGCCCCGGATCAATGGGTTTCCTAAGTTTCAGCGGAATGCCAAAACGCTCAACAATAGCTTTTTCACGACTTCCAACCGTATAGAAAGCTGTTGAAACATATGCTGCGATGATAAGGATTAAAGGCAGGAAAAGAACCGTTTTCAAAAACAGCCTTATTTTTATTGAATCACCAACTCTTGACACCAGAAAGTTTTGAATCGCTTTGACCGCTTTTTGTAAAGCGATCCTGTCAAAAAGAAAAGCGATCAGCGTAAAAGACCTGTACCTGAACAGGCGATCTGACTTTCGGTGAAAAAACGCCATACCCGTGTTCACAATCGTTTCCAAAGCAAAAGACAAAATAAAAAAAGCGATAAGCCCCGCGACCCAACGATCAATGTTTAAGCCCAGCGTATACAGTATCAGCGAAAATCCGGTTAAAAGCGATGAGGTCATATCTGCCCGCGCATGCATCCCGTCTGCCACCAGCCCGATCGAACCTTCGCTTTTTCCCACCTTTACCTCAAGCTTGTAAACAAAATATGAACCCAGTGAAAACAGCAAAAAGATGAGTCCTGAAAAAAGGGGGTTTCTTATTTGAATAATTTCGGAAGTAATAGATTTTTTTATAAGAAAGGCGGATACAAGGAGCAGAATAAGTCCGATACAAAAAGAGACAGCCAGTTCCATTCTGCCTGCAGCATAGGATGAAGCCGTACCGAAATCATTTTCACTTTCCCCGTCTTTTTGTTTTGTGCTTCCATTCCTGCCGGAATGTCTTACCGCAATAAGCACCAGAAAGCTTGTGACGATATCAGTGAAGCTGTGCCATGCTTCAGCAAGAATAGCCATACTGCCGGAGAAGAAAAAGAGCAGGAACTTAACTGCGGTAAGAAGCGTGTTCATCCCAAGCGCAGCAATTGCTGTCCTGTTTTTTATATCATTACTTTTCCGGCTTTGATTTTTCTTTTGCTCAGCCATCGCTTAAATTCATTGAATAATTATCCACGGCTAAAAGCCGTGGTTTAATCTTATAATAAGATCAATTTCTTTTCCATTCGAACTTTCCCATGGAAAAATCGGGGCGGTATTCTTTCAGGATCATATGGTTCGGGCTTATTTTTACAAAACTGCAGGCGTCTATAAATTTCAAGATAAACGCCCGGGCTTCTGTTCCCTCCAGACCTTTTTCCTGTGCGATCGGTTCAAGCAGTCTTGTCATGACAAAGTCCATATTATATTTTTTAAGCAGGCTTTTAAAAAGCCTTTTCCTGTTTCTGCAGGTGATCAGCTCTGCCTCACCAAAGATCTGCAGGCTTTTTTGAAGAACCGAATGATCCATCGGCTGTTCATAAATAAATGCGGACACATTTTTATTCCGTTTAATATTGGCGATCTTTCCGCCGGGCACTCCCAGTATATACAGAGTTAACCCTTCATTAAAAAACTCCAGCGCGGTGGCACGGGGAATATCCTTATACGAAGTTGACAGCACCAGTGCATTACGGTGTTTCATGCCGCAGCGAAATTTTCCTTTTTGAGTATCCGGAGAACCTGAACTCTGTTCTAAAAAATCCAGGATCATTTCTTTAATCATTCTTTTTGTGATTTTCTTTTCACGGGACACGATCTCTCCTTTTTTAATATCCGGCCGGTGTCATTCGTTTATGGTTTAGGACAACAGCAAAAGGTATTCCGGCACATGACAGCACCGCACAGCATTTAAAGGTAAATATAATACCTGCCATATCCGAAAGTCTGCCGGCAGCAAGAACAATGATTGAACTCAAAATAAAATTAAGCGTCATGTACATTCCGTTTGCGATTGCCGGAAACTCAAAATTTCTTTTTTGAATCAGCGAAAGCATAACAGGCGTACTGGAAAAAGCCGTAAGACCGGCAAAACAGAGTGAAATGATAAACAGCCATCCCTCGGAATAAAGACAGAAGAACATGGCAACAGGGGCCGCAACGGCCAAAAGCAGCAGCATTTTTTCACAGGCAATCCGGTCCGACAAAGGACCGGTAATACAAACACCAATAATCGCAAAAGCCTGAAGCAGAGAAAGAGATCCCCCGGCAAACCAGAGTCCGCTTCCTTTAAAGGTTAAATATGTGGGCAGATAAGCCCCCAGCACAGAAGCCGTAAAGCACTTGCTCAAAAGAATTCCGGCTATTGAAATAAATAGAAGTTTTTGCCCGGTAAAGGTCCTGATAATCGAGTTTTTTTCTAAGCCGACATCTTTACCTTTCCTGCTTGAGGGGACGTCCTTAAGAATCCATAAAAGAAACAGCGACACCAGAGCACCTATCGGTATCAGTCTGTACAAACCGCTTAATGTCCACATTGAGACAGCACCCAGCACCACCAGCGGACCCAGGGTCCGTGACAGCTCTCCACCGGTCTGAAAAAAGCTCATGGCTGTGCCTATTCTGCTGCCGGCCAGGTTTCGCAGGATTACCGGCGGCGGCACATGAAAACAGGCCGAGCTGAAGCCTGCCACAAGAGCCAGCACAGCAATTGTCCAGAAATTAGGCGCATTACCGATAAGACAGATGGCAACAGCAGTCACACTGGGACTGATAATAATCATATATTTCAGATTCACCCGTCCTGCCAAAGAACCGATCAGAGGACTGAATATTGAGGGTATCCGTAGAAGAACAGAGATAAACCCGGCAGCGGCATAGGTCAGAGAAAACTTTTCGATCAGCAGCGGCAGGACAGGTGCCAGAAAACTTGAATAAATATCATGGCATAAATGGCCAACAGAAAGACCTAGAATGACACCTTTATTTTTTTGATTTTTACTCATGTTTTAAAGGCTGCAGTAAAAATTGACACTAAATTTTATATGGAAAGCGGATACGGCCAAGCCAGCAGCCCCCCATCCATAAAAGATACCTTCTCATAGCCCATCGCCTTAAGAATAATGCATCCCTCATAGGCCCTGAGACTGGACACACAACTCAACACAATTTCTTTGTCTTTTGGAAGACTTCCGCCCTCGCTTCGTAATTTTCCAAGGGGCATCGGCATCACCCTGGGATGATCTATCCGCATGCGGCTGAATTCACTCTCTGTTCTCACATCAAGATAGATAAAGTCATCCCCTGCTTTAAATTTTTTCATCACCTCGATCGGTGAACGCCCTTCGGCCAGTCCGTTAAGCTTGTTTATGACGGCATTCGCCGCATTTATAATATTATCCATCGGTGGGGAATAGGGTGGAGAATAAGCCAGGTTCAGCATTGAAAGGGTATCAACCGTTGCATTACAGGTGATCGCTGTTGCTGCGATCTCCATTCGCTTGGCTGCTTCTCCGGGACCCAGGATCTGAACGCCCAGAATTTTTCTTGTTTTTTTATCCGCAATAAGCTTAGTGACCACCGGCTTGGCACCCGGATAAAATCCCGGCTTATCCGGGCCCGGTACAATAGCACAGATACATTCATAGCCAAGAGCCTTTGCTTCTTTTTCTGTAATCCCGGTACGGCTGGCGGTATAATCAAATATCTTGAAAATCGCCGTACCCGGAACAGCGGGAAACACTGCATCATCACCGGCAATATTATCAGCAATCACCCGGCCCTGGAGGTTTGCAAGAGACCCGAGCGCCAGGGTCATTTTTTCACCGGTAACCAGGTGGGTACTCTCCACACAGTCCCCCCCCGCATAGATATCCGGATCCGTTGTCTGCATGTTCGGATTTACCCGGATTGCACCGCTTTCACCGAGTTCAAGCCCGGCAGCTTTCGCAAGCCCGACATTCGGTAAAAATCCCTTGGTCACCAGCAGAATACCGGCCGGGAGTTCTTCTCCCTTTTCAGTAACAACACTTTTTAAACAGCCGTTATCATCCGCCCGCATTCCGGTAACCGCATCACCGACAATAATTCGGACACCTTTTAGCTCCATGTGTTTTGCAATCAAAAGAGACATCTCCTCGTCAAACAGTGACGGCAGGATCTTGTCTGATTTTTTGATAATGGTAACACACAGCCCCCTCTCTTTTAATGCTTCCGCAACCTCAACACCGATAAAACCGCCTCCGGAAACAATTACGTTTTGAACCCCGTTATTTTCTACATGCTTTCGGATCGCAATAATATCTTCCATGGCAGCAACGGTAAAAACACCCTCAATATCATCCGGCCCTTCGATTACAGGACGGGACGGAATACCCCCGGTTGCGATCACCAGGATATCATAGGACTTTCTGCTGCTTTCTCCGGAACTCGAATCAAGCACTTCTACTTCTTTGTTTTCTCTGTCAATACCGGTAACTTCTCTTCCGGTGATAACCTTCACCCCTTTGACCAAATCAAAATAAGCTTCATCCCGTACAGAGCCGGCACCGCCGATAAGACTATGATAATCTTTTACTGCCCCGGAGATATAGTATGGAAAACCGCAGGATCCATATGAAATAAATGACCCTTTTTCAAAAATCGTGATCTCTGCATCTGCATCTCGTCGTCTCAGCCGCGCAGCAGTTTTCATTCCGCAGGCATTTCCCCCTATAATTACAACTCTTTTTTTCTGTTTCATTTCCGACCTCATCTGTTCAATAGTTTAAGACACAACCTCTTATCCGATTTTTTTAAGGTCCGCAGCATAGCTTCCGGCAAGATCCACGTACACCTGTTTAAACCGTGTCCAGTTTTTTTTATATTCGTCACTGACATTTCTGATAATTTTCACCGGAGCTCCTGCCGCGATCTTCCCCGGAGGAACTTCCTGTTTGTTTTTTACCACACCGCCTTCAGCAACAACGGACCATTCTCCAACCACAGCCCAGTCACTGACAATTGAGCCCATTCCAATAACGGCATAATTATCAATAAGCTTTGCATTGTGAATAATACACATATGGCCAAGGGTCACCCGGCAGTTAATCCGGCATATTTCGCCGGGCCGGGCATGGATCACACAGTTTTCTTCAACCGCCGTCCCGTCCCCGATCTGAATAGAACCGTAATCCCCTCTTATCTTTGCCCCGGGCCCCACATAAACACCACGGCCCAGAGAAACATTTCCGATCACTTCTGCTGATTCGGCAATGTAACAGTCTTTACCAATTTCAGGTTTGATACCCTTATACTCGAAAATCGCCAAAATACCTCCCTTACGTCTGAAAATTGTCCTGCCCGGTAAAATACCGCTTATCAGGCGGTGCAAACCGCATTCACCTTTTCAACATAATTCCTAAAAAGCCTCACACCGCCGCCTTCACTGACGACCCGAAGAATGGATTTGGGGTCTTTCACGATCACCCCGGACAGAAGATCAACCCCAAGCTCACGGAACTCGTTTACAACCAGGGGCGTCGTTGAGCCCACCAGAGCTGTTTTCTCACAGTTTTTGGTCGTTTCAAGAAGTTTTTCCAGAGTCAGATTGATCAGAGAGGTGGAGGTAATGATCACCTTTGAACATAACGGCAGCAGCTCAAAGGCCTTTTCTTCAGGATATATATCCAGCGCTTTTTCACCCTCTTTTTCAAATATTTTAAGTTCCCCTGCTGCTTTTTTAAGCGGGGCCACCAACGGCCCGAAATACCCGACCATCCCCACCACATCGTCTTTTTCGGGCTTAAGCAGCTCAAGAACATCTCCTTTAATCAGCTCTTTATTTTCCGTGTTTAACAGTGCGTTCATCGCTGCGACCCCAACCGTTCTGATCAAAAGATCGGAAGAATCCAGAAAACCGAGAAGCTCCTCAGCCGACTTTCCTTCCAGCGGCACATTTCCCTGAAAACTTGCACAGCCATGGGGAATGTCATGACGAAAAGTATAGGCAAGTCCGGTTGAATCGTTATCAAGCATAACTGCCGTGTAGCAGATGCCGATACGGACTGAAGCCGCAGTTCTTCCCGCGGCCCGCTTTAAAGCAACTTTTTTAAGCATATCAAATATCATTTTGTCTCACCGTTCTTAAAAGTTTTTTTAAACCTGTCGGATATTATCTTCTTCCAGTAAAAAGAGTTGAGCACCCCTCCCGGATTGTTAACCAGAACCCGGTCCTTTACCACAAGGGTGGTTATCGGCGCATGAGAACTCTGGGCAAAGAGAATATCGTGACCGACGCATAATCCGACGACAATATTAAGTTCTGTTTCAGCCCGGTTCAGCATTTCTGCCTGCCCCAGCGGATTACAGATAACTTTTCTGTTCCCCGCATCAGGACAATCCGGCAAAACATCCTTTATCCCGATTCCACAGACGCTGCAGCACACGGAGGTAATTTTAAAACTGTTTTCCAGAAGTTTATGCAGAGATGCGCCTTCCCGGGAACAGCCGGCACAAAAAGCAATGCCCAGGTGTTTATATCCCATTCTGTCTGCAAATTTCACAACCTCTTCCACCCGGGTCAGCAACCTTTCATCTTCTGATTCAAGACCGATAGCTGCCGCCATCATCTTTTGTTTTTCAGGATCCGTGTACAGTTCCAGGATCTCCTCTTTAATCCCGGTACATTCTTTTTGCTCCAGATAGCAATCCATTTTTTTACATTTTCCGCACTGCATCCCGTCCCTCCTGATCTTTTTTATCCACAAACATTTTGGCTTTTGCCCGGGCAGCAACCTTGCCGTCCATTTTCACCACGGCTTCGGTATATATCACATGATAAGACAGCCACCGGATCCGGTTTTTCACCGTTGCGGTTATATGAATCGGTTTATTCAGCGGAACCGCCTTTTTATATCTTATGTTCAATTCTGCAGTCACACAGGAAAGCCCGATACTTTTACAGGCATAAACCATGGATCCGTCAATGACGGATGCGATTATCCCGCCATGGACGATCCCCTCCCAGCCCTGATAATCCTCAGTAATCACAGTTGAACACTCAGCCTGCTGTTTTTCGGAATCTACCTTAAAATTAAGTTTCAGCCCTGTGTTATTCTTGGATCCGCAGACAAAGCAAAGTCCTTTTTCCATCGTTAAACCTTAATATCACGGGTGTTAAACCGGATTAAACACTTGATATCGTTCTTAATTTACAAATTATTTCAGCAACGGTCTTCACCGTTACATCAATATCCGACGCTGTGATTTCTTTTCCCAGGGAAAACCGAACCGAGCTCTGCGCTTCTCTGGGACCGATTCCCATCGCCCTTAAAACATGGGAAGGGTCAGCGGAACCGGTCGCGCAGGCTGAGCCGGATGACGCATAAATATCTTTTAAATCCAGATGAAGCAAAATGGACTCACCGTCAACACCCATAAAAGTTATATTTGAAGTATTGGAAATCCTTGGGGCATCACGGCCGTTAATAGAGATATCCGGAACATTTTCTGCAAGTCCTTCTTCCAGCCGGTCTCTCAGCAGACACAGCCGTCTGGACTCATCATCAAGCGTATCTTTAGCAAGGCGGACCGCTTCCGCAAGTCCCACAATACCGGCAACATTTTCTGTTCCGGCACGCAGGTGACCCTCATGACTGCCGCCGGTGATAAGCGGTTCAACAGAAACACCCTTTTTAATATAAAGAACGCCCACCCCTTTTGGTCCGTAAAGTTTATGACCGGTCAGAGATAGAAGGTCAGCCTTGATCTCGGTCACATCAATTGGGATTTTTCCGGCAGCCTGAACTGCATCTGTATGAAAAAGTATATTTTTTTCTTCGGTAATGGCGCCGATCTCTTCCACCGGCTGAATCACCCCGGTTTCATTGTTTGCAGCCATAATACTAACAAGAATTGTACGGGACGTAATGCTTTTGGATAAAGCATCGGGATCTACCCTTCCGGCAGAATCAACCGGCAGGAAAGTCACTTCAAAACCTTCTTTTTCAAGAGCAGCACAGGTCTTAAATACAGCATGATGCTCAACTGAAGAAGTGATAATGTGATTGCCTCTTTCCTTTAAGAAACGAGCAATGCCCCGTACGGCCATGTTGTCTGATTCGGTTCCGCCTGCAGTAAAGTAGATTTCACCGGGTTCTGCTCCAATACAAGCCGCAACTTTTGCGCGCGCATGGTAAAGCCTTGTCTTTACCTCCCTGCCGAGCCGGTAAAAGCTTGAAGGGTTTCCAAACTTTTCCGCAAAACAGGGGATCATGACTTTTATCACTTCCGGATGAACAGGCGTGGTTGCATTATAATCAAGATAAATCATTTTTCCGGACATTTCTGTTTTTGCTCATAGTCTCGGATCGCAGCATGCAGCGCATTCACCCCCATCATTGAGCAGTGTTTCTTATGATCGGGTATACCTTCAAACGCCTCCACGACATCATCATCGCTCAGGCGCTTTGCTTCATCCAAAGACTTTCCCTTTGCCAGGACGGTTGCCATACTGCTTGTCGCTATCGCCCCCGGACAACCGAATGATTTAAACTTAATATCTTCAATCCGGCCTTTTTCAACTTTGATCCACAGCTTCATCTGATCTCCGCATTCAGGATCCCCCACAAGGGAATAGCCGTCACAGCTTCCCTCTTCCATTTCACCCACGTTGCGGGGATTCGTAAAATGATCGATGACCTTATCATTATAAAAGATGACAGGCCCTTCTGCTTCTTCCAGCTCTGCTGAAGGAATCTCAGCATCACTCTGATTATTCCCACTGTTTTCCATAAAAATCCTCAGCTTTCACAGCATCTTTTGGGTCTGTCACATCCTTCTCCCGTTCCGCAGCAGGTTTTGCCGTTTTTTGCAGAAGGATATTTTGCTACATTTGTCACAGACATCACTTTTTCGAGATCAGGACTTTTGCATTTTTCACAGACAAAAGTCTCTCCCTCTTCACCCAGGTTTGAGAGGAACTCGTTTATTTCCCCGCATTTTTTACACTTAAACTCATAAAGCGGCATTATCATTCTCTCTTTTATTCATATTAGCCGGCTACAAAAGCTTTTTGCCCGCATCCGGACCGGGAGCCGTTGTATAAACGGATGTCAGCGCAACCACAACAACCCCTTTGGGATTCCTGCCTTTGGCCAGTTCTTCTCCCTGTTCAAAATTTGCGCCGTCTGTTTCTATTACCGCCGTTCCCTTGAACTGATAGCCCGCTTTGTCTTTCCAGACGGAAACAGATACCTTGGGATTTTGCTTAATATTTTCAAGGGTCTTGTTCATAAAGTTGTCCACCAGCAGCAGATTCCCGTTATCCAGTATTTTAGTAAAAAATATCGGCACAGCATTGGGCATTCCGCTGTTATCAGCACTTGCCAGGACCCAGATATCTGTTTCATCCAGCAGACTTTTCATCTCATCATTAATTTTAGTCATGGTTTCTCCTTTTATATAAATTTATTTTATAAACCGATCATCCGCAGTGATCTGCGCTCTGTTAGCCGCTGTATCATACCATCCGTTTTTCACCTTTTTCTTCACATCAAAAACATCGATATAGGGTTTAATATCAAGCAGCGGCGTACCGTCAATCATATCCGGAGATCCGATGATAATCATATTATTATCGATTTTTAACAGCTCCACAATTGAAAGTCCTATTGGATTGGGTCTTTTGGGAGCCCGGGTGGCAAACAGACCCCTTTCTTTATTATCCAGAAAAGGCCGGCATAAAAGACGGTAATCTTTAGACTTGTGAAAAAAGTATAATAAAATGATGTGTGAAAACCCGTCAAGGTCCTGAAGCCCCTGCTGGAATTCAGGATAGACCTCTATTTCCGCAGTAATTCCTTCAGTAAAGACCGGCTGGATCGGAACGCCTTCCGGTTTTTTATGCGGCGAATGAATGACTCCTATCGGTGACATATCATTTATTTTCACGTAAACTCCACTATCAGTCTGCCTGTATTCTCTCCGGCAACTTCAGCCACTGTTATGCGCTGCCCTCTTTTACTTCCTGAAGGAATGGTTACCGTAATTTTGCTCATTCCGGCCCCGTCCCGGATCATAAAAGAACGCTTTGCTCCATTTTTCAGTTCGTCTTCATCAACTGTTATTTTGCAAACATAATCTTTTCCCTCTTTTAAGATCGTCTGAGAGGGTTTGCTGAAAGCCGATGCCCAGGCGCCAAACCCACGGCCACGGCCGCATCCGCAACCCCGGCCGCGTCCGAATCCCATACCGGCACCGGGCTGCCCTCCTGCTGCCGAGCCCGAAGCCGTCGTCCGGGGAGCTGTTCCATAAAGATCATAATATTGTTTTTTATCTGCATCAGACAAAACAGAATAGGCTCTGTTAATTTCTTTGATTTTATCTTCTGCGTCATCAGAAGAATTCTGGTCCGGATGAAATTCTAATGCCAGCCGGCGATATGCCTTTTTTATTTCTTCACTACTCGCATTTTTATTAACTTTCAGGACACCGTAATAATTTTCAGACATTTTTATACAATCGCTCCATCATTTGCTTTTTTTTGATTCAAGATAAAAGTCATAACACTTGCCCTGATTTTCCGCGTCAGCCCTCAGTTTCATCGCCGCTCCGGGGTGCTGGTTCAAACAGCCGCAAATAGCGTAAATATCATTATACCCCCATTCGATTTCTTTTCGCAACGGTACAAAAAATTCCTAAATAACTTTATAGATCGGCTCTACATCAAACATAACAGCTATTTCAGGCGGCTTTTCACACGCATAAGAATCCTGAACCCGGCGGATGTCATCATCATCGCAAAAATTCCATGGGCCGTATTTTTCACGCGTATACACATCGCTTTCTGCCAGTTTTTTGCCGAACTCCATTATATCGACGCCCGAATCACACACCGCGCGATAAACCGCTTTTACAAAATCATCACTAAACTGATAATTGTTTATCAACCCTCCGTCGCGAAGGGTACAGTCTAAAACTTTAATTTCTTTTCGAAACATTTCAGATTATCTACTTTCAGGATCCGGATCCAAACAACTCATTTCAATAAAGCCGCAGTCACTTTATCCCACATTTTTTTAACTTCCAGGCTTACTTCTCCGCAGTCATATTCTGCAACAGATTTTTTATGTATCATTGCAGCGGTAACAGATTTATCATAGGGCAGATGTCCCACGACCGGTACGTCTCTTTCTTCACATTTTTCTTCAATCTTTTCGGTATTTTCACAGTTTATATCGTACTTATTGACACAGACCATTGCAGGAATACTGAAATGTTTTGCCGTATCAAGTACTCTTTCCATATCATGCATACCGGATAAGGTGGGTTCAGTAACAACCAGTATCATATCTGCTCCGGTAATCGAAGCGATCACCGGACATCCAATACCCGGAGGGCCGTCAATAATAACCATATCATTTTTATTTTTTTCTGCGATTTCTTTTGCGTTCTGCCGGACCACACTCACCAGCTTCCCTGAATTATCCTCGGCAATCCCCAGCTTTGCATGAACCATGGTGCCTTCGCGGGTTGCGGATATAAACCAGTGTCCCGAGATCTGTTCCTTCATCACGATCGCATTTTCCGGACAAACATAAGTACAAAAGCTGCATCCCTCACAGGAAATCGGATCAACCACAAAGTCTTGGATGGCATCAAAACGGCACTTCTCAACACAAATACCGCACTGAATACATTTTTCCGCATCAATAAAAGCAACGCTTCCTCCTGAATATGCTTTCTCCTGCTTTATGTCAGGTTCAAGTATAAGATGAAGGTCAGCAGCATCAACATCACTATCTGCCAAAACGCCGTTTTCAGAAAGATGCGCAAATGCTGCAGTTATGGTTGTCTTGCCGGTTCCGCCCTTACCGCTGATGACTGTAAGCTGTTTCATGGTATTTACACCTGCCTTTATAATTTATGATTTATCGTATTTCTCACTGAGAAAATAACGTGTCTGAAAAAAAACCAGTTCGCTGTCAGTCGTCCGCTGACAGTTACCCTTAGAGCCGTTTCTTTTTTAATATAGCCCCAAGGCGACGGTATCAATAGTTTGAACGGTTTAATGAATTAACATAAAATTGTGCTTCAGTATCCGTCCGCTGCACAATGACTACAATATTTATAAAAAGGCTCTAGCCATTAACGGTCTTTTTGATCTTCTCAAAAACAGTCTGAAATTCTTTTTTCATTTCCGGAAAAACCTTGACCGCCGGTTCACCTTTTGAATACGCCTCGGCAATTCGTCGGTCCCATGGGATTTTCATGAGTATGGGAATACCCTCTTTATTACAGTAAGTATCCACTTCATCGTCTCCGATACCGTCCTGGTTAATGATCACGCCAAAAGGCACCTTTATTTCCCGGACCGTTTCAACCGCAAGCACAAGATCGTTCAGTCCAAAAGGAGTAGGCTCTGTTACCAGAATACAAAAATCCGTATCACGGATCGTCTCGATAACCGGACAGGATGTGCCCGGGGGAGAATCCAGAATAACCGTTTTGGAATCATCAATCAGGCTTCTCTCCTTTTTTATGATCGGCGGTGCCATGGGCTCACCCACATTAAGAAGTCCCTGAATGAAATCAACATCTCCGGCACGGCCTCTTTCAACAATACCGATCTTACGGTTCTGTTCCGTGATGGCTTTTTGAGGGCAAATATACATACAGCCGCCGCAGCCATGGCACATTTCAGGGAAAAAAAGTACTTTTTCTCCAAGCACAACCAGCGCGTTAAACACGCACAACTTCGCGCACTTCCGGCAGTAATCACATTTGTCTTCATCAATAACAGGTACCGCAATCTCAACAGGAAGTTGTTCGCTAATCTCCGGCTTTAAGAAAATAGCCGCATTCGGCTCTTCAACATCACAATCAAGATACTGGACATTATCAATCGACAATGCCAGGTTTATAGAAACTGTTGTTTTTCCAGTACCGCCTTTACCGCTTGCAACCGCTATTTTCACTTTAATTGACCTCCAAATCAAAATAATAATTTATACAAGAATCTCCTCCGGCAGATATCTGCTTAAGATATCTGCCGATTTCAAGCGTAACAATCGTATCCGTTACCGCCCTATCCTCTTACCATCTGTTGTCCGCACTTTGGACATTTCACCTGAAAGCAGGGAACGCCTGCCTGATGCGGCATTTTTTCTCCGCAGCCGGGACAAACGCACTGTCCTGCCGGGCCTGCACCGGGCTTGTTTCCGCCACCCTGTCCACGGCCCTGTCCGCCGCCTGCGCCTCTGCCTGTTCCGCCACCCTGTCCGCCGCCTGCGTCTCTGCCTGTTCCGCCACCCTGTCCGCCGCCTGCGCCTCTGCCTGTTCCACCGCCCTGTCCGCCAGGACCTGTTCCATCGCCTCTTGGCATAATAATTACCTCCTTCATTTTGTTTAAAAGTTTAAAACGCTAAATTTAAACAAACGTACAGTTAGTCCATAGACAACGCTTCTGCCTGACATTCATCCAGGCAGGTACCGCAGCTTACGCACTCATCTTCAGCAATGATTGCTTTACCTTTTTCGATTTTAATTGCCTCCACCGGGCAAACTTCAGCACATGAACCACATCCTGTACATTTTTCAAGATCTACTTTTACAGCCATTTTATTTCTCCCTCATGAAACGAGCATTTATTTTAACCCTGTATGACTTTCAACCGTGGGGCCTTCAATGGAAGAAATTTTTCCCTGTTTAAGCGCATCTAAAGCCTCCTGGCAGATACCACTCATACCGGTATAGATCTTTATACCTGCTGCTTCAAGCGCGGTATAGGCATTCGGTCCCACATTCCCGGTAAGAACCGCTTCTGCTTTTTTTTCAAATACAAGCTGCGCTGCCTTTGTTCCGGCACCGCCGCCTGAAGTTGCAGCCGGATTGGGAACGGCTTCCACTTCAAGAGAATCCGTATCAACAAACAAAAAAATCTGGCATCTTCCAAATCTTGGATCGATCTTTGCGTTAAGATCATTTCCTGTTGATGAAATACATATTTTCATAATATCACCTCTATTTAAAATTGGGTTATTTCCATTTTACGCAAACTGCCCGCTTTATATTTTTCCAGCGCATCCTTAACTTTCAATCCCGGCGGCAAAAGAAAAATATCAATTCCGGCCTGCTTCAAAACCTCATAAGCATTGGGTCCGGCTTTTCCGCTTATAACCGCTTCCACACCTTCATTGAATATGATCTGTGCACAGGCTGTTCCTGCGCCGGTTGAAGATGCCGCAAATTCGTTTTTTACGGCTTTGGTTTCACCTGTTTCAAGATCAATGATCAGAAAATAATCGCATCTTCCAAAAAGATCGTGCGCCTGATCATCGAGTCCCGGACCTGCGGAACAAATTGCTATTTTCATTTCTTACTCTCTCCAAAATCAGTTTTAATGATCATGAGAACAGGGTTCAACACCCTGAACCTTACCTTCAATATACGCTTTTAAAACATTTTCAACCTTGCCGCCAACACCGGTTGCCACTTCAATACCGAAACCATTAAACAGGTCAATCGCCTTGGGGCCCATGCCGCCGGCTATCATCACATTGACGTTCTGCTCACTGATAAATTTTGGCACCACTCCCGGAACGTGGTTGGTAAAATAAGGGTTATCAATTATCTCTGTTTTTTTAACTTCACCATCATCAACCTCAACAATAGTATAATGTGAACACCGGCCGAAATGCATGCTCATTTCAGACTGCAGGCCGCTGCCGTCTTCGCATGAAAAAGCTATTCTTTTCATATTTTTCTCCTATGTTATTTGTTTGTTTATATTATTATGCAGAAAGTTCCTCAATGGTCGCCTTACCCTTATCCCAGATCTTTTTCATTGGCAGACCATCCGGAACCATATGCAGTAAAGCTATTTTTACAGGTGTAATTTTTATATAGTTTATTCTTTTCATCACCATTTCCATGGTTTTTTCACGGGCACTTTCCGGTATGATGTTATTTTTTATCATCTTGTTAAACATACCTGTTGCCGCCTGATCAAGACCGAACTCTTTCCATTTTCCATTTACAAGATCAGCATTATTTTTTTTATTGATCAACTCAGCCTTTCCCCACAGCTGCATGCTTTTCTGCTCAATCGTGTGATCAACCGGATCATAAATGCCCACCGCCACAGATGAATTACGCATGATATTGGCAATCTTTCCGCCAGGCTCTCCATTAATCCAGATGCCCAGGGTTCCGTCACAAAAAAAGTCAACAGGTGTGGCCCTCGGAACATTTTCATGGCTTGTGGCCAGAACACAGGCCCGCCCATGTTTTAAGTTACAGCCCATTCCGGTATTTTCTCCGCCTGACGTTGTTGCTCTTTCAGTTAGAAATTCTATAATCTCTTTTTCCAGTTCTTCTGCTGATATTTCTGTTTTTCCACTCATTTTATCTCCTTTGTCATCTTAATTATTTAACCGTTTCTTCCATGCATTAGCGACCGCGACAAACGCTTTGGCCGCAACTGACTCAGGACATTTTTCAACAAAAGCATTTCCTTCATCTGCGCTGATGACCATTTCCGGATCAAGTGGAATACGGCCAAGGAATGGAAGTTTCATCTCGTTTGCAATTTTCTCTCCGCCGCCAGTCTTAAAAAGATCAATATTTTCTTTACAATGCGGACAGATCAGCCCGCTCATGTTTTCCACCACACCGATGATGGGGATCTTTATTTCCCGGCAAAAGCTGATACTCTTTCTCGAATCAAGTAGGGCCACTTCCTGAGGCGTGGTTACGATCACAGCCGCATCCACATCTTTCATTAAATGCGCAACGCTTAAGGCCTCATCCCCTGTTCCCGGAGGAAGATCAATAATCAGATAATCGAGCTCACCCCATTGAACCTCTCCCAGAAACTGTTTTATCAGATTATGTTTCATGGGTCCTCTCCAGACAATGGCATCCTCTGTATTCTTCAGAAAAAAAGCAATGGACATCACCCGAAGATTATCTGTAACCGCGATCGGCAGGATACTATTTCCTTCTCCGGCCAGAGGTTTGCGGTCATCAACCCCAAGCATCTTGGGAATATTGGGACCATGAATATCCGCATCAAGAATTCCCACCTGATGTCCCTGGCTGGCCAGAGTTGCGGCAAGATTCACTGCAACAGAGGTTTTACCCACTCCGCCTTTTCCGCTGATCACCATAAATTTGTGTTTAATATCGCCCATTCTCTTTGCAATAACCTTTGTTTCATGAGCTTCTTTTTCCGCCTGAGAACACTTTTCCGCCTCACCGCAGGACTGACAGTTTGCATCGTTTTCACATTTTTCTGTACTCATTTTAAATGACTCCTTCACTGTAAGAATTAACGTCTGATATTATGGGCAACCTCACAAAGTTATCTAATATATATAACATTAATATATATACCCGCCTTTATTTTTTGAGTGTACGAGGATCTTCGGCTTTTTCCTGTGAACAGAAACGCCATCTTTTCACTCTCATTCCCGGACAAAGCATGGCTCCGGATACCAGTTTACCTTCCAAAAAAAGATCCAGGGCCTTATCTGCTTCACCGGTCACCCATGAAATAAGCTTAATTTTATGTTTTATCAACAAATCCTGCATTTCAATTGAAATACCGCCGCAAATAATCACTGCTATTTCATTAGAAAGATAAAATTCTATATTTTCACCCGTATGGCCTGTTTGAAAGTCTGTTTCTTCAAAAGAAACAATCTTCCTGTCTTTTTCTTCAGCCTGTATCAAAAGTATCTTTTTGGCACAGTCAAGCCGGGGTGAAATCCGGGTTCCAAAAAGTGGTATTGCAATTTTCATCTTTCCTCCTCTGTAGACAAAGAATTGCACAATTAATGCCAAAACCTTGAAAATAAAAAATAACATGTATTTTCAAGACTTTAAAACTGTTTTAAAAATATGACCGTCTTTTGATTAACAGTTTTTCATTGCATTGTTGCAATTTATATTGCAATGCATTGCACTATTGCATTATAATAACTTAAGTGAAATATTCTTAAAATAACAAAAGGAAAAACTGTGGAAAAAAAATATGACCATCTTCAAACCATTTTAAACAGCATTGCTGACGGGGTATTTACCATTGATCTTGATAAAAATGTTACTTCTTTTAACCGTGCGGCTGAAAAGATCACCGGCATCCCCGGTGAGCAGGCGATTGGTCAGAAATGTTTTGATGTCTTTCATGCAAGCATCTGCCAAAGCGCCTGCGCCATAGACAAGACCATGAAGACAGGCAAACAGATCATCGACCTGCCTATAAACATTTTAAACAGCCGGGGCAAAACAACTCCCATCAGTATAAGCACAGCCGTCTTAAAAGATCCGTCTGGAAAGATCATCGGCAGCGTTGAGACCTTCCGCGATCTGTCAGCACTTGAAGAAATGAGAAAAGAAATTAAAAAGCAGTATGTCTACAGCGATATTGTGAGCAAAAATCATGAGATCAAAAAGCTCTTTGAAATTCTCCCTGATATTGCCGAAAGCGGCAGCACAGTTTTGGTTCAGGGCCCCAGCGGCTCAGGAAAAGAGCTCTTTGCCCGGGCGATCCATAACCACAGCAGCAATAAAGCCGGTCCGTATGTCGCCATTAACTGCGCGGCCCTGCCGGACACACTACTGGAATCAGAACTTTTCGGCTACGTTAAAGGTGCCTTTACCGATGCCAAAAATGACAAGCCCGGCCGTTTTGCACGCGCACAAAACGGCACACTTTTCCTCGATGAAATAGGCGACCTGTCAGCCGCACTTCAGGTTAAACTGCTGCGGGTGCTTCAGGAAGGGGAGTATGAGCCGCTGGGAGCAACCCGGCCGGTTAAAACAAATGCCCGGATCATCGCAGCCACCAACAAAGATTTGAGCCAGCTTCTGTCTCAGGGACGGATACGGGAAGATTTTTACTACCGCATTAATGTCATAAAAATCGACCTTCCTCCCCTGTCCAAAAGGCGCGAGGACATTCCTTTACTGGTTGAGCATTTTATCCGGAAGTTTAACATGAATAAAGACCGCAAAATTGCCGGAACCTCAGATGAGGTCATGGAATTTTTTATGGAATATGAGTTTAACGGAAACATTCGTGAGCTTGAAAACATCATTGAACACTCTTTTGTGCTGTGCCGGGATTCGCTCATCACCATGGATCATCTGTCATCGGATCTGCAAAAAGCCTATAAAGAGAACAAGAGAACCAGCACTGACAGTACCTACCGATTAAAGGAAACAGAAAAAGAGATTATTCTTCATGCGCTTAACCGGCACCACGGCAACCGTAAAAAAACCGCAGAAGAACTCAACATGAACACCAGCACCCTGTGGCGAAAAATGAAAAAGCTGGGCGTTTTTTATGAGGCATAAGATTTTCTTCAAGCAGTAAAAACAAAAAATCGTTCTCTCGCCATTCGACAAGCTCCCTTCGACTTCGTCAGGGCTGGCATGACAGGCAGATCATTTTACGATGGTATCTAACTTAATCTATCCCCTTTGTTTGGATTTCTCCTTTATGGCAAATAAAGAAACTAATTTAATAAATAAAAATGTGGGTAAAACCACCTGCAAGAAAGAGCGGGGATCATTCTTCAGATATTTCGAGAGCCTTCATTCTTCGCTCCAGGCTGAGTGAATAGACAAAACTCCCGATAGCCTCCGTTACAATCTGATATATTCTGCTTCCGAGATCCATCTCCTTGCAGTACTGCCCGTAACACGGCGGCACCGGACTGTTTTTTCTGGAAGGATCAAGTGTGACTTCAGAAACAATAAACGCCTCATCCTGTTCCAGGGTTAATTTGATGGTGCCGTCTGAATCAGCAATGGTTGACTGTCCCCGATACCAGGAATCCTGCTCAGGCAGCATCCCCGGAAGAGGACTTATCCATGGACCGCCATGGTTTGCCAGTACCACAGGAACACCCAGGGACTGAGCATAAAGCAGTGTCGTCTCAGTAGACAGATCATGGGTCCATGACTCTTTCGGACCATTATATTCTCTTTCGGTAAGGGGATCAGCGGTAGGCAGAAGAACCAAATCAACTGAGTTCAAATAAAACTGCTGCATCAGGAAACAGAGGGTCGCCTCAAAGCATATCCCGACACCGATTCGCCCGATTTCTGTTTCAATAACATGCAGACCTTCATCCCCCCGAACGAAAAGCGTTTCATGTCCGGCAAGACGCTGTTTACGCACACGTCCTGCTTCAACACCATCGGGTCCGGTCAACACGAAGGTATTATAAAAATCCGTGCCTTCTGCCTCCAGAAAAGTTGTGCCGAGCCAGATGCCGAACGCCTGTGATGTTGTCCGCAGCCACTGCACCGTTGTCCCGTTACAGGGCTCCGCCATATCCCACATCTCTTTTGAAATCATATATCCGGAAGACATGAGCTCAGGAAGCAAAACAAGCTCTGCCCCTTCAGCTGCGGCACTTTCCACCAGGATTTCTGCATGGGCAAGGTTTTTCGCGATATCCCTGCTGACGGAAGAGGATTGTACAGCAGCCACCTTTAATACCGTTTGCGATTCAGCGTAAAACGGACAGACAAATATCAGTACAGAAAAGAAGCCTGCAATTAAAGTTAGATTATATTTTTTCAAACCGGGTCCCCTCAAAAAACGGGTTAGCAAAAGTAATTTGCTCGAACAAAGGAGTCACACCTGGAATATGAAATCGCAGGGAAGAACTGTTCACAATTCAAGTACGTCCTATCGGGCAACCCTTATTACTTCGCTGGCGGAAAAAAAAGTTCTGTATCGGGTGTTTCGGCATAATGGGTCACCCGGGACCGTATGCGATCATAGACCGGCTCCAAATCGGCGGATATGGCTTTTTCAGGACACAGCCGCACGCAATTGTAGCAGATGAAACAGTCCGGCAGGAAAACGGGCAAAGGATCAAGCTTGATCGCCGATGCAGGGCAATTGTCGCGGCAGTAACCGCAAAGGGTACATCGTTCTGGGTCAACCTGTCGGGAAGGCAGGATGGTTTTGGCCTTTGCAACACTGAGCTGCAGCATTTCTGGCACATGTTCTGCCGGCTGGTAATTCAGCGCTTCAATCGACAGCTGCTGCGTACAACCCGCATCGGCATTGTCGATAACATCAGCTACCAGCTGTGCGACCTGGGCCAGGTCATCAGTATTCGGACGGCCAACCCCAACCGGGTCCGGCAGCGGCCACATCAGAGAGTGAACCGCCATAACCTTGGCGGCACCTGCCAGGGCAAAACCCCGGTCAAGCAGCTTTTCGCCCATCTCGTGCAGGGCAAGCCCGCTGGTTGCGCCGCCCCAGGTCACAAACGGAATTGCCCGACAGTTTTTCACCGCAGGCAACTGATCAATAAAGCGGGTAACCGTTGGGACCGCATGGGAGGAATAAACAGGGGACCCGACAAAAAGCAAGGTCTCAATATCGCTTGATAACGCCGAGACGATATCATCCGTATTAAGCGGTTTTTTTCCCAGGTTGCATAAAGTGCATGATTCCCCGCGAGCGATCAAACTCGTTTCAATTGTTCTGACCACCATCTCGGTAGTTCCTGCCGGGGAAATGTATACGATAAAAGACTGACGGTATTGTTTAGACATTGTATTCCCTTCCATAAAACAGCACGCACCCGCGTGCCGGAGACAAATCAATCATACCCGCGTCGGCCAGGCAGCCGAAACGCCGGGAGCCTAAGTGTGTATGTACCTATGAACTATGTTGTCCATTTAAATAATATACGAAACCTTGTGTTGATATGTCAATAATTTTCCATACGGCGCCATTTGAGGTCGTTGTCAAATTTGAAACTCAAAACCGTTTCCTGCAGGCAGAGGACACAGAACTTTGGAGGAAACGTCAACACCCTGTTCTCACAAGGCACAGAGAACGGCTGAGGTTTTGGGAAAGGTCAAAAGCGGACTCTCGTCATTCGACAAGCTCCCTTCGACTTCGCTCAGGGCTGGCATGGCAGGCAGAGGACGCAGAGTTTTGGAGAAAGACAAAGACAGGCTGTAAAGCAAAGCGCTCTTTTTACGCCGGTCTTGAGCCTATGCGGCCATGACATCCCAACCGGGAAAAACAAGCACAGCGGGATGGCATTTCAATGCTTTGGCTATTGTTTTTGAACGCTCAACACCTAAGGATATTCGGTTGTTCTCAATAGCCGATAAGGTACCCTGGGGGATCCCGGTAAGTTCTGCGAGCCGGTTTTGACTAAGTTCCTGAAGTTCCCGCATAATCCGTACAGACTCCCCGACTGAAACATCAATGTGTTTTTTTGCCTTTTTATAATCTTTATTATTGATCATTGCTGTCTCCTGTAATCGTGAGGCGTAATCTCTTCCACCCTTACATAAATTTCGTTTTTGTTGACCCTATAGATAACCCGGTATTGTTCATTCAGTCTTGAAGACCTGTACCCCTTCCACGTTCCTTTTAGCGCTTCATCACAAAATCCGACTATCAGTTTCAGACCCTGAGGACCGGATATACGGACAATGTCTTTCCATTTTTCATATCTTTTCAGGATTTCTTTCGGCAATTTCTTTACGATTTTTGAAATCTGATTATGTTCATATATCTCCCACATACTATATATATAATATACTATTTATGGTATGTCAATCCGTTATCTTTAAAGAGGAAACAGAAGCGTGTCTCTCGCAGAGATCGCAGAGCATGGGAGGGAACATCAACACCCTGTTCTCACAAGGCACAGAGAACGGCTGAAGTTTGGGGAAAAGTCAAAAGCGGACTCTCGTCATTCGACAAGCTCCCTTCGACTTCGCTCAGGGCTGGCATGGCAGGCAGAGGGCGCGGAGCTTTGGAGAAAGACAGTCAACAAAAAATAAACATGTCCACTTTTTTGCCAAATAAAAAGTAATATATTTTGAAAATCGAATCTATTGAAATCTTACGTGCTAATTATAAATTCTATTGACAATTAGCACGTAAGATTCTATATTAAACTCATGATTCCACGTGATGCAGAAAAAATTCTAAAAAAACTGGCTCAAGGCTATCCGGCAATTGCCATAACCGGGCCCAGACAGTCAGGCAAAACAACTCTTGCCAGACATGTTTTCAAGGATAAGCCCTACGTCTCCTTTGAAAACCCGGATGTACGTGAAATGGCACAAAATGATCCCAGAGGGTTTTTGGAAAAATATCTCAAGGGCGCTGTATTTGATGAGGTTCAGCGTTGTCCGGAACTGCTATCATATCTCCAGCAGGTTATTGATGAATCAAAACAGCCGGGCCTGTATATCTTGACAGGATCTCAGCAGTTCGGCCTTCTTTCAGGAATAACACAGTCGCTTGCAGGCCGGGTTGCACTGGTACAGCTTTTACCTTTTACGCTTCATGAATGTTATGGATCAAAAAAACCATTAAAAATTGACCCGGTACTATTTACGGGCCTATATCCACCAGTACATGATAAAAAGCTCAGCGCGCACATATGGTATGCAAACTATATGCAAAGTTACATTGAAAGAGATGTGCGTCAAATGGTAAATGTCCGTGACTTAAGCAGTTTTCAGCGTTTTGTACGGTTTTGTGCCGGAAGGACCGGTCAATTGCTAAATCTTTCTGATTTGTCTTCCGACTGCGGCATCACGCATAACACCGCAAAGGCATGGATTTCAATTCTGGAAGCAAGCTATATTATTTTTCTTCTTCAGCCGCACCACGTCAATTTTAATAAAAGGATGATCAAAACCCCCAAGCTGTATTTTTATGATACAGGACTCGCAACCTGGCTGCTCTCTATTCAAAGTGCGGAACAGTTGAGTACTCATTCATTAAGAGGAGCGCTTTTCGAGTCTTTCATCGTGAGTGAATTCATAAAAGCGCGGTTTAACCAGGGACTGACCCATAATCTGTATTTCTGGAGGGACCGCAGCGGAAACGAGGTTGATCTTTTGATTGAAATTGGAGAAAAACTTCACCCTGTTGAAATTAAATCCGGTCAGACAATTAATCAGGATTATTTTAAGGGACTGCAAAAATGGATCGGTCTTGCAGGATCCTCTGCTGTTAAACCTGCTCTCATATACGGAGGCAAACAAAGTGCAACCCAGTCGGGAATTAAAATTTATACATGGTTTGATAAGTCTTATTTAAAATCCGCTTAAAACCCTGTTCTCACCAGGCACAAAGAACTGCTGAGGTTTGGGAAAAGGTCAAAAGCGGACTCTCGTCATTCGACAAGCTCATGACAGGCAGATCATTTTACGGTGGTATCTAAATTAATCTATCCAGCAGGGAAAAACAAAAACCGTTAAACCTATAATTCATTCTCTCGCCTTTCGACAAGCTCCCTTCGACTTCGCTCAGGGCTGGCATGACAGGCAGAGGAGGCGGAGCTTTGGAGAAAATCAAAGGCAGAATTAAAATTCAGAATATTGTTATTTAGAGATTACGCTTCGTGTTAAACACGGAGTGACATATTTTTGTCATGTTTCATAATGTAACAATTGAATCAAATTGTTTTTTTATTTACATTTTGTTTCTAATTGATATTTTTGTTTCAATATGCTACATTCTCAGTGAAAGGTCCGGCATGATAAAAAGGAGAATAAATCATGGCAAGTACAAGCACATTGAGGTTAAACTCAAAATTAGTTACGTCAGCAGAAAGAATAGGGGCTGTATATAAAAGATCAACCCCTAAACAGATTGAATATTGGGCTGAACTGGGAAAAGCGATTGAACCCGTATTAAACATTGAGGATGCGATCGCTGTAATTGAGGGTTTGAAAAAAATTGTTGTTCAACCCGTAGCATCGAAAAGAGTGGATCCTGACAATATTTTCAACACTCTTGAAACAAAACGGGAAAACGGAGAACTTACAAAAGAAGTTACTTCTTCCAGGATCTATTATGAGCCCAGTTTAACCCGTCCCGGCTTGATTGACAAAGTAGATTCTGTTACCGGCAAAAGACAGGCAGGACATTTTCATAACGGTGAATTCACAGAGAATATATGACAACTTCAAAACAGTTATGGGTATTGGCAGGAGGAAACGGAGCAGGGAAATCCACCTTCTATGACAAAAATTTGGCTGCTGAAGGCATGCTGTTCTTAAATGCCGACCAGATATCCAAAGATTTTGATACTAAAAATACTGAAGAACCAAGTTACAAAGCATCAACCATAGCTGCGCAATTACGAGAGAAACTGCTTGAACAAGGGGTTACTTTTTGTTATGAAACAGTTTTTTCTCACGAGTCAAAAATAGATTTTATCAGCAAAGCCATAGCTCAGGATTACGAAGTTATTCTTGTATATATCCATTTGGAAAGTCCAGAGCTGAATGAAGCCCGGGTGTGCCAGCGGATGGCTGAAGGCGGACACGCCGTGCCAATTGATAAAATACATTCCCGGATACCTCGAACCATTAAAAATATTTCAAAGGTATTACCATTAGTCCACGAAGCACGAATTTTAAACAATTCTTACCGCAGCGACCCCTTCAAAACAATGGCTATTGTAAAAAAAGGCCAACTCACCTGTGCCGTTGATTCTCTCCCCGATTGGGTCCAGACTATTCTGGGAGAAATACTCCAGGGATAAATACCTGCCCCCTAACTTCAGACACAGAATTCTCGATGTAAGAAAAGTGTCTCTCAGCGGGGACTCGGAGCTTTACAGAACGCCAAACCCCTTTTCTCCAAATAGTTATCTTGGCCCGCCCCCATTACCTCTTTCAGAAAAAAAGACGGTCTCACTATTGAAAAGTTAAGTTTTATTAGCCATATAGTGACTATATACATTCTTTAACATATTTAAAAGGGAGGAGACAGGAAAAAAGATCTACTAACAAAACGTCTAACACATTTCGTAGTACCTTTTTTGCTCCTTCTTATTCTTATTCTGATTTCTATTTCAGTTCAGGCACAGCTACGATCTTGTATAGTTGATTCAGACTGTTCGGCTAATGAGAATTGTGTAAACAAATACAGTGAATGTAAGTATTAAAACTTTTATATTTTTGTAGAACAGATAATAGCAGACAGTCTATTTATAAACTATTCTTACCAAACCTGAGAGACCAGGTAGTAAATATGACAAGTAAAATTGTAATACATTTTAATGATGGCAGCGTAAAGAAAGGTACTACAAATAATTTTAAACCTGAAAAAAACAGCTTTAGTTTGAAAACTATAGACGGAGATCAAGAAGAAGTCAATATAGTTGGCATAAAGTCGATCTTTTTTGTAAAGGACTTTGAAGGAAAAAAACTCTTCAGTTACAAATACAAAGATAATATTCCGGTAGTGTAACTTCTTTTCTGTAAATTCAACTCTTCGCCCAGTTCCGCATGAACTTAGGGGTTGAAAAGGTGAGCCATTTCAGTTCTTCTTGTTGGTGATGACAAATTCACTAACTGAAAGGAAGAA
>Ga0207996_1000152_pt1 | contig 61635 bp, 61 predicted proteins | sample AntAceMetag02UKG_FD_184773 | JGI IMG/M metagenome (GOLD analysis project Ga0207996, IMG submission 184773) | Saline lake microbial communities from Ace Lake, Antarctica - Antarctic Ace Lake Metagenome 02UKG (SPAdes) (version 2) | ecosystem: Environmental > Aquatic > Non-marine Saline and...
CCAAGCCCGCACAGTTGAATCGTTCTCTATATGCGGGGATTTCAATAATCGGTGGTCTTTCCTTACCCTGAATTTTGTAGATATCGGGTTGACAACTGTCTTTGATTATATTGTACTGTATCATTTCATTGTATAAATCGCGCTTGATGTCAATCATACCGAGTTGTTCAAGGCGGTTGAAGAACGTTTTTAAAATGACAAATGCCATTCTGCCCAGGGCCTTGGTGCTCTGATTGCGGTGAACACGTTTTTCCAGGTCCACCTGGGCTATGACATCGAGACCCCATTTATCATATATATCCAGGATCATGCTGGTTTCCACTCCATAACCGATGGGGAAAGAAATTTGCTGGAAAAGATCGCGAAACCCCGCATATTCGCCGGAAAGGGGTTGAATAATCTGGGTCAGTTCAGGGAAAAAAAGTGAAAACAGGGGTCTGATAACCAGTTCCGTGACCCGGCCGCCGCCGGTGGGCCGCATCTTCTTTTTGCCGGTGCTGATGGGGCGGTCATAAAAAGCCTTGGTGTATTTTATCTGCCGGTCCATCAGAAGCGGGCCGATCAGGCCGTATGCAAACCGGTGATGAATGTTTTTGATATCGGCGTCCAGATAAACGATGATGTCGCCTTTTGTAATATAAAGAGCTTTCCAGAGGTTTTCGCCCTTGCCCATATAATTTTCAAGATCGGGGAAAATATTGATTGCTTCATAGGTTTCAGCCCCGTAATTACGGGCAATTTCCAGGGTCCTGTCACTGGAGCCGGAATCGACAACCACGATTTCATCGATCAGAGGTGCTCGCTGCATAAGTTCCGATCTCATAATCAGGATCTCTTTGCCGATGGTTTTTTCTTCGTTGAGCGTGGGCAGACAAAGAGAGATCGTCAACTTTTTTTGTTCTTTTATACGAACCAGGCGCTCAATATCTTGAAATTGGGAATAATGAAAGGTGTTTTGGGCGAGCCAGTTTTTACTCATCGCAAACTCCATTGTCTATGGCCGTTAAAACTCCGATAATCTGGGCAATGCCTTTGAACATGGGTTTGATCAACATCTTCGAGTTTTTTAAATGATAATTCTGCCCCCGGGTCACGCCAAGGGTGATTGCCGGTATCCGGCGGGAGAGAAAAATCGAGAGCTCGGATTCGGAGTGTTGACTGACCGGTTCAAGATCGAGTTTTTTCATGATTGCAGCGGCGCTTTGAACCAGGGGATGATTGAACTTCAACCGGGATGCGCCGGTATTACTGATGGTTTTGATAGTCATTTCGACGTCATTTTCGTGATTCAATCCATCGACAATATCTTTGATATTCCGGAAAAGCGATTTCACCATTGTGTCGGAATCGCTTTGGATTTCAAAACCCAGGCTGGCATCATACGCATCTTTACCGTGCTTGAAGCCGCCTGATATTTTACCGAAAATAATGTTTGCTATCGGTTTTTGCGGCAGTCGCAGTTGAAGTATCTGATTAATGGCTTCATTAAGCATCAGGATCGCATTGGGCCGGGAAAAATCCGATCGGATTCCCGTGATGGGAACCCGGCAGTCGATTTCACCGCGGACCATGCCGTTGGAATAATAGTCCAGCCGGCCCAGTTCCGCCCCTTCGATACATACGGCTCCCCTTATGGGCGTCAGCCAGGTTTTCAAAAGGTGACGGATACCGCGCAGGTTGCCCCGGCCGATGGACTGGATGACACCGGCCAGGACGATATCCGATTCAAAACGAAGCTCAAGGGCGTTTAAAATGGCCGGCAGCGACAACAGTACCCCTATGCTCACGGAATTGTCCAGGATGCCGACCCCCTGTATGGTATTTTTCTTGACCGTATAGTTATGATCAATGTCACTGTCAAAGATTGTATCCAGGTGAGCCACTAAAAAAATAGGGGGCTTCCGGTCGGAAGTGCCCCGAATGATGCCGATGGGGTTATTGTAATCGTCTGTAGAGCACTCATCCACCTGGAAAGTAGCGAGGCGTTTTAAAAACGCCTCGCGCCGGTTTTTTTCATGAAAGGTCGCTGCGGGTATTTGCCCCATAAGAACCACATTGGTTATAATGATTTCCTTAAGGGATTTAATTGCCCTGAAAACGGCCGGCAGATTTTTAAGATATTGTTCCATGGATTATGTTTGCTGGTTTTGTAAAAAGGCAAAATACTAAAACACAACACTTAAAACTTGATGAATTCAATTTGTTGCAAAATCAACCCGGTGCAGGTTGCGAGGGTGCCGTTACAGCCGGGTAACAGGGAAAATCAGAAGTCTCAAGCGCAACGGGTAGAGGGCATTGATCAAAAACAGATCAGAGTGAACATGAATCTGCGGGGTCGGCAGCCATTAGAAAATTATATAATACACATAAAAAGCCGCCAGGGTCAATATTTCTTCATGGGGTCTGTTTCTTACGATTTTTTTGAAAATATTTTACAATGGCCCCGCAAAGGCCGGGTATGGTATACGTTTTTGCGGTGACATGAACAGCAAATCCCTCTTTCCGGGCTGTGTCCGATGTGATCGGGCCGATACTGGCTATTTTGACCCCATGCAGCAGTTTCGCGGCATCAGCCGGCATCAGGGTTTTAAAGTTTTTAACCGTTGATGAACTGGTAAAGGTGATAAGATCGATGCGTTTTTGTGCCAGACCCTCTATCAGGCTGTCGGCATTATTTTTCGATTGCAAGGTGTGGTATACGGCTATTTCATCCACCCTGGCGCCCATTTTAGCAAGTTCAACAGGAAGTATGGGCCGGGCTTCAGCCGCGCGCGGCAGCAGAATTCTGTTTCCCTGAACATTTTTGTCCTTAAATGCAGCCACCACGGATTCGGCCCGGTAGCTTTCCGGCACGATATCGCTTTTGATTCCGTATTCAAAAAGCTTTGCCGCGGTGGCTGGTCCGATGGAAGCGGTTTTGAGGCTGTGCAGGGCCCGCACATCCAGGCCGTTTTCAAACAATCTGTCAAAAAAGAATCCTACGCCGTTGACACTGGTAAAAATAATCCAGTGATACTCATTCAGATGCGCAATGGCCCGATCAAGGGGTACCAGGTCTTTGGGCCTGCGGATTTTAATGGTGGGGCATTCCATGCATTCGGCCCCGAGATCGGTCAGTTGCCTGACAAGGTCGCTGGCCTGCTCCCGGGCCCGGGTGACAACAATGGTTTTGCCGTACAAAGGGCGGGTCTCAAACCACTGCATATTGTTCCGGAGTTTGACCACATCGCCCACCACAATAACGGCCGGCGCCTTCAGGCCTGCCCTTGCCACCTTGCCCACAATGTTGGCCAGGGTGCCGCTGACGGTCACCTGGGACGGGGTGGTTCCCCATCGAACCAGGGCCACTGGTTTTTCCGGCGGCATGCCGTGGTGCATGAGCCGCTCGACAATATGAGCCAGGTTTTTTACGCCCATTAAAAACACCAGGGTGCCGATACCCGGAAGAGAGGCCCAGTCAATATTTGACGTAGATTTTTCCGGATTTTCGTGACCGGTGACAAAGGCCAGCGTGGAGGTGAAGTCCCTGTGAGTCAACGGGATTCCAGCATATGCCGGAGCAGCAATGGCGGAAGTGACGCCGGGAACGATTTCAAAAGGAATTCCTGCCTTGATAAGGACTTCCGCCTCTTCTCCGCCGCGTCCGAAAATAAAAGGGTCGCCGCCCTTGAGCCGGGTAACGACGGCACCTGTTTTTGCCTTTTCGACAATCAGGGTATTGATGCCATCCTGGGAGAGGGTGTGGTCGCCGCCTTTTTTACCCACATAGATCGATTCGGCATTTCTGGATACATGGGCCAGATGGGCCGGTGCGGCCAGATAGTCGTAAATTACGACATCCGCCTTTTTAATGCACTCCAGACCCTTTACCGTTATCAGCCCGGGGTCTCCGGGGCCGGCGCCTACCAGATAAACTTTTCCCGTCATTTTATTCCTGTGCAGCTTCCTTGAGTTTATTTAAAATATCGCGTGCTCCCCGGGCCGCCAGACGATCTGCCAGATCCGTGCCGATGGCTTCCGATGCGTTTGCAGGTCCGGAAAGTGTCTCTTTGAATATGGTTTGACCGTCAATATCGGCCACAAGACCGGTTATGATAATCTGATCCTGCCGGACCTGGCCCAGCGCGGCAATGGGTACCTGGCATCCGCCTTCCAGCCGGTTTAGAAAGGCCCGTTCCGCCAGAACCGCCGTCCGGGTGGGGCTATGTTCCAGATGGTTTATTACCTGGTATGTTTTCTGATCGTTTTTTCGAAGTTCGATACAAAGAGCGCCCTGGCCAACGGCAGGCAGCATGACCGAGGGTTCCAGGTATTCGGTGATACGATTTTCCATCCCCAGGCGCTTGACACCGGCTGCGGCCAGAACAATGGCATCCATCCGGCCCTCGTCCAGTTTTCTCAGGCGTGTTTCAAGATTGCCGCGCAAAGGAACAATTTTAAGATCGGGCCGGGCGTGCAGAAGCTGGGCCGACCTCCGCAGGCTGCAGGTGCCGATGCTCCGGCCTGCTTTCAGGTCGGCAAGGCGCAGGCCCCTGCCTGAAATCAGGACATCACCGGGCACTTCGCGTTCTGGTATGGGGCCGATGCAGAGTCCATCCGGCAGGTCTGCGGGCATATCTTTCATGCTGTGCACGGCAATATCGATATCTTCTCTTAACAGGGAATCTTCAATCTCTTTGACAAACAATCCCTTGCCGCCCACTTTGGCCAGCGGGACATCCAGGATTTTGTCGCCCCGGGTTTTGATCACCACAATATCGACGATTATTTCAGGATGTTCTTTTTCGATGACCGATTTGACCCAGGTAGCCTGCCAAAGGGCCAGCTTGCTTCCCCGGGTGCCGATTTTTATCGTTGATTTCATCAGTGACCACATCCGGCACAGCTTGTGGCCGAACACCCGGAACAACTCGACGCACCTGCCGATACACTGACGGTTTCACCGCTGCCGCTTTTGCTTAAAAATCCGCAGGCCGACATCAGGCGGGCAGCATTTGCACTGCTGCAGTTGGAGCATTTCGGGGTGTCATTTCCAATGATCAGGCATTCAAAATTCTTACCGCAGTCTTTGCAGTGGTACTCGTAGATCGGCATTTCCTGTATTTCTCCTTAATAAGTAGGGCTTATGCGTGCAAACTACATATCTTTCAAAAAGATAAATATAATCATCCGCGTTTTGAAAGCAACGGGGCACTTTATTTTAACTGCTCAAGAACGCCTGCGGCAACCAGGGGCAGCATGATCTCATGGTGTCCGATAAGATTGAATCCACGGCCCCCGGTGGCCGTGGGACGGTTTACCACGTTGGCCATGGGGCGGTAGTGCCGGATAAAATCCATGTTGACCGTGGTAAAGTCGTTTATTTTATGGCCCAGGTTACGCACCAGGCTCGTGGCTTTGAGAAAAATTTCCGGCAGAATGACGGCCGATCCAACGTTCAGGTAAACCCCTTTTTCCAGGGAAGACACCAGGTCTGCAAATATTCTGAAATCAAGGTGGGAGGCCTGGCCGGCATGGGCCGCATTAAAATCGGGTCGCATATGTATGATATCGGTGCCTATGGCCACATGGACCGTCACCGGGATACCCAGCCGGGCCCCGGCCCCTAAGATGCTCAGATGACCAAAGGGCAGGTTAGCCTCCATGATCGACCGGCCCACGGCCTGACCCAGGCCTAGGGAATTTTTTGCTGCCCTGTTGACGGCATCGCATAAAAACTGCCCGGTTTCACGGGCCATGCCGAAGGTGCCGTCTGCCAGAGACCCAGCAACATCTTCGGATGTCTGTCCGGCCATGGCAAGTTCAAAATCATGAATAATACCGGCACCGTTCATAGCCACGCCCGATATGATGCCGCGCTCCATGAGGTCGATGATGACCGGCGCCAGCCCTACCTTGATCACATGGGCGCCCATGCCCAGAATGACGGCCTTTTTGTTTCGGGCGGCATCGGTGATGGCGGATATGACGTCTCGCAGGTCCTTTACCGCCAGAATGGAAGGCAGGCTGTCGAGAAATCGGTTAAAACTGTTTCCCGGGTGCCAGACTTTTGCAAAATCGTCGGTGCTGACCAGGCTCTTGCGATCTTTTATGGAGTATGTTTTCAGACCGGTAAGGGCGATGGGGGTGGAAGAATGCGGCATGGTCTTTAATGATCTCCTTAGTTAGCGTCCGTCCGGAAATGGTCTTGATTTTGAACAAAAATCCTCATTTCCGGATAGACATTATTTGAAATTTCCCGGAAACAAAATCCGGTCCACCAGTTCACACAGGATATGCCCCATGAGAATATGGGTCTCCTGGATTCGGGCGGTGACCTCGGATGCAACGGTCAGTGTCATATCTGCAAGCCCTTTTATTTTTCCGCCACGCCCGGTCATGCCCAGAGTGAAGATACCGGCATTGCGGGCGGCTTTAAAGGCCTTTAGTACATTCGCGGAGTTTCCGCTGGTACTGATTCCAAGGGCAATATCACCTTTTTGCCCTAAGGCCCGGATCTGTTTGGAAAAAACTTCGTCAAAACCATAGTCGTTGCCGATGCTGGTCAGAATGGACGTGTCGGTCGTCAGGGCCATTGCCGCCAGCGGTGGACGCTCTATTGTAAAACGGTTGACAAATTCGGCGGCAATGTGTTGGGCATCGGCGGCGCTGCCGCCATTGCCGAAAAGCATGATTTTATGCCCGGTGGCCAATCGGCCTGCAATAAGTTCAGCGGCCTGCACCAGGTTGTCCATATTCTGGGTGACGGCCCTGTTTTTTATATCGATGCTTTCCGACAGAATCTGCTGGATAATTTTTTTCAGGAGGCCTCCTCCATTTGCTGTCCTCTGATGGTTTCGATCAGGTCTTTTGAATCCTGCCCCAGGCGATCGGCGTTTTCCAATGCAACCAGGGCCTCTTCCGTGCGGTTGTTTTTCAGATAAAGTCGGCCGAGACGTTGAAAAAACACCCCCCTGTCAGGCGCCAGTTCGGTGGCCTGGCGGCAGAACATGGTGGCAATCTCCAGGTTTTCGCCGCTTTTTGCAAAAAGCCAGCCCAGTGCGGAAATTGAATCGGCATCATAGGGGTGCAGTTTCACGGCTTTCTTGTACGCTTCAATGGCTTCATTTATCCTGCCCAGTTTCTTTAAGCCGTCTGCCAGATATCTGAAGGCAAGGCCCGAGCCCGGTTCCAGTTGAGCCGCTTTTTCCAGAAACCCCATGGCTTTTTCAGCCGATCCGTTTTGCAAAAGAAGATGGCCGGTGTTCAGGTTTATCTCATAAACATCGGGTTTCATATCTCCGGCTCTCAGAAAAAATTCCAGGGCTGATTCCGGGTTGTCCAGAAGCTGGTGAGTCATGCCGATGTTGTAGGCAGCCATGAATTCGGCCGGATCAAGAGCAAGGGATGTTTCAAATTCTTTCAGGGCGGATTCGAGTTCTCCCAGAACGCCGTAGCAGACACCCAGGCTGTTGTGCACATTGATATTGGATGGATCCAGGGCCAGGGCGTTTTTAAATTCACTGACGGCACCCCGGATATCGCCTTCCTGATAATGCTGGTCTCCGCTGATATTCAGACTCACCGCATCGAACACGGCAGCGGAGTCAGGGCCGAAAAAAGTGGCATGGTGCAGGGCTTTCCATGCGTTATCCACGATTTGGGAGTGGGTAAAATCGTTGCAGGGATAAAGAGCGATACCCACGGTGACGCCGGGGAGCTTCTGCCCGGCCAGGTCTGCTTTCAGGGTACGTTTCCATTGCGTGCAGGCCGCCTCATCCGCATCCGGCAGAAAGCAGCCCCATGTATCATTGCTGAGCTGCCCCCATATGCTGTTGTGTTGCCGGCTTGTTCGGGCAATGATTTTCCCTGTGTCGATGATGCGGGCAGGGTTGATTTCATCTGTGGCGCTATCATTTTCCGGATGGCCGTGATCCAGCCTGATCGTTATCACGCCAAAGGCCTTTGCAGCATCGAGTATGGACAGGGAATGCTCGATAAAGGCAGGCCCGGAAAGCATGTCCGGAAAAATTTCCAGCAAGGCATCGGAGCCTGCAAAGGGCGGTTGCTGATTCCGGGATTCATGCTCGAATCGGTTGGTTTTGCTGAGCAGAAAATGCCGGGTCGAACTGCATGAGGAGAATAAATTTTTTTCTTCCACTGGTGGTGTAGTCTGGTTCATTTTAGGCCTTTTTTAGAATGTCGGAGACAGCGGATTCGATGATTTCCAGTTCATCATCTTGGACTGTCCGCATGTCCATGATAAAAAAATCATCTTCTATTCTGCCGATGACAGGAGGTGTGCAGCCGCGCATTATTTTCTCGAAGCGGCTGGTCGAGACATTTTCTATCTTCAGGGCAACACATTTGCTGGGCAGTTCCAGAAGGGGCAAAGACCCGCCGCCGGCTTTTGATGGTCGATCCAGAATCTCAACCTGAATTTTATTATCCGGATGTTCAAGCATTTTGGCCAGTTTTGCGGCCCGCGCTTCAATTTTGTCAAAAGGCCCCAGCAGCATGCGCAACGTGGGGATGCTCTGTACTGCTTTTTCCTCGTCTCGGTAAAGCCGCAGCGTGCTTTCAAGGGCGGCCAAGGTCAGCTTGTCAATGCGAAGGGCCCGGGTGATGGGGTTTTTTTTGATTTGATCGATGATTTCTTTTTTACCAAGGATAATTCCGGCCTGGGGCCCGCCAAGAAGCTTGTCCCCACTGAAGGTCACCACATCCACTCCTGCGGCCAGGGACTCCTGGACCGTGGGCTCGGGCATCAGACCGTAGCGGGAAAAATCGATAAATGTACCGCTGCCCAGATCCTCCATTACCGGCAGATGGTATTTCCCGCCGATGGCAACCAGATCCTCGAGGCTCACGGCGGCGGTAAAACCGACAACGGCGTAGTTGCTGGTATGGACCTTGAGCAGCAGGGCCGTATCCTGGGCAATGGCGTTTTCGTAATCCCGTGGATGGGTGCGGTTGGTGGTGCCCACTTCACGCAGGATGCCGCCGCTTTTGGCCATTACATCGGGAATCCGGAAAGCACCGCCGATTTCCACCAGTTCGCCCCGGGAGACAACCACCTGTTTGCCCCGGGCCATGGTTTCCAGGCAGATCAGTACAGCGCCGGCGTTGTTGTTGACCACCATGGCACTTTCGGCCCCGCTGATTTCACACAGGATATCCTCCACGTTGCTGTACCGTGATCCCCGTTTGCCGGCGGTCAGGTCAAATTCCAGGTTGGAGTAGTTGCAGCCGATGGCCAGCATGTTGTCTGCGGCCTCGCGGGCCAGCAGGGAGCGCCCAAGGTTCGTATGAACCACGACACCGGTAGCATTGATGGTGCGTACCAGATTAAAGGCCATAGCCCCGGCAACGGCCTCTGTAACGCGCACCAGGACGGCCGCATCGTGCAGGCTTTCCGGAGCAGTATGCAGGTCGCCGTCAAGAATTTCCCGGCGCAGGGTATCGATGACCGTGCGGATCGATTGCATGACAACGGATTTGGGCGTGTTTTTAAAAAGCCCCCTGGCATTGATCTGCTCGATAATATGATCCACACCGGGCAGGCTGCGCAAAAGTGACTGCTGCTTTTCAGTAGGGTGCATATCGCTTCCTGTTTTGATAAATTTTATATAACCTTATCTAATTAGCATCAACCGTTTGAATTTTCAATAGAGTTTTATGCCAAAGTAGTGAGATATGGGTTTTGAGTAGTGAGGAATCAATGGGTGGTTTTTGTGAAAATTCGTGTCAACTCTCATAAACTGTGATAAAGATATGCAGGGTGTGGGTTGCAGGTTGCAGGTTGCAGGATGTGGGTTGCGCGTTGCAGGATGCAGGTTAAATTTTCTCAATTTTTGGGTGAAGGCTGTTCATTCGTATACACCGACTCAACCACTTAACCACGCAACAAATTTTGAAATAACCAAAAGGATTGCTTAAATGGCATTTTCAAGCGTTGAAGCGACACAGAAAGATTTGGAAAAATGTGATTACATCTGTTCCGAAAATATTGCCACTGTTGTTTTTCTGGCCCATGCCACTCAAAAACCGATCCTGGTGGAAGGGCCGGCCGGCGTGGGCAAGACCGAACTGGCCAAGGCCGTGGCCCGCGGTCTGGATCGCCGGCTGATCCGGCTCCAGTGTTATGAAGGGCTGGATGAAGCCAAGGCCCTGTATGAATGGGAGTATGCCAAGCAGTTGCTTTATACCCAGATGATCAAGGAAAAAATAAATGATGTCGTCTCCGGATCAAATTCCTTGAGCGATGCCGTTGACCGGATTGCGGCCCAGGAGGATGCTTTTTTTTCAAAGCGGTTCATTCAGCCCAGGCCCCTGCTCCAGGCCATCAGTTCCGAAAAACCGGTGGTTCTGCTCATCGATGAAGTCGATAAGTCGGACCCGGAGTTTGAAGCCTTTCTGCTGGAAATTTTGAGTGATTTTCAGGTGTCGATTCCGGAAATAGGGACCATTTCCGCAGTTAATATTCCCTTTGTGGTGCTGACCTCCAATAATTATCGCGACATGAGTGATGCGCTGAAGAGGCGTTGTATTCATCTGTATATCGACTACCCCGAGCGCGATCTGGAAGAAAAAATTGTTCGGCTCAAGCTGCCTGAAACAGGAGATCGGCTCATCGGGCAACTGGTGAATGCAATCCGTGGGATTCGCAGGCTGGATCTTAAAAAGAAGCCTTGCATATCCGAAACGCTGGACTGGGCCCAGTCCCTGATTGCACTTCAGGTCGAAGATCTTTCAGCCCAGGTGCTGGACCAGACACTCACTGTGCTCTGCAAGTATCGATCCGATACCGAAAAGGTCCGGGATAATTTAAAAACCATCGTAGCGGACACAGGGTCCAAATGGTCAACCTTGTCTTAAAATTTGCCGCCTGTGCCCGGGGAGGCGGCCTGCGGATCTCCACCAGTGAGGTCCTGGACTGTGTCGGGCAGCTTGAACTGATAGACTGTTTGCAGGAACCTCAGTTCGAAGCGGTTTTAAGGACCAATTTTGCCAAAAGCCGCAGGGAGCAGCATCATTTCGATCAGTTGTATCATCTCTTTTTTCATGAATTGCGCCAGGATTTCGGTATTTTTCATACGGACGGGCTTCAGGATCGGATGGAAGAATTTCTGGCGGTATTGACCCCTGAAAACAATGCCGGTCCCCTTGACCGAGCCCTGCTTGATTTCATGGCCGGTGACCCCCTGGCATTTTTACAGGAGATGGGCAGAATCCAGGGCGAAGGGGAGGGCCGCAGGCAAGGCATGGGGTCCAACCTTGGGTCGGTCACCCGTCGCCTTGGCGTGATGTTGCAGTTAAACAGGCTGCAGGCCGCAGTTACGCAGTTTACAGACGAAAATATTGACCGGATTCCATGGGAAAAACGCAAGAGCCTTGAATCTCATTTTAACGAACGGATCGAAAGTGCCCGGCGCCTGCTTTTGCAAAATCCTAAACCCGCCGGCGAAAATCTTAAAAAAATCATCTCCCATGATCAACACCTGGCCGATCTTGGTGAAACAGCCTTTGTCTCGTTGACTCAAAAGGAGGTCGAAGAGCTGCGCGAGGTCATCAAACAGCTCGTACGAAAACTCAAAGATACGGCCGGCCTGCGCTATGCCCGGCAAAAAAAGGGGGTCCCGGATATTAAAAAAACCCTGCGGCAGGGGGCGCGCTACCAGGGGATACCCATGGAGATCATCTTTCGCAACCGGCCCTTGCGGAAAACCCGAATCGTTACGTTGTGTGATGTGTCCGGGTCGGTATGGTCGGCGGCCCGCTTCATGCTCAACATGCTCTATTCTCTGCAGGAGTGCTTTACCCGCGTGCGCAGCTTTGTTTTTGTGGCCGGTCTTGACGAGGTGACTGAAATATTTGAAAAAAATGAAATCAACCAGGCCATTGAAAAGGTTCTGGGCGAAGCGGATATCGACTATGGCGCCGCCACTGATTACGGGTTGACCCTGCGTCTGTTTAAAAAATATTTTATGGATGTTTTAAACAAGAAAACAACCCTGATCATCATTGGCGACGGCCGTTCCAATTATTCCAATCCCGAAGTTGAAATTTTAGATGACATGCGCGACCGCTGCCGCCGGCTGATCTGGCTTAACCCGGAAACAAAGCAGTTCTGGTATTCCGGAGACAGCGAGATGCGAACCTACGAAGGGTCTTGCCATGAGGTGCGTCCCTGCCAAAATTTAAACCAGTTGCTTGATTTTATCAAGGATCTGGTACTGTAGAAATGCATATCCGATTAAAAAACGATATGCGTAAAATATGCACAATACCGGCAACCCCGGACAGGAGGGCGGCGATGGGAAAACAGCAACGGATCACAAAACCCTGTGAGCTGATGGACGACAGTGGGCTGCTGCTGCATCCAGGCTATGCCACAAAGCCTTTCTGGCGCTATGACCGTCGCAAGATTAAAGCCGGATGGCACAGGATCAAGGAGTGGGATTACTACTGCGTCGTGTCTCCTGAAAACGGATATTGCATTACCTTCACCCTGGCGGATTTGGGCTATATCGGCCTGGCCGCCGTCTGCTGGCTGGACATCCAGAATCAAACTTTTCGCCAGTTCGACACTATGTCTGTCCTGCCGCGGGGGCGCATGGGCCTGACCGCTGCGTCCGGAGACGGCACCACCCGTTTCAAAGATAAAAAAATTATGCTCGAATATAGAGTCACAGGCATTCATCGCAGGATCAAATTCAACGCTCCCGAATTTGTCGGTCCGGCCGGAGAAAAAGGCCTGGCCGGAGAACTTGATCTGTATCATGACCCGGATACGGACACCATGGTCATCGCCACCTCCTGGCCGGAGAACCGCCGTGCCTTTTACTACAACCGGAAAATCAACTGCATGCCCGTCCGGGGATGGGTTACCCTGGGGGAGCGCACCCTGGAATTTTTACCGGAAAACAGCTTCGGCACCCTTGACTGGGGCCGGGGCAACTGGACATATAAAAACCGGTGGTACTGGGGGTCGGCATCGGGATTGCTTCATGGCGAACCCTTTGGCTGGAACATCGGCTATGGCTTCAGCGACCGGTCGGTGGCCTCTGAAAACATGCTCTTTTACAAAGGCCGTGTTCATAAATTAGATAGTGTTACCTTTCATTTGGATACCGCCAACTACATGGCGCCCTGGAAATTTACCAGCAGCGACAAACGCTTTGAGCTGGATTTCGAGCCTGTGGTGGATCGTCACGGCACCACTGATTTTATTTTCATAAAATCGATGCAGCATCAGGTTTTTGGTTATTTCAGCGGCGATGTTGTCCTTGATGACTGCACCGGGCTGCACCTGGACAGATTCTTCGGATTTGCCGAAGATGTACTCAACTGGTGGTAAAAAGCCTGGACACAACGGCATCTTTCATTTATCGATTTACACTTTTTTTAAAAGGCTTCTGTTTTTTCCAATTTTAAGTTTCCAATTTCAAAGAATCTTTGCGAGGGCCTGGAGGGAGAAAAATGAAAACATTTTTGATCATACTTGTTTTGATTGCAGTGCTTCTGGTGGGTTCCTATGGATATTTTATCAGCAAAAAGACCGTGCTCGATGATACGGCCAGAAAATCTGCCGGAGGGCAGTTTATCAAACTGTCGGAGGGAGTCGTCCACTATGAGATCGTCGGGCCTGACACGGGCCGGGTAGTGGTTCTGATTCATGGGCTTACTACGCCATACTTTGTCTGGGACCATAATTTCAAAGACCTGGTAAATGCCGGATTCCGTGTGCTGCGGTATGATCATTACGGACGGGGATTTTCCGACCGGCCGGATGTGGTCTATGACAGGGATTTGTATGATCGCCAGCTTGTGGAATTGCTGCAGAGGCTTAAAATCAGGTTGCCGGTGCATCTGACAGGGCTTGCCATGGGGGGTGCCGTTGCCGTCTACTTTGCCGACCGGCATCCTGAAATGGTATCCAAAATCGCTCTTTTTGCGCCGGCCGGTTTTCCGATTTGAGAATCTTTCGCCGCAAAACTGGCAAAATTGCCGCTTATCGGCGAGTATATCATGGCGCTGGCCGGGGACAGGGTTGTCCTGTCCGCTATTCGCAAGGCATTTGTTTATCCTGAAAAACGGCCGGAATTCGAGGAAAAATTCAAGGTGCAGATGCAGTATCGGGGGTATAAAAGGGCACTGCTTTCCACCCTGCGACATATGCATATGAATCAACTGGGCCCGGTCTATGAGCGGGTCGGCAAACGGAAAAAGCCTGTGCTGCTCATCTGGGGAACAAAAGATGCCGTTTTGCCGTTTCATAACAGCGAAAAGGTAAAAGAGGCTGTGCCGGGCCTGGTGTTCCATGCCATTGAAGGCGGCGGGCACAATTCCAATTATGAAAATGCCGTGATCGCTAATTCAATTTTGCTTAAATTTCTGCGTGAACCCTGAGAAAGTTGTTACGGTGCTTCAAAGCGTGCTGCAGTTTACTATGGACATCATAGGGTGAGAGCGATAACGGTAAATGATCAATCGATTCTTATCGACTGCCCCACCCGGGGAACGACGGCATCGAATCCTTCCCTGTTGAGAATGTCCGCAAAGGCGAGGGACTGCTCCTCTTCGCCGTGAACTACGGCAATTTTTTTGACCTTCAGATTCGATTGCTTCAGGAAAGTCAGCATCTCCTTTTTGTCGGCATGGGCACTGAACCCGCCGATCATGTGTACATGGGCCTTGAGGGGATACGCCTTGTTGAGGATTTTGACCATCGGGGCGTCGCCTTTCCGGCCTGCGGCGGCATAGGCCTCGCCCAGATCCAGAAGCCGCCGGCCGAGGGTGTGCCGGGCCATGAAGCCCACCACCAGGATGGTATGTCTGGGATTGTGAATTTTGTGCCGCAAATGGTGCAGGATGCGGCCGGCTTCACACATACCCGATGCGGACAGGACAATGTGGGGGCTTTCATCGCGGTTTAAGGCCATGGACTCCTCCACGGAGCCGACGAACTTGAGCTGGGGCATGGAAAAAGGGTTTTTGCCCTTTTGCAAAAAGGTCGTGTGGGTGTCGTTGTCATAGACTTCCGGATGCTCTCCGAACACTTTTGTGAGCCGTGTGGCCAGCGGGCTGTCCACGTAGATGGGGACCTTTTTGACCAGCCCTTCCTGGTACAGTTCGTGGATAAAATAGAGCAACTCCTGGGTCCTTCCGTAGGCGAACGCCGGAATGAGGACGCTGCCGCCCCGTTCGAAGGTTTCGTTGAGGGTGGCCTGCAGTTCCGGCTTGAGGTCCTTGACAGGGGCGTGTTCACGGTTGCCGTAGGTACTCTCCATGATCAAAAGGTCGATATCAAGGTCCTGTTCGGAAAAAACCAGGGTGGGGTCCTCGAGAATCGGCTTGTCAAAGCGGCCGATGTCCCCGGTGTAGCAGACGGTTATGGTGCGGCCGTTGACCACCGTGCGGATCACCGATATGGCCGATCCCAGAATATGGCCGGCATCATACTGGGTGCAGGTCATGTTGTCCCCAATGGTAAAAGGCGTTCCGTAGGGATATCCCGAGAAGAAGCCCAGGGCCTTGACGGCATCATCGCTGGTGTACAGGGGTTCGATACCGTTTAAGTTAAACTGACCAATGAGGTCGTTGACGAGCGCCGCATCGATGCGGTGGCCGTTTTTTTTCAGTTTGCGGGCGGCCTTTTCATAAGCCTTACGCCCTCCTTTTCCCTGGTGCATTTTGGAAAGCTGGCCGCGTACCAGCTTGTAGTTGAGGTACTCGGCGTCGGATTCCTGGATGTGGGCGCTGTCGGCCAGCAGGTATTCACAGGCATCCCGGGTGACCAGGGAACAGAAAACGCGACCGGTGAAACTGTCCCGGGTCAGCATGGGGATTCGTCCGGAATGGTCGATGTGGGCGTGGGAAAGAACAACATTGGTGATGATGGAGGGGTCAAAGGGCAGAATGCGGTTTTTTTCGGCGCTCTCCTTTCGGCGCCCCTGGTACATGCCGCAATCAAGCAGGATGCGATCCTCTCCGTTGACCAGCATGTGCATCGATCCCGTTACTTCCCTTACCGCTCCAAAAAAAGTGATGTGCATGAAATATCCTCCTGTGTTCGGGTCAGCAGTCCAATATCTCTCCGCTACAACTATTTTCTTAAACCTTTTTCACGTCCCCTATAATTCTTTCGCCTCAACGATGGTGGCACCGGGCACAGGAGATAGTGCGCGGGATACCATTGCCGATGCCACCGTTTTTACATGAACCGGTTTGTAGCGTCTGATGGCGTTAATGGGTGCAGCGGTTATTACCGAAAGCACATAATATCCCAGTTTCTCCAGCACTCTGATCTCTTCCCGCCTGCCGCCGTACAGCAGTGTGGGGCGATAGATCGTCAACGATGGGAAATCAAGATTAATCAGGTCTTGCTCTGTTTCGCCTTTGGTTCTCAGATAAAAGTAGCTCGAATCCGTATTGGCGTTCTGCGAACTGATTAGATGAAACTGACTGACGCCATGTGCTTTGGCCCAGATGCCGGCGTCTACAATCAAATCGTGATCAATTTTGTAAAATGCCTGCTTTGAACCGGCCTTTTTCAGTGTCGTACCCAGGGCACAAAACACAACGTTTATTGGATCGACATGGTTCAGGGCGTCAAAAGCAAGCGGATTTGACACCACCGGTTCCACGTTACTGCCGAAAACACCACCGGGCAAGCGGCGCACCAGCAAATACACTTTGTTAAAGTGCTTGTTGTCGGTCAATAAATTAACAATCTCCCGGCCTGTTGCCCCGGTGGCACCGAGTACGAGTGCTGTTGTCACGGTGTTTTTCATATAGCTGCCTCATTCAGCCTGGTGCTGCATTTTAAACATAACGCAGGCCTGGGCATGGACTTGTAGAGTGTAAGTCCCCTGTGTGAGAACCCTTTTAGTAAGAGATTGATTTATTACCATAAACATCAGCCGAAGGCAAGGGCGTCATTGCAGGGTGGGGCCTGAAGGTGGGCAACTGCGATGGTTGTGCGTAAAAGTTTACGCCCCTATCCGGGAAGGCCTGCCCGATTTAAACGACTGGTATTTGAATTGTCATGCATCTGACCGGCAAACCCCCACTATTAGTGCCATTTCCCGTTTATGAATGGGGACTTACGGATGGCACATGATCACAAAAGAAAAGTGTGTCATGTACCATCGATAATTGCAGCCAGACCCTCGCATACTGTCAGTTGGTCGATTTATAGACGTGTTTTATCCAGATATTTGCCAATAGACTAAATTAACTATGTTTTTTTATCCCATGAGCCTGCTTGAATTCATGCCACTCGTCATGATCCAGCTTGTTGTCCTCATTTATATCCAATGTTTTGAAAATATCAGATGTCGCCTTGGGAAAATAGAGTTTGAACTCCTCCCAGCACACCCAATCATCGCTATCCATGTCTATATCCCCGAAGTGTGCGTTAAATGACGCAGGGTCCGGTAATGATGTTTTGTGATGCCGGGTGTCGCTTGAACAACCCACTGTAGCGATAAACAGAAATATGAAGCATATGATGTAATATGTTTTTTTCATAGAGCACCTCTCATTGATTTAACGGTGTCGTGTTTATAACCCGGCCCCTGGCCCCTGATCCGGTTGCAGCCCGTAAACAGAAATGCCAGTCGACCGGAGAATATGGCAGTTATCCTAAGAATATAGTGCCGTCTTTCTAAACATCAAGGCCATAAGGGGGGGGGGAGAAACGTGGCATTTAATCTTCGAACACTCAAATACCCTCAGTCGACATAGTTTACAGATCCTTTCCGGGACCGCGCGCTATCGGTGAATTTGTTCTCAGTGGCGGCATACCCCACGATAAGTGCGCACTGGAGCGTATACCCGTCCGGGATGCCTGCCGCTTGTGCCAAGTTACGGCTGTCTTTCCCATTCAGCGCCAGGGTGGGGGACAGCAGGTAGCATGACCCCAAGCCTAATCCGGTGGCTTCAAGGAGCATGTTCTCCGCAGCAAGTGCTGTATTGAAGGCGCTGAAGGTGTCCTCAAGTGGCCCGGAAAGCAGGATCAGCACCGGTGCGCCATAAAGCGGCTGATATCCCGGCAAAGAGGCCCTTTCTTGCAGAAATTCATTATCAGAGTGAACCATGGCATCCCGGGCCCGGTCATTGATCCGTTGTCGCAGTCCATGGTTACGGATCACCGAAATTTGAAAGGGGCCGGCATTCGGCGCCCATCGACCGGCCTCGATTATCCTTGCCAGGTCATCGGTGAGGACCGGTTTATTCAAGTAGGCCCTTACGCTTTTTCTTTTTGCGATTTCTTTTGAAATAATCATCGGGTCTCCCTTTTTTTACATAACGGGGCTATTTGTATGTTTTGCTGTTATGCCTCAGCCAACCGCCAACATGCCGACCATTTGGATCGTTGTGGGTCCAGTGGATAACGCCGCCTTGTGCATTCCATTCATATTCGCCATAAAACGCCACGGTGTCCCCTGTTTTTAAGTTGCCGATCCGGGGGGCTAAATCAATATTATGGGCCATCAGTAATGAGTGGCCGCTACCGAGCCTTAAAATGAACCGTTGATGTCTTGATCCATCAAGATCATCACGCAATAGCTTTGTTACAACGCCTTCACCTTGTACTTGAAGATCGCTTTGTCTGTTGTTATAGGCCTGTTGGATAACGCTGTCATCATTTTGTGTCTTTGACGAAAGAAAGGGGAGTGGCATATTTCGTTCTTGAATGTAGCCATAGGCCAATACCGCAATAAGTGCTAAAAAAAGGTATTTTTTCATATCTTTTAACCCCGGGCAGCCGGAGGCTGTTTCCCGCCCCCAGCCCTGTAAGAAACATTTGTGGCGGTTGTTTGCATCGGTTCATTCGCCTTGTCCGTTGGCATTGACCGGATGCGCACGACGGATTGACTGGATCACGTTGTCGAGTTGTTGAAGAAATCGTGATCGGTCACGCTTTTTTAGTGGTGGCGGTCCGCCTGTTATCTCTCCTGTGCTGCGAAGATCCGACAACAGGTCCCGAATCGCGACGGCCCCACCGATATTGTCATCGGTGAACGGCTTTCCGGTGGGACCCATTACCTGTGCGCCTTTTTTCAGGCAGCGGCTTGCAAGGGGAATGTCTGCGGTGACCACGATGTCATGCGGTTGAACGTGCTGGACAATCCAATCATCCGCCGCGTCAAACCGGTCCGCAACAACTTCGAGGGTCAGCCCTCGTTCATTGGGAATGCGCATCCAGGCGTTGGCCACCAGGGTGACATCAAGGCGATATCGACTTGCGACACGATACACTTCCTGTTTTACCGGACACGCGTCAGCATCTACAAAGATGTGCAGCAAATGAAGATCCTCCTTCTTGTAGCCCCTATGACGCCTATGACCGCTCCAGCGTCAATTCACCGCAGGCATACACCTGGGCATCGTCACTTATTTTAAACAGGCAGCCCTGGCCCGTGTCTTTCATTTCGGTGGAGATTGTGCTTACGTTCCGGTCAATCTCTTTTAAAAATTCTATATTGAGGGTTTTGATGTGCACTGTTTCACCGAAATTGGTCAAAACAGACGTTTCGAGATATTCCAGATAGGCTGCGTTGTTGACATGGCCGACAGGGTCATAATCGGACCGGCGGATGGTTGTTTTCAATAGAGAATCCGTTGAAAAAAGCCGCTGACCCTTCCAGCCATTCAGGTCCATCTCCAATGCTGTTTCCGTTTCCACGGTATAGTCTGCCCCCATTGTTTCTGGCAGGCGCAGTATTTTTTTGTTTTGCATGTCGATATAGAGCCACACCGAGGAGGCCGCCGCGATCCGTTCGGCGTCGGCAAAAACTTCAAACTCCCGGTAGGCCCGCACGCCCTTTTGACCGCGGTGCCAGGTCAATACCCTGAGCGTCTCGCCATATTCGGGATATCGATGGATCCGCACGCCGAATTTGTTGAGGACCCAGGCATGCCCCGTCCGGATCAGCCGCCGGGGACCAAAACCGGCGCTTTCCGAATGCCGCACCGCGGCATCGGTAAACAGTTTGAAAAGGGAACCGATTTTTTGTCTGAAAAACGGATCAACCTCACCATAACGTACCTGCCTTTTCAATTCCACCTTCATGCAACCCACTTTCCTGCGATGTCGTGTTCATATTAAAACAAGGACTCCTGAGTGGCGTCAGCCCTTGTTGTGATTCAAAAGTTTTGCGCCTCTTATAGTAAGGACGATCCGGACATGGATCAAGCGGGATTTGAAATTTTGGCAGACTCTGTCACTTCAATTTTGAAATTTACACCATAACCATGCACCTGCTCAGCGCGGCCTGCCAGGCCAAGGGGTGTTCCCTTTGCCGCAGTTGAAAAAATTATCAACAATCGAGATTAGCACTTTCCAGAAAACTGTAATACCCCCTGTGGCTGAAAATGATATGATCAAGGAGTCTTATGCCCAGCGTTTCGCCGGCGGATTTTAACTGGCGGGTGATGATGATATCGTCTTTGCTTGGCGTGAGGTTGCCGGTGGGATGGTTGTGGGCCACGATGATGGCCGTTGCCCTGTCGGTGAGCGGGTCTGCATAGACCTCTCGGGGATGGACCTGGGTTTTATTGACAAGACCTACCGAAACTGTTCGGACGGCGATTACCTCATATGCGCCGTTAAGCGAAATACACAGAAAATGCTCCTGTTTGCGGTCGGCTATGTGCCGGATAAGGGGCAAAACATCCGGCGGCAGACCGATTTTAAATCCTTCGGGACGGATACGACGCCGGGCGAACTCAAGGGCGGCCAGGATAGTGGTCGCCTTGGCCGGATCGATTTGCGGTTTGGTCGATGAATCATCATTTTATGTGTTCATTGCTTGGGTCGCTCTTAAAACATGTACTGCTCGGATGCACATTTTCTAAATATGCACTGATTTTGATAAAATCAGTGCATATCCCGAAGGTTTTTGAACAAATCATCCCGTCCGGTATTTATATAAAAAACATCTCGCCCAGCCTTTATAATTATTCTGCCCCCTGTCCCCCTTTTTCATGTCCAAGCCATGCCCATGTGTGGGAAACGTGTCCATAAATATGGATTTTTGGGACACGTTCCCCGACACTTGGCATGTCGATTTTATAAACATGACTCAATAACGTGTCGATAAAAAAGAAATTTGTCGACACGTTATTTCGAAAGAATCTCGCAAAGCTTTGTATTTAGGTATAGGTTTTCCTTACCTATTTTTTTGACGCTCAGAACGCCTATCTCTTCTAAATTCTTAAGATAATCAGCCGCTGCCTGCCTTTTTACGATCCCGGCATCCACCAAAAATTGACCATTGGTATAAGGTTGGTGGAAAAGGAGCTCGATCAATTCTTTTGAATAGACCCGGGGCGGAAGGTTTTCCTTTGTAAACCCGAGAAGTTCGGTCATCAATTCTCGGATGGCAAGGATTTTATCTTTTGTGTAAAGGGCGGTCTGTTCCACTGCGTCCAGCATTTTCTTGCAGATTGGCGTTGTCGTGATAAAAAAGGGCAAAGATAGAGACGTCGGCCCGGAAAGATTGAAACATACGGGGCAACCGTGCACGTATAGCCAAAAATTACGGATATTTACCCATAATTCAAATATTGAATAGACCCTAATTATATTTTTTTGTCAAGGATTTACCCAAAATCACTCCGATTGAACACTCTGGAAGATGAGCTTGTTGGTGTGGTGCTGTACGCTGTGAATACTTGTGTCGCATTGAACAGACAGTTCCCTGATGCTGTTGTCCATCCTATTTCATGAAACGTCCATCTCCTATATCTTGAAACTTTCGGAAATCCCGGCAAATTGTTTTCGCAATTTCGGTTTTTCGATTTTGCCGGTGGGATTGCGGGGTACTTTGTCGAAAATAATTTTACGCGGTCTTTTGTATCGCGGAAGCGTTTTACAGAAGATGTTGACATCTTCTTTTGCCATTTCGCTTCCCGGCTTCAACTGAATGATTGCCGTTGCGATTTCACCAAGCCGTATACTCGGCAGTCCGATGACGGCAACATCCTGGATTTTGGGGTGAGATTGTAAAAAATCTTCTATTTCAACAGGATAAATATTCTCACCGCCGGTAATAATAACGTCTTTTTTCCGGTCCACCAGCCAGATAAACCGATCGTCGTCATACTTTGCAATGTCACCGGTCCGCAGCCATCCGTCGATGATGGATTCACTGGTCGCCTCAGGATTTCCATAGTACTCTTTCATGATCCCGGGGCCTTTGATCATCAGTTCTCCCGGAGTTCCCGATTCAACCGGATTCAGGTCGTCATCCACAATCTTACATTCCCAGTCAAATCCGGGTTTGCCGATGGCGCCCACCTTGTGGGTGTTCTCGACACCCAGATGAACACAGCCGGGACCGGTGCATTCGGTGAGGCCGTAATTGGTATCATACTGATGGTTCGGGAAGATTTTTTTCCATTCTTTGATGAGGCTCATGGGAACGGGCTGCGCGCCGATATGCATCAGGCGCCACTGGTCAAGATGGTAATCTCTTAGTTTTATTTCTCTGCATTCAATGGCAAAGAGGATATCCAGGGCCCAGGGAACCAGAAGCCATACCAGCGTCACTTTTTCTTCGGAGATGGCCTCTATGATCCATTTCGGCTCCACGCCTTTTAAGATAACCGCTTTTGCTCCGACGATGAAATTACCGAACCAGTGCATTTTTGCACCTGTGTGGTACAGCGGTGGAATGCAGAGAAAATTGTCTTCATGGGTTTGATTGTGATGCCTGTTTTCCAGGAAGCAGGCAAACTCCAGGTTTCTGTGGGTCAGCAATGTTGCCTTGGGTTTGCCCGTGGTGCCGGATGTAAAGTACAGGCCCGCATTATCCGAAATAGAAATATCCACGGCAGGGCTTTTTTTGCTTTGGGATGAAATAAACTGTTGATAGGGTATTGCATAGTCCGGAGTCCGTTCTTCCGCCCCCACAAAGACAAATGTTTTGACGGTTGTATCGATTATATTTTTAATACTGTTTACCCGGTCAAGAAATTCAGGGCCGAATACAAACGCCTTTGCTTCGGTATTGGATGTGCAGTATTGTATATTTTCAGCATCAAACCGGAAGTTGAGCGGTACTGCAACGGCACCGGTTCGAAGGATTCCAAAATAGATGGGCAGCCATTCAATACAGTTGACCATCAAATGAACTACCCTGTCGCCCTTTTGAATGCCTGCGCCCGTGAGCGCTTTTGCCACATGGTCTGCCTGGTCGTTGAATTCATTCCAGGTAATTTCGGTTCTCTGGTTTTGCGCAGGAATGCGCTCGATCAGTGCCGTCTCGTTTCCATACATCCGGGCATTTCTCGCGAGGATTTCCGTTATAAGCATTGCTATGTCCTTTTATTATTTTCAGGTTTGCCGGGATTTAAAGAATGGGCAAGGAAAAATTATAAATTTTCAAGTATCTGAGCAGCTTTTTCAATATCATCCGACATGAAAATCATCATGGTCGTATCTTTTTCCGACTGTGTGTACGCATACATGTATTCTACATTAATACCGGCATTGTCCAGTAATAATAAAATTTTATGAATCTCATGGGGCGTGTTTTTCAGCTCAACGGCACTGACAAGGGTTATGCTTGACGCAAACCCTCTATTTTTCAGAGCTTTGACTGCTTGTTGAGGGTCATCGACAAGCATCCGGAGTACGCCGAAGTCCGTGGTATCGGTTACGATCATGGATTGGATATGGATACCGGCCTCCGAGAGAACGTCGGTGACTCTCGCAAGACGTCCTGCTTTGTTTTCCATAAAGACTGAAATCTGTTCGATTTCCATAATATTTCTCCTTTCCCGGCTACTTGCTGGTAATTTCAAGAAAAACGTTTTTGGGCAGGGCCAGCCCGGCGGCCACATACATGGCCTTGCAGATGGCATCGGGCACCACGCAGGCTTCACAACACCCTTTTGTGATCAAAAGGGGGCGTGCGGTTTCCTTGATCAGGCTTTCGTTTTTCGGCCCCAGTTCCTGGATCGCATTGATGGGGAGTTTTTTCTCCAGAAGGGTGGCAAGTTCTTTTATGATATCGCATGAACTGTTAATCTTCCATTCCACGGTCATGCCGTCTGTTGCCGTGGCAATGATTTCGGCTTTGAATCCACAGATACCCGCATCCACTTTTACATTTGCTTCCATTTGATACACCTCCATAGGTTCGGTAAGGTCGTTTTCGGCCGGGTTTGTATATTTTTTTGTTTTTAAAAGCGGTGGAATCGCTTTCGCGGCATTTTTATGGCAACAGGTTACAAAATACTTGCCGCAAGATCAATAACAATTTGTCACCTGTACGGCGACAGGCTTCTGCCGAAACCGGAAGCGGGTGCCCTTTAATTTGTTTGTCATATCAGAGTGGGCCGACGATGTACGATTCAGAATAGAAAAAATGGTACGATTATTGCTGCATTCCGTCGATAACACGTTTCGAAAAACACATTAATCTTTATATTTCAGTGTAGGAGCGATACTGAAATATCGAAACTCCTTTGAATGGTTAAAGATTCCGCTACGAATAAAAACGGTCGATTTTGAAAAAATCGTTTTTTGGCCAAAAATTAAAAAAAGAATTGTAAAAGTTTTGTAAAAGCAATAAGATTTTATAAATATATTGCCGTTTGGAAATTTATAAATACTGGAAATGGAATAGTGAAGGATATAATGATGAAAACAGACACTCAAACCATATTGGGCATCGATGCAGGTTCGGTATCCATTGGCGTTGTTCAGATGACACCGGATAAAAAAATAATAAACACAGCCTATGGGTTTCATTACGGCGATATTGCAGGCACCCTGAACAACCTGCTGACGGCCTTTGACTTGGAATCATCCGTGTGGATGGCCGCCAGTGCATCAACCCCCGAAATGGTGCGTATCCCGGACCGGTTTGACGATCAGATTTGCTCTATTGTAGCGGCCCGGTACTATTTTCCCAGAGTCGGCACAATTTTAAACGTGGGCGGTGAAAAATTTAACTTGATCCGGATGGATCCGGAAACCAGAGGGTATCTGGGCAGCCGCAGCAGCACATCCTGTGCGGCCGGTACCGGTGCTTTTCTGGATCAGCAGGCCCGGCGGTTGAATCTTGATACGGCGGCCCGGCTCAGCGAACTTGCCGGACAGAACCCGGGAAGACGACCCAAGATCGCTTCGCGGTGTGCCGTGTTTGCAAAGACCGACCTGATTCACGCTCAGCAGGAGGGGTACGCCATCGAAGCGGTTTGTGACGGCCTTTGTTTCGGGTTGGCCAGAAATATCGTGGACACTGTTCTGGGCAGCGACCGAATTAATGCGCCGCTGATATTTTGCGGCGGCGTGGCATTGAACTCAATGGTGGGGCGCTATATCGAGGAAATTTTACAGATGCCGCTTCAGGTCCCCGAACGTCCGGAACTTTTCGGGGCACTGGGGGCGGCTTTATCCTTTGTGGCACAGCGCATTGAAACCGTTCGGAATCGGCCGGTATCGCATTTGATTCCGCATGCCGCGGACCTGGTTAAAGCCGATACGCGAAAGGAAACCGGGATGTATCCGCCGTTGACCCTGCGGCTGTCCCGATATCCTGATTTTGAAAGCCTGGACTCTTTCCGGCACCATGCCGGTCCGGTTCGGAGCCGGGACATGGATGTGGAGACGGACATCTACGCCTCCCTGGCTGAATCCCAGGATGTTTATCTGGGCATTGATATCGGTTCCACCAGCACCAAGGCGGTTTTGACTGCACCGGATGGGACTGTTCTGGCCGGATTTTATACCCGCACTGCCGGTGCACCTCTCACGGCTGTCCAGCGGCTTTTCGAAACCATTGAGTATGTGGCTCAAAGCCGCAACAGCCGTCTGACGGTCCTTGGGGCCGGCACCACCGGTTCGGGCCGCAAGTTTATCGGCTGTATCGTGGGGGCCGATCTGGTGCTTGATGAAATAACGGCCCATGCCCGGGCTGCCTGCGAACTGAACCCCGATGTGGACACTATTATCGAGATAGGCGGCCAGGACGCCAAATTCACTACCTTGAAAGACGGGCGGGTCACGTCGGCCGTCATGAACAGCGTGTGTGCGGCCGGTACCGGAAGCTTCATCGAAGAGCAAGCCATCAAACTCGACTGCTCTCTGGACGATTATGCCCGACGAACGGAAAATCGATCCGCGCCCCTGTCTTCGGACCGGTGTACGGTTTTCATGGAACGGGACCTGAATCACTACCTCAGTGAAGGCTGGGATGTGGATGCGGTGCTGGCTTCGGTACTACATTCGGTGCGGGAGAATTACCTTCTTAAAGTGGCCACGGAAAGCCGTATCGGAGATGTGGTCGTTTTCCAGGGCGCCACCGCCAAAAACAGGGCGCTTGTCGCCGCCTTTGAACAAAGGCTGAACCGGCCGATTCTGGTGTCGCGGTTTTGCCATCTGACCGGTGCCATCGGCGCAGCCCTGGCCCTTTGCGATGAACGACAGCGGGCCGGCATTGAACATCCCGTAACCACCTTTTACGGCATGAATCTCTGGCGGGCCGACATTCCCGTACGTTCGGAAATCTGCGACCTGTGCACCAACCATTGCAAGCTGTCCGTTGCAACAGTAGGGGATAAAACCGTAGCCTATGGTTTTTTGTGCGGCCGGGACTATGACACCCGACATTTCGTGCAGACGAAAAGCAAGGCTTTTGATCTGATGGCCCACCGTAAAAAGGCCTTTGGTTTTAAACAAAAAGCATCCTCCCGGCCCGTGATCGGGCTGCCCGCAGGCGGGCATTTGGTGGAGGATCTTCCCAGATGGCGGTATTTTTTCGATCGGTTGGGGTTTCAAACCGTTACCAGCGAAGGTTTTACCGATGCGGTCAGGGCAGGCAAGCCCCTTGCCAAGGCTGAATTCTGTGCGCCGATTATTGCACTGCATGGTCATGTGCATTACCTGGCCGACCGTTGCGATTATATCTTTTTACCGGTGTACCTGGAAGATAAGAACGGAGAACGGGAGATCCGGCGGCAATTTTGCTATTATACCCAGTTTGTTCCGGCGCTGGTGGCACAAATGGCACTGCCGGGCCGCGCAAAGATTCTGTCCCCGCTGGTTCGCTATCTGTACACGGATTTCCATACCCGCCGGGAACTTTACCGGATGTTTCAATCCATTCCTGAAAAAACGGTCAGTTTCCGTGAACTGGCCGCAGCGGATGATGACGCCGGGCGGTTCTGGAATAAACGCAGTAGTGATTTTAAAAAGCAATGGGCCGGGCATGTGGCCGCAGGGCCAAAGGATATTCGTATCGTTTTTATAGGAAGACCCTATACGATTTTTTCACCGGCCCTGAACTGTAAAATTCCTGAGCTGTTCGGTCGTCAGGGTATTGACTGCTGTTATCAGGATATGCTGGATGTTCCGCCGGATGTTATAGCGCCGATCAGTGGACTGCTCAAGGAAATTCACTGGCGGTATGCCGCGCAAATACTGGAAACGGCCCAACTGGCGGCCGGCACACCCGGGCTTTATCCGGTGTTCATCACTTCGTTCAAATGTTCGCCCGATGCATTTGTGCGGGATTATTTCAAGCAGATCATGGAGGCCGGTGATAAACCTTACCTGATACTGGAACTGGATGAGCATGATTCCAGCATCGGATATGAGACACGCATAGAAGCCGCGGTACGTGCCTTTCGCAATCACTTTCAAAACGCTAAGCTTAAGCCCGTGCATGGGACGGGGGCATTGAATCCGGATCTGCATCGCGGCAAAACCGATAAAACCATTGTCCTGCCCAACTGGGACCGTTTGAGCGGCCGACTGCTGGAAGCCATGCTGCGCCGCGAGGGGCTAAGGGTTATTCTGATGCAGGAGACCGAAACCTCCATCCGTAAAAGTCTGGGGGAAAATTCCGGACAGTGCATTCCTTTGAATGCCATTGCTCAGGGGTTTTCCGAATGTATCGAGCAGCACGACCTGCGCCCGGAGGACACGGTTTTATGGCTGAGTGAATCCTCTATTGCCTGTAATATCGCCTTGTATCCTCACCACATCAAGACGCTGCTCAATGCCCGGGGCAACGGCTTGGAAAAAGCCGGAGTCCACGTGGGGGACATATTTTTCAAAGACGTTACCCCGCGCGCGGCGTTTAATTCGGTATTTGCCTATATGTTCGGAGGGTTGCTGCGGCAGGTGGCCTGTAAGCTTCGACCCTATGAGGAGATCCCCGGAGAAGTGGACCGGGTACTGGAACTGGCCCTGGAGATCCTTTGTGAGTCTTTTTCAGGGCGCATGAAAAAAGGGGCGGCCCTTGCAGCGGTTACGGAACGGTTTCAGAACATCAAAGTTCATCCGGAGCAAAGGCCCAAGGTGGCCATTTTCGGAGATCTTTACTCCCGGGATAACCGGGTCATGAACCAGGACCTGATTCGTTTTATTGAACGTCACGGTGGAGAGGTGGTGACCACTCCTTATACCGAATACGCCCGAATGATCGCCACCCCCTATTTTCGCAAGTGGTTTCATGAACGCAAATTTCGTGTTCTGATCACCAACAGAACCCTCATGGCCGGCATCACCCACATGGAGCGCAGTTTTTATCGTTTTTTCGAACCGATTCTGGGCAGGCCCATGGCATCTTTTGATGATCCACCCGAAGAGATCCTGGCCCGGTTCGGAGTACGGATGGAACATACCGGTGAATCTCTGGACAACCTGATCAAGATTCATTATATTAAAAAGCATTATCCTGATATATCGCTTTTTGTCCAGGCCAGCCCGGCCTTTTGCTGTCCGTCCCTGGTCACCGAGGCCATGGCCGGGAAAATCGAGCAGGTCACAGGTGTGCCGGTGGTACCCATTACCTACGACGGCACCGGTGGCACCAAAAACGATGCGATTATTCCCTACCTTGAATTCCTGCGGACAAAGCGCCCGGAGGGACAGGGGGTGGAGGAAAGGTTGAAGGTTGAAGGGTTGAAGATCATCAATTAAACTGAATTTTGGTAAAATAATATTTTGCATACGAATTGATTGTTTGATATGCAGCAATCTGGTATTTGAACTCAGGTTACTGAAATTTACTCAATTTATAGAATAAAGCAGGTGTTTTTATGACCATCAGCAAGGAACTTCTCGATATTCTGGCCTGTCCCAAGTGCAAGGGGGAGATTTATTTGAACGAGACCCGGGACGGATTGATCTGTGATCATTGTAAGCTGCTGTATGAAATCAGGGATGATATTCCCATCATGTTGATCGATGAGGCCAAGCCCTTACCGCAGGAATAAAAATTGACGGGGCCGTAAAAAGTTTCCATCTACTGCGCTTAAGCGATCGTCCAGAGACTTAAGGCTTAAATCCTAAAATTTAAAACGTCTCGTAAAAAGTGGGCTTTTGTCTTTTTGCGGGACCATTAATTTTGAGCTCAGTTGAAAAAAATGTTTTGAACTGGCAATAATAACATTATGAGCATACCGCAAGATCCTCAGGCCGCCAAACTGGTTGTCGGGCTTTTGATGAAAGAAAAGGCGCTTTTCAGTCCTCTGGCGGAAGCGTTGTCTGAAAAACTGGGTCTGCTGGATATTGTCAGTGCCTGGTTTGATTTTGATTATACCCGATATTATGAGCCGGAGATGGGCGGACCTCTTTTCAGACGGATGCTGGCCATCAAACCATTGATCCGGCAGGATCAACTGGCCGGGATCAAACTGGCAACCAATATCATTGAGCAGAATTTTCAGCAAAACGGCAACCGCCGGGTCAATATTGATCCAGGATACCTGCTTTCCGAACGCTTTGTCCTGGCCACCGGGAAAAATTTTGCACACCGAATTTATATCGGCCGGAACATTTATGCCGATCTGACCCTGATCTATAAAAATGGTGCTTTTCAGACGCTGCCCTGGACCTATCCGGATTATACGGACAGGTCCATGCTGACTTTTCTCGGGCAGGTTCGCAACAAGTATATTCTGGATAAAAAAATACCCCTGCCAGTTAAACCGACGGTTTCGGAGGGCGATAAGTCCGCCTGAAACCATTTGTTGAAAATATAAGGAAATAAAACCGATGATAAAGAGCATGACCGCCTATGCCAGCGCGGAAAAGACAAGCGATGCATTGATCGTTTCCATTGAAATCCGGTCGGTGAACAGCCGGCATCTTGATGCCGTGGTCAGGGCCGGCCATGGATATGCCCTGCTGGAGGAAAAGATAAAGGCAACCCTTGCGGAAAAACTCACTCGGGGCCGGGTGGAAGTCATGGTTAGAATCAAAGATGAGCGCCGGGAAGCCAACGCGTTTGAAATTGATGCGGTCAAAGCGGCGGCGTATCATGCCGCTCTGGTCAGGTTGAAGACGGAATTTAATCTGGCCGGTGATATTTCCGTTGATCTGATGGCCGGTGTCAACGGCCTTGTCAAGCCGGTGGAGACCGGAAAAGATTCGGACGCTTGCTGGCCGATGGTTCGGGACTGTTTATGCCAGGCCCTCGACGGGCTGGATGCCATGCGGCGGAAAGAGGGAGATTATCTTGCAGAGGATTTTGCCAGACGGCTTGCGTTTATTGAGGGCCGGATTCGGCAGATAGAGGATCGTTCCCACGGGCTTTTGGAAATTTATAAAAAACGCCTGGAAGAGCGAATTGTTTCTTTAACCGGCAAGGGGATTGAGATTGACAGCGGCCGTATCGAGCAGGAAGCGGCTCTGCTGGCCGACCGGAGCGAGATTTCCGAGGAACTGGTCAGGGCACAGAGCCATGTCCGGCAATTTTATGAAATCATGAGGGCTGAAGAACCAGGAGGCCGCAAGCTTAATTTTTTGCTGCAAGAATTTAACCGCGAGTTTAACACCATGGGCTCCAAGACCGGTAACACGGATATTTCACACATGATTGTCGAGGTAAAAGCAGAGCTTGAAAAACTCAGGGAGCAGGTTCAGAATGTGGAATAGTATCAAATTCCCAAAGTCAATGTTTTGTGAACCTTTGACCGGGAACTGCTTTTTACGATTGATATGGGGGGAAGATGGATAAGTATTTATTAAATATCGGATTTGGCGGTACGGTGATCGCTGATCGGGTTGTGGCTATCGTGTCACTCAATTCCGCACCGATGAAGCGGCTCAAGGATGAGGCAAAGGAAGATCAGCGGCTTGTGGACGCCACACACGGGCGTAAGACCCGCTCGCTGATCATCATGGACAGCAATCATGTCGTCCTGTCGGCTATCCAGGCGGAAACCATTTCCCAGCGCTATTCCGCATTGATGGAAGCACAGTCATCTCTTGCCGGATGATTAGGACGGGGTACTTCAATGGTGAACAAAATTGGAACAAACGATAAAAAGGGGATGCTTTATATCGTTTCTGCGCCTTCGGGTGCCGGCAAAACAACGCTCTGCAGGGCTGTCCGCGACCAGTTTCCCGATATTAGATATTCGGTTTCCCATACGACCCGTGAGCCCCGCAAAGGTGAAAAAGACGGTATCGATTACCATTTTATAACCACGGATGATTTTGAAAAAAGAATCCGGCAGGACAAATGGGCGGAGTGGGCCAGGGTTCATGGAAATTATTATGGTACTTCGGCCGATTTTTTAAACCGCTGTATGGATTGCGGGCAGGATATACTGCTGGACATCGACGTACAGGGCATGCGCCGGATAATTGTCGGTTTTCCCGACAGCATAACCCTTTTTATCATGCCGCCGACCCCGGAGATTTTAAGAGAAAGAATGGAAGATAGAGGGGCCGACACGATAGAAGTGATTAAGCGCCGGATGAAAAATGCCCTGGCAGAGATGGACTGCAGACACCTTTACCGGCATGTGATTGTCAACGATCAACTGGATACCGCCATTGCCGAACTTACAACCATGATAGCGTCTTATCGATAAAAAGAGAAGGAAATGCCTTCGAAACAAAGGACAGACATTGTATCGGAAAAAACCGAACTGTTGTACGGTATTCATCCGGTTACAGAGGCCTTGCGAGCCGCCCGCCGCCGCTTTTTCGAGATCTTTATTGTTAAGGACAGATCTTCTGAAAGACTTGAACGAACTCTCGCATTGGTTACGGCCGCAAAAATACCTGTCCGGAAATTGTCCAGGTCACAATTGCAGGCCCGGACAAACACGGATGAAAACCAAGGTATTGCGGCCCGGGTCAGTACCTATCCCATGACCGGCATGTCCGAAATTCTTGACCGATCCTGTGATGGCGGTAACGATCCTTTTATTCTTCTGCTGGACAGCATTGTCGACCCGCATAATCTGGGCGCTTTGGTTCGGACGGCATTTTGTGCCGGAGTTCAGGGTATTGTCATCCCCAAAGACCGGTCGGTCGGGCCTGTTCCTGCAGCATCCAAGGCCTCGGCCGGTGCACTGGAGCATGTATACCTGGCGCGGGTGGTCAACATGGTCAATACCATTAAAGAGCTGAAAGAAAAAGGGATCTGGGTTGCCGGAACAGATCCATCGGCTGAAAAAAGTCTGTATGCCTGTGATTTGACCGGCCCCCTGGCCATTGTTATCGGCGGGGAAGAAAAAGGGATTCGTCCGCTGGTGGGAAAGCACTGTGATTTTTTAATGTCCATCCCCCAGAAAGGAGCATTGAATTCCCTCAATGCTTCAGTGGCCGGGGCGATCGTTTTGTATGAGGCTTTTCGGCAAAGGTTCAGTTGTTGATGGGTTGCGCAAAAACGGTCATCGGGCAAAATGCACCGCCCCGCAGCAAGCTTCAGAGTATCAATTCTTACCTGTTCCTGCATGGAATCGTAACAAGCTGCGGAGAATTAGAGATTATAAGATGCAGAATCTTTTTTTTCGTATAATCAGTTGTGTCAAAGCCGCTGTTTTTCCGGATAAATGCCTCTGCTGCCGCTCGTTTTTCGATTTTGACGAGAATCAGATGATCTCCTATGATCGTAAGGTGACAGAAGGCATTGCTTTTTCAAAGCGCTATCATTTTGACAGGCTTATGGCACCGGTGTTGTGCCATAAATGCCGCAGCGCTTTTTCTCCGGTTGAATCTCCCTTTTGTACTGTGTGCGGAATGATATTTAAAAGCCGTGAAGGAGAGGATCATGCATGCGGCACATGCCTGGATTCACCCGGGCATTTCAACGCGGCCAGAGCCGCGGGGATTTATGATCAGTCCCTTATGATCCTGATTCATTGTTTGAAATATAAAGGGAAACTTCAACTGGGCCGGCCTTTAAGCCGCCTTCTGTTTCATTCTTTTCTCCGGTATTGGGATGCAGGATATTTTGATTTGATCATGCCGGTTCCCCTGCATAAAAAAAAGTTAAGATTACGGGGCTTTAACCAGACCCATCTGCTGGTGAAGGATTGGCCTGCAATGGCTGCCGCAATGGTGAAGGGCAGGCCGGAAGATATTCATATCGAGTCTGATATTCTGGTACGAAAAAAATGGACCCGGCCTCAGACCGGACTGGGCAGAAAGGGCCGGATCTCCAATATTAAAAATGCCTTTGGTTTGACTGATGCGTCCTTAGTCAGGGGAAGGCGAATTCTGTTGGTGGATGATGTTTTTACCACCGGTTCAACGGTGAATGAATGTGCCCGGATTTTGATGCACGGCGGAGCGGAATGTGTCAATGTGCTGACGCTGGCCCGGGCGGTTTAGGCGCGCTGGAGTCGTTTTATTTACACAAAGTGTTATCCGTGGGTTTTGATACACAGGCCCGGCCGTGTTTTAAAAAGGAATATATCTTTAATCGGGAATTGAATTATGAAGATTCGTACATCAGGTAAAATTTTGGAAACAGAGGCACTTGTAAAAACGCTGACCGTTTTTCGTGAATCCGGAAAACGGATCGTGTTTACCAACGGCTGTTTTGATATCCTGCATGCCGGGCATGTGCGCTATCTGTCGGCCGCCAGAGACCATGGGGATCTGCTGGTACTGGGGCTGGATTCAGATAAATCCGTGCGGAAAATCAAGGGGCCCAAAAGACCTGTTGTGGACCAGACCCACCGGGCGGAAGTACTGGCCGCCCTGACCTGTGTGGATTATATATCGATTTTTGGCGATGCAGATCCACTGGCATTGATCAAGGCCGTCAAACCGGATGTGCTGGTAAAGGGTGGCGACTGGCCAATGGAAAAAATTATCGGATCTGATTTTGTCAGGGATTACGGGGGGCGCGTTGTCCGGGTGGAGGTGGTTCCCTCCATTTCTACGTCCCGGATTATTGAAACCATTGTCGAACGGTACGCAGTGTCTGAATCTTTAAAAAAATGACAACAACGGATCGGGGGCCGGCGTTTGCTGTTAGTGAATAAAAACGGTATTTTATTCTTTCGTTTTTCGAATTTTTCCGGATTTGCGGAAATTAACCATGGCATTTTTACCCGCAACCAAGGTTGTAGCGATGGGCCTTTTCGAAGCCTGAATGTAGGCGCGGGTGTGGGCGATGATATCGACCGGGTAAGGGCCAACCGTCATATGATTGCCCGGCTTTGTGGAGGCGGGGAACTGTTTTTTTTAAACCAGGTGCATGGCCGCGGGGTTGCGGTAATTAAAGGTCGGGATAACGGCCTTTCCGGGATCGCAATGGATGGAGGGCTCGCAGGAGACGCCGTGATCACCGACATTCCCGGGCTGAATCTGGTGATACAGGTGGCGGACTGCCAGGCTGTTTTGATGTATGATCCCATCCGCAAGGTGGTGGCCAACGTGCATTCCGGCTGGCGTGGAAGCATTCAGAATATTATCGGCGCTACAATACTCAAGATGCAGCAGCGGTTTTGTACCGCTCCCTGTGATATTATAGCCGGTATCGGCCCCTCCCTGGGTCCATGCTGTGCTGAATTTGTCAACTACAAGTCTGAAATACCTGATTCGTTCCGGAAATATCAGGATACCGGGAACTATTTTGACTTCTGGTCGGCAAGTTATGACCAGCTTTGTGATGCAGGTGTCCTGAAAGAGAATATAAGCATTGCCAGTATATGTACAAAGTGCAACGCAGATCTTTTTTTCTCGTATCGTCGGGCCGGGACTACAGGAAGGTTTGCTGCAGTCATCGGTCTGGAACAGATAGGGACAGGATAAAATGAAATCGATATTTCAGGAAAAAGCCGAAGTGCTGAACAATATCAGGATAGGGCTGTCTTACGGCAGAATCGCTTTGCAGTGCACAAATCATTATTCAATTGCAAAGCCTGGCCAGTTCGTAATGCTGCGGGTTGAAAACGGGGCAGGTCCTTTGTTGCGGCGGCCCTTTTCCATCCATCGGCTGTTGATGCAAAAAGGGCATATTGCACGTATCGAAATTTTGTATAAGATCGTCGGCAGCGGTACCCGCCGGGTCGCCGCACTCAGCCGGGGAGACAGGGTTGACATACTGGGTCCTCTGGGCAATGGATTTGCCATCAGTGACCATTTGCAGCGGGTTATTATCGCAGGTGGCGGTATCGGAGTCGCTCCTTTGCTTTTTCTTGCTTCCGCGCTGCGCTTAATGAAAATCGGTCCGGCCAAGTGTACCCTTTTTATAGGCGGAAGATCCAAAAGCGACATGCTGTGCATGAATGAATTCGCAGAGATGGGAATAACGCCGCATATCAGTACCGATGACGGCAGTGCCGGTGAAAAGGGGTTTCTGACCGATTCTCTGGAAGCGTCGATTCAAGAAAAGCGGCCGGATATAATTTATGCCTGCGGCCCCATGGAGATGCTTGCATGCGTTGCCGATATTGCGGAAAAGTACGAAACGCCCTGCCAGGTTTCCATTGAAACCGTCATGGCCTGCGGCATGGGTGCATGTCTCGGGTGTGCCGTAAAGGGCAAGTCTTCCGAGTCTGAATATCTGCATGCCTGTCTGGACGGCCCAGTGTTTGATGCACGCCTTCTGAGCCTGCAATCAGGCACCTGAGCACTCTGCAAGGGCAATTGCGGGTGGCTCTTTGTGCATGTTTTTTTTAATGTGTTTGTCCTGGTTCGGATATAATTTAACATTGACTTGAATCGAAGGGCATGATATCTGAAATTTTTCCGAAAGAGCTTTTTTCACAAAGATATTTCTTATGAAAAGAGAAACCGTACGCTCTTTAAGGGAGCTTGCTTATTTCAGCAGCCTTGGGTTTCAGGTTGCACTGTCAATTTTTATCGGGCTTGCCATCGGGCTGTATCTTGATAGACGCGTATTTGATACGAGTCCCTGGTTTACCCTGATTTTTCTGGGTCTTGGAATCGCGGCGGGATTCAAGAATATCGGGCTCGCGATTCAAAAAAGCAGACAACTCTGACAGGAAAGATTTTACGGTGGGAATTCAAGGACGTATTCTTATATTTGTAACGCGGGCGAACTGGATACTGCTGGGGCTTGCAAGTCTGACGGCCCTGGCCGTAGCGGCACCTGATTTTGCAAGAGGTGTTTTTTTCGGGGGGGTGATCGTTACCGTTAATTTCCATCTCCTTTCCCGGACCCTGAAAAAAGCGCTCACGCCGCCGCATCTTTCCTCCCACAATGTTATCCTGGCCAAGTATTATATCCGTTTTCTGATCAGCGGGATCATTATATTCATATTGATAGCAGGGCACTACGTGAACCCCCTAGGTTTGTTTGTCGGGTTGTCGATTGTTGTTGCGAGTATTTTTCTGGCAACTGCATGTGAAATTAAAAAACTTATTTTCAAGGAGGCGGTATAAGGATGGAACACCCCTATCTATTTTTTGTTGAATTGTTTAAATTATTAGGTTTAGGACCTTTCGCACATAAATATCCCCATGTAATTTATACCTGGGTGGTCATGATCATCCTGATTGCTATAGGAACTGTGGCCACCAGAAGTATCCGCATGGTGCCTGCCGGCGCACAGAATTTTTTTGAAATTTTTATTTCAGGCATGGAAGAATTCATGGTGGATGTTACCGGAGAAGAGGGCCGGTGGGTATTTCCCATTATCGGGACGGTGTTTATCTATGTGGCTGCCTGTAATCTGATCGGGCTGATTCCCGGTTTTCTGCCGCCTTCGGCCAATTTGAATACAACGTTGAGCTGTGCCCTGGTTGTGGTTGTCTTTACACATATTATCGGAATAAAGTATCATGGCGTTAAATACATCAAGCATTTTCTGGGGCCGGTATGGTGGATGAGTCCTTTGATTTTCGTTATTGAAATTATTGGCCATGTGGCCAGAATTCTGTCCCTTTCCTTTCGCCTTTTCGGTAACATGATGGGACACGAAATCGTGCTGGCAATTCTTTTCGGGCTGGCCGGAGCATTTTTCGCTCCTTTACCGCTCATGGCGCTGGGTGTTTTCGTATCCCTGGTACAGGCCTTTGTTTTCTTTCTGCTTTCAATTATTTATTTCACCGGTGCCATGGAACACGCGCATTAACAAAAATATTAAAGAGCCCCCGGGGGCAGGATTTTTATTTCGTTGTGTTTATAATAAAATTAAGATAGCTTATTTGTGGTTTTTTAATGGGAAGTGGGAGAAGCTAATGAATTACATTAAAAAGGAGGAAGATTAGAGTATGGAAGCTGAAGCATTAAAATTTTTTATCGCATGTGTTACTGCCGCCGGTTTCGGTATCGCCATTGCAGCCTTCGGGTGTGGCCTTGGACAGGGAATGGGGCTGAAAGCCGCAGTCGAAGGTATCGCCAGAAACCCCGAATCATCAGGTAAGGTAACCGTTACCATGCTGATCGGTCTTGCCATGATCGAATCACTGTGTATTTATGCTCTGGTTATCTCGCTGATTTTAATCTATGCGCATCCCCAGGCCGCCGCCATTGCAGGCCTGTTTGCGCATTAAGTAGCATCAAAAAAAAGTATTAAAAAACCGGACAGGGGGTGTACAGACCCTGCCCGGTTTTTTTATGGGAAAAGCCCTGGTCGCTTATATCTGATGCTTTGCGTTTTTATGCTGCAGAAAGTATGCGGTGACCTTTATAATTGAAAAGTGAACAGTGAGAATTGAAGAATTCAGGTATTCTGCCTGTTTGGTGGGCAAAGCCCACCCTACGATAACTGAATAATGAAAATTGATGGGCGCAGGGGCGAACCTTATGTTCGCCCGATCTATCGATTTTATTTATCAAAAGATAGAGCGGAGCGATACCACAAGTTTTCAATTCTCACTATTCAATTCGGTTCCATTTTATCCGGGTTAAGGCTGGTCTGTAAGACACGGCGCAAAAATTGTCCGGTATAGGATTTGTCCAGTTTTATGATTTGTTCCGGGGTGCCGCAACCGATTACATATCCTCCATTATCGCCCCCTTCCGGACCCAGGTCGATGATATGGTCGGCCGATTTTATTACATCCAGATTATGTTCGATGATGATGACCGTATTGCCGGTATCAACGAGTCTGTTCAAGACGCCCATCAGTTTTCGGATATCGTCCGTATGCAATCCGGTGGTCGGTTCATCAAGGATGTAAACGGTTTTGCCGGTCCCCCTCTTGCCCAGTTCCCGGGCAAGTTTGATTCTTTGCGCTTCACCACCGGAAAGAGTTGTGGCCGGCTGACCGATCCGGATATACCCCAGCCCCACATCCACCATGGTTTCCAGTTTGGTTTTGATATTGGGAATGCGGTTAAAAAATCGTAGCGATTGATTCACGGTCAGATCCAGTATGTCCGCTATGTTTTTGCCCTTGTACTGTACTTCCAGCGTTTCACGATTATAGCGTTTGCCCTGGCACACGTCACAGGCCACATAAACATCGGGTAAAAAATGCATTTCGATTTTTATGATGCCGTCACCGCTGCATGCTTCACACCGGCCGCCCTTTACATTAAAGCTGAATCGGCCGGGTTTGTATCCGCGCATCCGGGCTTCCGGTGTTTTGGAAAAAAGCTCCCGGATATAGGTGAAAATACCGGTATAGGTGCCGGGGTTTGACCGGGGGGTTCTTCCGATGGGGGTCTGGTCTATGTTAATCACTTTGTCGACATGTTCAATACCCAGAATTCCAGTGTGTCGGCCGGATGGCATCCTGGAATGATAGATTTTCCGAGAAAGAGTTCGAAAAAGAGTTTCAAGGACCAGGGTTGATTTGCCTGAACCGGAGACGCCGGTGACGCAGGTCAAACAGCCCAATGGAAATTTTACATCGATGGATTTGAGGTTGTTGGCCGTGGCTCCTTTAATCTCAATTTCAGCGCCGGACCCGGATCTTCGCCGGGTTGGAATTTTGATCTGTTTTTTTCCTGAAAGATATTGCCCTGTCAGGGAGTTTGTATCACGCAGGAGAGCCTGAGGTGTGCCGGAAAAAACGATTTCACCGCCATGCATACCTGCCCCCGGCCCCATGTCAACCACATGGTCAGCGGCCAGAATGGTTTCTTCATCATGCTCCACCACCAGCACGGTATTGCCAAGATCACGCATATGCTGCAAGGTCGAAAGCAGACGCTGATTGTCCCTCTGGTGCAGTCCGATACTGGGTTCATCCAGAACATACAAAACACCGGTCAGTTTGGAGCCGATCTGGGTGGCCAGGCGAATTCGCTGGCTTTCACCCCCGGAAAGGGTATAGGCAGCCCGATCCAGGGTCAGATAGGTCAGCCCTACGTTTTCCAGAAAGCCGAGGCGTTCGGTGATCTCTTTTAATATCCTGCCGGCAATGATTTTTTTTTTGCCGGTCAGATGTAATTGTTGGATGAACTCGAGTGCTTTTGAAATCGAAAAGGCCGTTATTTCATGGATGGCAAGTTCTCCGACGGTTACCGAACGGCTTGCCCGGCCGATTCTGGCACCAAAGCATTCCGGACAGGGACGAAAGGTCATGTATCTCCTGATTTCGTCTCTGGATTGGGAGGAATCAGTTTCAAGGTAGCGCCGGCGGAGCTTGGGAATAATACCCTCGAATTTTTTTTTAAAAGTGTAACGGCGGTCATTGCGTTGAAAATAAAAGGTTATTTCCTCTTTGCCGGAGCCGTAGAGCAGCACTTTTTGAAAGCGCTTGGAAAGTTTCTGAAAAGGGGTGTAGATGTCGGTATTATAATGATGGGTCAGGGCGTCTAAAAATTCTGAAAAATGCATGGAATTCCGGTTGTACCAGGGTTCTATCGCTCCTTCCCGCAAATTCAGTTCGGGGTTCGGAACAATAAGGGCCGGGTCAAATTCGGTTGTTGAACCCAGCCCTCCGCATTTCGAACAGGCACCCTGGGGGGAATTAAAGGAAAAGCTGGCCGGGGTGAATGCCGGATAGCTGATGCCGCAGTGGATGCAGGCCGCTTTTTCGCTGAACAGCACAGGTTCCCGGTCTATGATATCGACCAGAACCAGTCCATCGGATTGAGCAAGGGCCAACTCGATAGAATCGGCAAGCCTGTTCCTGATATTGTTTTTGATTATCAGGCGATCCACAACGACATCGATATTGTATTTTTTATTTTTATTCAGTTGTCCTACATCGTCGATTGCGAGTATTTTGCCGTTGATGCGGATCTTGGCAAATCCCTGCTTTTTTAATTGAATAAAGAGTTTTTCATGGGTGCCTTTTTGAGCGGCAACAATCGGAGCCAGAATAATGATTTTGCTGTCGGGTTCAAGGGCCAGTATTCGATCAAGAATTTGATCCAATGTCTGGGAACTGATGGCACGGCCGCATTTATAACAGTGCGGTGTGCCGATTCGGGCAAACAGCAACCGCAGATAGTCGTAAATTTCAGTAACGGTTCCCACCGTTGACCTGGGATTGTGGCTGGCTGTTTTCTGTTCGATGGCAATGGCCGGTGACAGGCCCTCGATAAGATCGACATCCGGTTTGTCCATTCTTTCCAGAAATTGCCTTGCATATGTGGACAACGATTCAACATAACGACGCTGTCCTTCGGCATAGAGCGTATCAAAGGCAAGTGTTGATTTTCCGGATCCCGATAAACCGGTTACAACGATAAGTTGGTTGCGGGGCAGTTCGACATCGATGTTTTTCAGGTTGTGCTGCCGGGCTCCCCGGATGATTATTTTTTCAGATTTCACGGTTTGGATGTATTGTTTCCCAGTTGGTATATTTTCTCTGCCTTGAACCATTGAATATTCAATCAGCTTCCGGCTTGCCCGGGGCAGGTAGTATAATACAGACTACCTGAAAAAATTCAAATATAATTTACGCAGGGCCGCTTTTGTCGGTTCCCTGAACAGGGAGTTATAAAATAAACAAAAATCATAGAATGAAAAAATAACCATTGTTTAACAATAACTTAACTCCAATAAAACAGTTTCGTGATTGTTCTTGAGGTTTTATTTGACCTGTAAATTTGGTAGCAATGGGCTTTGATTAATTCACAAAGTACGAAAAATGAAGAAAATGGAAGAAAAACGTAAAAAAAGAGAGTATTGAAAAATGTTAATATAGTTTGCATAATCGCAGATCTGCCTAAAAATATTGAAAATATCGCTTATCCAAAAAAGGTTGTAAATAAGGGGGGTTGCCATTTTGCCATCTAAAATTTCAATAAAAACAATAAGATAAAAATTGTTGATAATTCAGAAACAAATATGTACTAAACCGCATTTTTCCGGTTTGACAGGAATACGCGGATACACTATACAAACACTAATCTTGATGAGATCTGCTCATAATCTGGTATAATTCTTCATGGTTGATCAAAATAGGTTTTTGATTTTCTTTAATTTTCCGGGATTCCAATCGAATTATTTGATTCTGTTTTCAGATTTTTAAGTTTGGTGCGTAAAAATCTGCCCCGACAGTATTGTTTTTTCATGCCCCTGCAAGCTTGTTGTGGAATAGTGGATTTAATGGTTATGAAAATAAGGGTTGTTGCGTAATATGGATGCTACTTGGAAAGAGATAAAAACGACTGTCAAAAAGCAGATTCCAGCTCACAGCTATAACATGTGGATTGAACCTGTGGAATTCCTGCGCATGCAGGAAAGTTGTGTTGTTCTTGCCTGCAAAAATACGTTTTCCAGAAAACGGCTGCTTGAGCATTATGCCCCGCTGATTGTCAAGGAGTTAAGAAAAAAATCCGGTATAGAATATAAGCTTATCATAGAGATTTCAACCGGCAAACGGTCGGCTGCAAAAGGGTATCCTGTTGAACCTCAACTGCCGTTGCCCAATTTAAATGTACGTCCCCACAGCGGCAGGCTGTTGCGGCATGATTTTACTTTTGACAAGTTTGTTGTGGGGGATAATTCTGATTTTGCCTATTCTGCGGCGCTATCTCTTGCCACTCATCGGAAAAATCAACAGACCAGTCTGTTCATGCAGTCAAACGTCGGAATGGGGAAAAGCCATCTTGCCCAGTCAATCGGGCATCATATTTTATCGAAATTTCCATCCGAGCGTGTTTACTATATTACGGCTGAAGATTTTACCAATGAAATGGTATATGCTCTCAGGCATGATCGCATTGAACAGTTTAAAGAAAAATACCGATACAATTGCGATGCACTACTCATTGAGGATGTTCATTTTCTAAGCGGCAAGGAGAGAACCCAACTGGAACTTTGTCTGACGCTGGATACATTACTGGACTCGGAAAAGAAGATAATTTTTTCAAGTTGCTATCTTCCGGCGGATATACCTAGGTTGCATGATAATTTGCGTTCACGCCTTTCCGGCGGTTTGATTTCCAGAATCGATCCGCCGAATTTTAGAACCCGGGTCAGGATATTGCAAAAAAAATGTCTTCAAAAAAATTATATAATGCCGAATTCGGTTACCGATTATCTGGCCGGAGAGCTCACAGAGAATGTGAGACAACTGGAAAGCGGGCTTATCGGAGTGGCCGTTAAATCTTCCCTGCTGGGGAGTTCCATTGATATTCATCTGGCCGAAAGCGTAGTTGAAAATATTGCCCGTCGTAAAAAAGATATCACCCTGGATGTAATTAAAAAAATTGTGAGCAAGTATTATAATGTGCCGGTTAAAGATCTTGTTTCACCTTCCCGCAAGCAGAAAATAGTCAAACCGCGTCAAATTGCCATTTATCTGGCACGCAGGTATACGGACCAGCCTCTCCAGGCTATCGGGAAAAGTTTTAACCGTTATCATGCGACCGCCATCCATGCCATCAGTTCCGTAGAGCGGGGGCTGAAAGAAAGCGCCCGAATCCAGGAACATGTGAAATTTTTCAGCAAAAAACTGGAATCCGGCAGCTTTTAGGCCTCTGCCATCCTATCGTTCGGACCGGCAGGCTCGTTTTATCTCGAAAATATTCAATTACTTAAGATAGAGGAAATATACCCATTGTGTTTTGCCGAAAACGCAAAGATTTTACAAGTACGCAACTCCTTATTGTACTTTCATGAACATGATTTCGGACGCTACCAGCTCTTCCAGAATTTCCATACGATCCTGCTGATCTCCCTCAATCGCACATCTTAGATTTACGGCACACAGCCTGGTGCAAATCGGATCTGTTTTATTAAAATTGCCAAAACACCCGATGTGATCATCGAGTGTTTTTTTGTCGAAAGGTCTGCTCATATTTTACCCTCTATTGCCAATAATGATAGCATCTCATTATGAATTTGTCTGTTGGTCGCCAGGATTTCCTTATCCTCTATTCTATATGTTCGGTCAGAAAAATCGGTTACCCGTGCCCCGGCTTCGGTTGCAATCAGTAGCCCGGCCGCAGTGTCCCATGGTTTGAGATTTTCTTCCCAGTAGCCATCAAAACGGCCGCATGCAACAAAACATAGATCCAGCGCGGCAGAGCCCAGTCTTCTGATTCCGCGGGCCGCTTTCAGACAATGGGAAAACCGTGTCATCAGTTCAGGAAAAACAGGCTGTACATCATAGGGGAAACCGGTCACCAGTAAACTGTCCTGAACGATTTTAGAATTGGAAACCTGAATCGGATTTCCATTAAGCATGGCACCGCTGTCCTTTATGGCTGAAAAAAGTTCGCCGCTTTCCGGATTCAAGACAATGCCGGCCACAATTTCCTGCTTGAAAGAAAATGCAATGGAAATTGAAAATATCCCCACGCCATGGGCGAAATTGGTGGTGCCGTCGAGAGGATCGATGATCCATTGGCAATCATTTTCTCCCTTTTGGGCGCCGCTTTCTTCAGCCAGAATGGCATGTTCGGGATACTGGGCGCGGATGGTTTGAATGATTGCCTTTTCCGATTCGATATCGGCATTGGTAACCAGATCGGTTATATTCTTTTTTTGAATATTTAAAACTTTGCCGAATTGACCGCGCAGTACTTCAGCACCTCTGTCGGCTGCCGCCATACCGACTTTTGTCACTGTTTCAAGATTCATAAGGAAGTAAACCTATATTTTTTTTAACCGGTATGTCAACAGGTTTGTCATGTTTTTGATGAGTGGCGTAAGGGTTGCAGATTTGTTAGCCGAGATCGCTGTGCCCCTCAATCGCTGCTCAAGGTTTTTAACGGTTTCCAGGTCTATTCGATCCATTTTATTTAAAACCCGGATGGTCGTAATTTTCTGCAGTTTGAGTTGGCCGAGAATTTTTTCGACCGATTCGATTTGATTTTCAAAACGCGGATTGCTGATGTCGATGACATGCAGCAGCAGTTCGGCATTTTCAAGTTCTTCGAGGGTGGCCCGAAAAGCAACCAGCAGGTCCCGGGGAAGGTTTTTGATAAATCCCACCGTATCGGTGACAATCACTTCCATGTCGCGGGGAAACTTCAATCTCCTGCTTGAGGGGTCCAGCGTGGCAAATAGCTGGTTCTCAACCAGAACGCTGCTGTTGGTAAGTGTATTTAAAAGGGTCGATTTCCCGGCATTGGTATATCCGATGATGGAAATAACCGGCAGGCCTTTTTTATGGCGTTTGGATTTTTGCTGTTTTCGACGACGGGATACAAGCGTCAGTGACTTTTCCAGACGTTTGATGCGGTCGCGAACGCGCCGGCGGTTTATTTCCAGTTTGGTTTCTCCGGGGCCTCGCCCGCCGATACCGCCGGTAAGACGGGACATGGCGGTGTTCCGGGTCACCAGACGGGGCAGCAGATATTTGAACTGGGCCAGTTCGACCTGCAGTTTTCCTTCTCGGGACTTTGCCCGCTGGGCAAAGATGTCAAGAATCAATTGGGTTCGATCGATCACTTTCAGGTCAATTTTGTCGGTAATGGATCGGATCTGGGAGGGGTTTAATTCTTGATCAAAGATAATCAGGCCGGCTCCCTGATGCAGAGCACGGATCGCCAATTCCTTGAGTTTGCCAAGCCCCATGAGATAGCGTGGATCTGCCTTGCGGCGTTGCTGAATGATGGTTTCAGCGACATCTATGCCGCTTGAGGCGGATAGCTCTGCAAGTTCCATGAGTGAATCCATGGCTGCATTTTTAGGCAGTGATGTAACACTGATGAGCAGCGCTTTTTCTTTGTTGGGGTCGGCCTTATATAGACGCCCTGTTTGGGCAAGTTCGGCCTCCAGTGCACGGATAAGATCCAAACACCCGATATCCAGTTGATGCGGTGAGATAGGCGGAATCAGTTGGTATGGGGTTTTGTCTCTGTTGTGAGGAAGGATATGGCCGGCATGGATCTTGTCAGGGCTGCCGTCGCTTTTAATTGTAATGGCGGCTATCAAATCGAGCCTCAGCAGGGACAGATCCGTGAGATCATCATTGGTCAATCCGTCGCTTCCAAAGCTGGTGTGAATGCAGCGCAGACCTCTTAAGCGATCTGCGGAGATCCTGTAATCACTGATATCGGGAATCATAATTCCCTGATTGTTTCCAATGATTACATGGATGATTTTTCCCTGACGGTTTATCATCAATCCGATTTGACGGCCTGTTTCGACGGACAACCGGCTAAGGTCGAGGCTTAAGTCTGCAGTTATGATGAATTCCGGAGGAATGCGGCGGCGGTATAGATTCTCAAGTTTACGAATCTGATCCGATTTAAGGCCTTTGAGATTCCCGAAAAGTTTTTTCATATTAGAATAAAGTCAGGTCGGATTACTGCTGACTGTTTATGCTATATCGTCAGGTGCCAGCGATTCAAAGCGGGTATAGGTATTTAAAAAAGCCAGATGAACGGTTCCTACAGGACCATTGCGCTGCTTGGCAAGGATGAGCTCGGCTTTTCCCCGGTTGGGATTATTGCTGTCTTTGTTATAAACATCATCCCGGTAGATGAAAGCCACGACATCGGCGTCCTGTTCAAGAGCCCCCGATTCTCTTAAATCGGAAAGCATGGGGCGCTTCTCACCGCGTTCTTCGAGTTTGCGGTTAAGCTGTGACAGGGCTACGATGGGGATGTTCAGCTCTTTTGCCAGGCCCTTGAGGGATCTTGATATTTCGGAGATTTCAAGGTCACGTCGTTCGGCTGAGGAGCGTCCCTTCATAAGCTGCAGGTAGTCGATCAAGATCAGTCCGATATCTTTATCCATTTTCAACCGGCGGGCTTTGGCCCGGATTTCAATAGCTGAAATACTTGCGGAATCATCAATAAAAATTGGTGCATCCGATAAAATCGAGCCTGCATCCGTCAGCTTGTCCCAGTCATCACGGCCGAAAAAACCGCTTCGCAGTCGATTGGAGTCGATTCGTGCTTCGGAACACAGCATGCGCATGCTCAATTGCTCCTTTGACATTTCCAGCGAAAAAATAGCTACTGCCGTATTTGCATCAACGGCGGCGTTTCTTGCGATGTTAAGGGCCAGTGAAGTCTTGCCCATACTGGGCCGGGCCGCCAGGATGATCAAATCCGACGGCTGGAGACCGGACGTGATGGTGTCGAGCCGGGAAAATCCGGTTGAAACCCCGGTTACCAAGGCCTTGTTGGCCTGTCGTTCTTCGAGAGTCTCTATGTTTTTATCAATGAGCTGGTTTATGGAAAAGAAGGCCGGGTTGATTTTGTGCTCTGAAATTTCAAAAACAGAGGATTCTGCAAAGTCAATAACTTCATCAACATCATCCTGTTCTTCAAAACATTTTTTTACGATTGCATTGGCTTTTTCAATCAGACGACGCAAACTGGCTTTGTTGTGAATAATCCGGGCATAATGAACAGCATTCACCGCGAGCGGAGCGGTGTCCACAATAGACGGAAGATAGGTTGCGCCGCCGATTTGTTCAAGTTCCCCTCTATTTTTTAGAATTTCTGTGAGAGTTACCAGATCACACGGTTCATTTTTGGTGAATAATTCAGAAATTGCCGCAAAGATTTTCTGGTGGGCCGATCGGTAAAAATCTTCAGGCTTAAGGATATCAAGCACTTCAAAGAGAGTTTCATTGTCAAGTAAAATGGCACTGATAATCGACTCCTCGGCCTGGATACTTTGCGGAGGCAGAGCATGTCGGGATGGATTTACAGGAGTCGTTGAATGGGGTTGTGCCATTTGCCTATTATATACCTCATGGGGCGGGAGTTGCGGTTTTTTTGCTCAGGGTTTCGATAAAACCGCTGCTGTTTATTTTTGGGTCTTTTGGTCGCTGCCGATTGTTTACCTGAAGCGCAACAAATAATAACCTTTTGCGAGGTTATGTGAATACCTCAAGGCAGAATGCCGGTGGCCGTTCTATTGAAACAGCTTGAATGAACAGCGGTACAAATTAAAACACCGCCGGCCTCATACTATAATTCCGGTTATAGCCTGAGGCCGCAGTGATTTATTCGGGAATGATTTCAACCGTAATTTCAGGCTCTACTTCTCTGTAGATTCTGATGGGGATTTTGAAGGTCCCGATATTTTTAATGGGCTCACTGAGCATGATCATTCTTTTTTCAATTTCGACTCCCTGTTCAGTCAGGGCGTTGATGATATCTCTTGATGATACGGATCCGTATAGGCGGTCTTCATCACTGACCTTGGCGGGTATTGTGCATACAACGCCTTCGACCCTTTTTGCCATCTCTTCAGCAAATTCTTTTTCTTTGGCGATTTGAAGCTCGAACTTATTCTTTTCCTGCGCCATCATTTTGCGATTTTGCGGTGTGGCCGGGACAGCCTTGTTTTGAGGCAGAAGATAGTTGCGGGCATAGCCGTCGGCAACGGATACTTCACTTCCGATAATACCGAGGGCCTCGATTGTTTCCTTTAATAAGACATTCATTGTAACCTCCATTTAATCGTAAAGACGGGCAGGCCTGAATAGAGTATAGCCAATAGATCCGTATGATTAATTTATGTATAAGCGTTCAGGGCGCCACTCCTTGAAATCCTGCCGGCCGTATTAATTTTGCCCGGAACTGTTTTTGATTCCCAACTTTCTAAAGTTTAACCATATATCAAAAAAACCGACCCCGATAACAGCAATAAGAAAGAGTTGCTGCAGGGCTATGAGGCCGTATAAAAACAACCTGAGAAATCGGGGGAATTTTTTTTTGTTAAAAAAATGTGATACAATGGCTATTCCTTGGAAAAAATAAACCGGCATCAAGATCAGCAGGCCGTTTAACGCCAGCACTTTAATTGCTTTGGACGGAAAAAGAAGTAATAATCCGCATCCAATCACACCCCACACTAAAAATTCAGGCGATCTCCACTGTTGTAAAGACCCGAAAGCAGGGGAAAATAGTGACTTGCTTTTTAAAAGCGGCCTGGCCAGCAACAGGTTTGTCCAGACCACAAAAAAAGTCGATATAACAACCATCGCCGGAATAATACGTACCAGAACATATTGAATATTATCAAGCGAGTTTGAAATGATCCGAATGCTTTCTTCAGACATTCCCATGCTCTGATAGAGAACCATTGTAAGCTCAAGATTTAGTTTTACATAGTCGGATACCAGCACAACAATATCCTTGCCGAACATATTGCTGTAAATCAATAAAATGCCAAGGCCGCTTACCAAAACCGATCCACAACTGTAGAGAACTGTTTTTTCTATAGAAAGATTTAATTCGAAAAGTTCACCCAGAACAAATCCCAAAAAAAGCAACTCAACGAAAAAAAACATGTCAATGGACAATCCGTCAAGCAATGCGGCCATGACAATGACCGTGGCAATAAATATGACAGCGCCGGCCTTGCGGCCCAGTTTTAAACGATAAAACAGAAGGGGCAAAGGCATAAACAGGGCGCAGAAAAAACCGATTATTGGTATGTAGATGGATATACCAATAATAAAAACGGCTATGGCTGTCCCTGTAGCAATATCTTTAGCGATCATGCTTTGATCGTTCTGCAGCACTGTCATCCCTTCCTTTAAGGTGCCGGTGGGTGGACTGCTAAAATCCCATGGTACCGACATACGGCAGAAGTGCAATTGTGCGAGCACGTTTAATAGCATGGGTCAGAGCCCGCTGATGCTTGGCACAGGTTCCGGATATTCGTCTGGGGATTATTTTGCCGCGTTCGGTGATAAAATATTTTAATGTCTTGGCGTCTTTATAATCGATTACAAGACTGCTGTCGGCACAGAAACGACATACTTTGCGGCGATGAAAAACTTTTCTTTTTTTCCGGTTGGTATTGGTTCGTTTGCGAGGTTGAAAAGCCATTTTTTACTCCTCCTCTTCACTTTGAATTGCTGTTGGCTGAGGTCCTTCCGGCTGAGTTTCTTGGCTTTCAGGTGTAGCGGCTTCCACATCGGGCGCTGAATTTTTTTCGAGGGCATCCTTTCTGGCGGCAGCAGCCTCTTTCTCGGCTTTTTCAGCCAGGATCATTTCTTCTTTAATACGATCTATATCAACCTGTTTTTCAAGCAATACCGTCATGAATTTTAATACTCGATCATCTATTCTGAAGAATCTTTCCAGTTCATCGACCAGATCACCGGTTCCGCAGTAGTCAAGCCGGGTATAATAGCCACGTGCTTTTTTTTTGATGTCGTAAGCAAGTTTTTTTTGACCCCAGTCGTCATGCATGACAAGCAATCCGCCGTATTGAGGTATCAGATTGTTGCACCTTTCGAAAAGGGGCGCACGCTGCTCTTCTGAAAGGTCGGGATCAATAATTATGATCGTTTCGTACCTTCGCATATTTCCTCCTTATGGATGTTATAGCCCCGGAAGACCGGAGCAAGGATATAGTAGAATATCACCATATAAAATTTAATACAATATCAACGCAATAAGTTTTCTGTCAAGTCTATTTTTATTATTAAAAGCCAAATTTTTAATCAGCAGGAATCAAACTCCGAAAATTATATTTTCGAGCGAGGCCGGGTGCTTTGCCGATAAAACAAGCATTCAATTTTAATATAAAAAAAGGGTTAGCCACAAAAAGCTAACCCACGGTGTAAAAATTTGGTGGGCCGTGAAGGAATCGAACCTTCAACCTACTGATTAAGAGTCAGGTGCTCTGCCTAGTTGAGCTAACGGCCCAAAATAAATTAATCTGGTCACAAATCCGAACGGATAAGCTTCGTATCAGCTTTAAATATGGATGTCAAATTATTTTTTATCTGTTGGCGGTAAAATATTTTGCTGATCATTCAAAGGTTCAACTGCTCAGGATTCAGGAGGTAAAAGGGATGGTTGATTTTAAAATAAATTTAAAGTAATCTCGCGGGTAAAAATTTCGTATGATGCAAGTGTATGCTGACTCGTATATCCAACATTGATGACTGATGAAAGGATTCAAAAAATCATGAAACAGGAAAAATCACGCCGTTTGTTTGAAAGTGCCGTAAAAATCATACCCGGTGGTGTTAATAGCCCCGTACGTGCCTGCCGGGCAGTGGGTGCCGAACCGGTGTTTATTGATCATGCCGATGGCTGTATGCTTTTTGATGCCGATGGAAACGGTTTTATTGATTATGTCGGATCATGGGGCCCCATGATTCTGGGGCACAGACATCCGCGGGTTATAAAAGCTCTTGCAGAAACTCTGGAGCGGGGGACCAGTTTCGGGGCCCCGACGGAGCTTGAGATTGATCTGGCGGAAATGATTGTCGATGCCGTGGAATCGGTTGAGATGGTCAGGATGGTCAATTCCGGAACCGAGGCCACAATGAGTGCGATCCGCCTGGCCCGGGGAGTGACCGGACGAGACATGATTGTAAAATTTGACGGCTGCTACCACGGCCATGCAGACACATTGCTGGTGGAGGCCGGTTCGGGGATTGCAACACTGGGTATTCCCGGCAGCCCCGGCGTTCCAAAATCCGTGGTTGAACATACACTGTCGCTTCCCTACAATGATATTGAAGCTGTTCATGATATCATGACCCGGCAGGGTGACCGGATCGCCTGCATTATCGTTGAACCGATTGCAGGCAATATGGGTCTTGTGGCGCCTGTGCCCGGATTCCTGGAAACTCTCAGAGAACTTACGCATGCATGCGGAAGTCTGCTGATATTTGATGAAGTCATGACGGGGTTCAGGGTTGCATATGGCGGCGCCCAGACGTTGTATAACATCAGGCCTGATATTTCCTGTTTCGCCAAAATAATCGGCGGTGGACTACCGGTGGGCGCGTATGGCGGCCGGCGGGATATCATGGAACATATTTCACCCCAGGGAGCCGTTTATCAGGCCGGGACATTGTCCGGTAATCCGTTGGCCATGGCAGCCGGAATCGCTACTCTGAAACAGCTAAAGGCTCCTGGATTTTACGATAAGTTGAATAAAAAGGCCGACCAACTTGCCGACGGTCTGAGAAAAGCTGCCGAAAAAGCGGGTATCCGGGCCAGGGTTGATCATGTCGGCTCCATGCTTGGATTTTTCTTTGCGGACCGGGACGTGGTAAATTTTGAAGATGCCAAAACCAGTGACCTTGAACTGTTTGCCGCTTATTATAAAGGTATGTTGAATAAGGGCATTTATCTGGCGCCCTCTCAATTTGAAAGCCTTTTTGTATCGGCGACACATGGGGGCGAGCAAATTGATGCTACGATTAAAGCGGCCGGAGAAGTGCTGGGCGGGTTGAGAAAATAATCAGCACAAACAAAAAAAGGCGTCAAGGACGGATGAGGGGCGAAAATTAGAAATAATACCGGCAGTCGACTATGGGGCTGATTTTGTCGGAGTCAAAGCGAATCGGGGTTTCTTGAAGATCGATCTCGTTGCCTTGCCCGCATAAATTAAGCCTAAGGTTGATAGCGTAGTTTTGGGTGATAAAAAAATCGATACCGGTTGTGAACGGGTTTGAATATTCACATGTTTGACAACCTGAGCCGCAGCCGGAAATATTGCCGGTATTATTCGACAATGCCGGCAGCTTAAATACGGTACATCCATAACTCAGTGCCATCATAAATATGATCAGTATGGATATGTATTTTTTCATTTGTGCCCCCCTTTTTTTTGACATGCGCTTTTGAATGGTTTAATTCAAGTAGCGTGCCAATATGACTATGACCGCGTGCATCCGACTGTTGAAGGTATTTGGTTTTCAGGATCGGCATTGATAATTTTACAAGGGCAGATACTGTTTTTTCTTATACACCCGGGCTTTGTCTTTTCCCATCGGGAGCTGTGATATGTTCCGGTGGTTTTTTGACGGTGTCGGCAGCTAACGAAAAACAAGTCTTTGCATGGGCCATGCCTGACCGCGTACGGCCTATTGAAAAATAATTTAGGGGCAAGGAACGGTGGAATTATTTTAAAGCAGGGATAGTGACGAGGCGGAGGCGTTTGTTTGAATTGTATCTTTTAGTATACAGGGGTTGTGTGAAAAGTGTCAAACAGGGATCGGTACTTTACGTCTTGCCGTGGAGAGTTTTATTGATGGTATTCATTTTCATGCATTCGTAAAAAGTCGAAAAATCGAAACTAAAACGCCATATGAGGCGGTATGATTATTGTGATACCACAGTATATGGTCGCTGAAATTTTCGCAGCGAGGTTTTTACAAGATCATCAGGGTTAATGAATCGTTTCGTTTGCAGACGGCAGGATTGACAGGCTGACCAGGTAATGTCCCTTGAAACGGCCCTGCTCCTCTTTGGAAATATTTTCGATCTGGGTCGGCAGACACTTTGTCGGGCATCCTGAATCCGTGCCGTAGTATTTCATTTTAAATACATTCCCGGCCTTGAGATACCCAAGAATATCGGATTCTTCTCTTACCAGAACAAACAGCGGTTCTGATTTCGAATTCCACAATTTGAACTGATAGAGAATCTGGATTTCGGGTGATAAAAATTCAACACTGTGAAATTGGTTTAAAAGGTGCTGGTTTTCCGGCCCTGTTTTTTCATTACTGTTGAAATGGCTGCATAAATTCATCATGGGTTCCTTAAAATTGTTTTGGCTGTTAAGAGATGATCGCGGATATCTTTCCGCTATGGCCATAACAAGAGGTCATGATGAAATAGACAGCAAAATACGTGCCAATATTCGATACGGCTCCGGCTTGTCCGGGTATAAGCTTATTTTGTGTGGGTGCCCCATACGATATGGCTGTTAGGGCCTCGGATAGAATTCATTAAATTGAGATTGCGCTTGATTTTTGGGTCGGGTATAAAGCGCGGCGATGGTTTCATACTTGTTGTATGAGGGCATTGACGCAATGCAGTAGCCGGGCTAAAAGACAAGCAGGATTGTGTAATTTATTTTTTCCGAGGCCCTTAAACATCCCGGAGGTTATAACGGGAGATGAGGCGGGACAGGTAGGTTCTCTGAATGTCCAGGATTTTGGCGGCTTTGCTTCTGTTGCCGCCGGTATGTTTGAGTGTGAGTGTGATAAATTCTTTTTTAAAGTTGTTAACCGCCTTTTCCATGGTGGTACCTATCTGGGAATCGGGAACACTGGGCCTTGAAATATCAATCGGCAGGTCTTCGGGTACAATTTCCCGTCCGTTGCCCATGACAACCGCCCTTTCCAGCGCATTACGCAGCTCGCGTACATTCCCGGGCCAGTCATAGCGCATCATTTTTTGTTTGGCCTCATTGGATATGCGAAGATTTGAAGCGCCGGTTTCTTTTTTGAAGATATTGAGAAAGTATTCGGACAGCAGGGGAATGTCCGATATCCTTTCCCGCAAGGTCGGTAAATTAAGTGAGACGACATTCAATCGGTAATACAGGTCTTCCCTGAAACGACCGTTTTTGACTTCTTTGGTAATGTTTTTATTGGTTGCTGAGACAACCCGCACATCCACTGAAATCGGGGTATTGCCGCCGACCCGGTAAAACACGCCCTCTTGAAGAACACGGAGCAGTTTGGCCTGCATTCCCGGATTCATTTCACCGATTTCATCCAGAAAGATCGTGCCCTTGTCCGCCAGTTCGAATTTTCCTGTTTTACGGCCCACTGCACCGGTAAAGGCGCCTTTTTCATGTCCGAACAGTTCATCTTCCAGCAGGGTTTCCGGCAGTGCCGCACAGTTCAGGACCACCAGAATATTATCCTTCCGTGAACCGGCCCTGTGAATCAGCCGTGCCAGGAGTTCTTTACCGGTTCCGCTATCCCCCAGAATAAGTACCGTTGTTTTGGAATTGGCAACTTTGAAGGCATCGGAGACAACTTTTTTTATGGTTTTGCTTTCTCCGATTATCTGGTATTTTGCCCCCAGTTCTTCCTTTAAATCCCGGTTTTCCTGTTTTACCTGATCAATTTTACGGGCATTTCCAATGGCCAGGGCCGCAAGCTCGGCAAAGACCTCAAGTGTCTGCATGTCCTGATTTTGAATCGGGCTGCCGTCCTGCTTGTCAATAATCTGGACAACGCCAATTACTTCGTCGTTCATTTTCATGGGAACGCATGCGATGGAGCGGGTTTCCAAGCCCAGTGATTTGCTGATTTCTCCATACCAGCGCGGGTCTTTTTTGACATCCTGAATAAGCAGCGGCGTTCCTTTTTCAGCTACGCGGCCGGCAATGCCCTGGCCTATTTTGACTTTATAGTCTTTAACTTCGCTTTTTTTTTCCCCGGTGGCCACCTTGAAGTAAAGCTGCCTGGTTTTAGGGTCCAGAAGCAGCAGGGAACTGGCCTTGGCCTGCATCATTTGAGTTGCTGTTTCAATAATAAGTTCAAGCAGTTTATCGATATCCTGAACCGAAGAAACCCATGAGGATATTACTTTTAACCGTGCAATGGATGTTTCCTGTGGCGATATGGTATTGGGGGAACTGCTGAGCATATGATTTTTGCCGTTAACAAAGATAACGATTAATAAGAAATGTCGAGTAACTGTATGTTTTAATATACTCAGATTGAATCTTTATGTCAATTCAAATAATTAAAGTGCAGATTGATATCGCTGTAATCGGATCTGTCCGATCTGCAACCGATAAAGCAAATATGTAAGTTGCGGTAAAACAAAATATAAAAAGCATGCATTCCGCCTTTTAGAGCCGTCAAAAAGGTTGACATATTTTCTGTTCCTGAATACGTAGGACTCGGAAGCCCTCCCTTTAAGACGCACAGGCTGGATGGTACTTGAAAAACGTCTGTTTTTAAACGCATGCGAACAAACTAAACCGTTTCTGATGGTGAACCTTCTTATGTCGGATAAAGACCTTGTCAAAAACTATATTCCTGAAAATATCAATAAAATTCATTTGATTGCGATTTGTGGAACCGGAATGGGAGCCTTGGCCGGGATGCTGAAGGACAAGGGCTTTAGGGTAAGTGGATCAGATCGGAAAATTTATCCGCCCATGAGTGATTTTCTGGCTCAAAAGGGGATCTTGGTTGCCGATGGATTTCTCCCGGAAAACGTGTCGGACGGCCCGGACCTGGTGGTTATCGGCAATGCCGTAAGCCGGGATAATCCTGAAGTTATGGAAACCATGCGCCGAAGACTCAACTTCTGCTCCATGCCGCAGGCGGTTAATCATTTTGGGGTTGCCGATAACCAGACGCTTCTAATCGCCGGGACCCATGGTAAAAGTACGACCTCGTCGATTTTGACATGGATTCTATATCAGGCCGGACAATATGATGAAAAATTCGATCCATCCTATTTCATCGGCGGTATACTGAAAAATTTTAACAGTAATTACCGCCTGGGAAAGGGATCGTATATGGTCATAGAAGGGGATGAATATGATACTGCATTTTTTGACAAGGGGCCCAAATTTTTACATTATGATCCTTTGATAACCGTGTTGACCAGTGTCGAATTTGATCATGCGGACATATTCAGGGACCTGGATCATGTAAAGAAGATTTTTAATCGGTTTTTATCACGGCTCTCCCCTCAAAGCCATTTGCTGATATTTGACGGGGATGAGAATATTTCCCGGCTGGTTAAGGGGAAACGCTGTGCCATAAATTCCTATGGGCTGAATCCGGATTCGGCCTGGCACCTGAAACGGTTTTCCGTTCATCCGCCCTGGACCACTTTTGAGGTTTACAGGCAGGGCAGGCACTACGGCAGTTTTAAAACCCGGCTTATGGGTCGACACAATTTGATGAACACCCTGGCCGCTATAGCCGCTGCGGAGTGCCTGCACGTTCCCCTGCCGGCTATTAAAAAAGCCCTTGAAACCTTTGAAGGGGTCAAACGCCGGCAGGAGGTCCGGGGAATTAAAAACGGCATTACCATTATCGACGATTTTGCGCATCATCCGACTGCGGTAAAAGAGACTCTCTGCGCCCTTAAACCGTTTTGCACGGGCGGACGTTTAATTGCCGTGTTTGAACCGCGTACAAACTCGAGTATGCGCAAGGTGTTCCAGAACGTATATCCATCCGTATTTGATCCGGCGGATTTGATCTGTATCCGCAGGCCGCCGCTGCTCAATAAAATTCCACAGGATGATCGATTTTCCTCTGAAAATCTGGTATATGATTTAAAGGCGCGTGGTAAAAATGCGCATTATTTTTCCGATACGGATTCAATTGTCGATTATCTGGCAGACCATGCCGGAACCGGCGACCACATACTTGTCATGTCCAATGGCGCCTTTGACAATATTCATGAAAAATTGCTTGATGCGCTTTAATCGCCTTATAATTTTTGTATCCGTACCCGGCTCTAAGGTTCCGACAGATTTTTCTTCAGCCATCCAAATATATTTTTCAGGTGCATCAAATGAAATAGTTGACAAAAAAAGTGATTGAAAATAGAGTTATTAATTTAATTTTTTGATCATCAATACTTTCTAATACAATTTTGTATGCCCGGTTTAACTAACAGAAAGCGGGTTACTATTTACAGAGGTGGATTGCAATGCTCAAATTAATGCGGAATTATGCATCAAGTTGGTTGATAAAATTTATTCTAGGAGCGATTGTGGTTGTTTTTGTTTTCTGGGGTGTCGGCAGTTTTACTTCAAAACGGGCCTCCAGGGTTGCTATGGTAAACGGCGATGTGATTACCATGCAGGAATATAATAATGCGTATAATCAGATGATTGAAAATCTGCAGCAGCGGCTTGGGAATAACCTGGATGACAAAATGCTGGAAATGCTGAATGTCAAACAGCAGGCACTGGATCAACTCATCGAAAAAAAGTTGATTATACAGCAGGCTGAAAAACTTGATTTCAGGGTTTCCGATGATGAACTCGCTGATTTTATTCGAAACATGAAGGTCTTTCAAAACGAGGGTAGATTTGATAACCGTCTGTACAGCAGAGTTTTAAACCGCTACCACATGACACCGGAAGGATTTGAACTGCTGCAGAAGGAATCCATGCTGACAGAGAAAATGAGATCGTTTGTCAGCGACAGCGTCAAGGTTTCGGACCATGAAGCACAAGAGTGGTTTAAATACACCAATGCCTCCGTTGATATTGAGTTTGTAGTACTTCGGCCCGACAGCTACAAGGACAGTGATCCGTCCACCGAAGAGATCGAAGACTACTTTGATGAACATCGATCTTCCTATAAAACAGAACCGCGGGTCAATGTTCGCTATATTCATTCCAATCCCGATGATTTTATGGACAGAACCAATATCAGCGATGCGGAAATACAGGACTATTACGACATAAATCAGGCGGAATTCAAAACTGAAAAAACAGTCGAGGCACGCCACATCCTGATAAAGGTGGATGAGGATGCTTTGCCGGAAATCGTCGGGAAGAAAAAAGAAAAAGCCCTGGATGTTATGGATATGGCCCGCCAGGACCGGGATTTTGCGAAATTGGCCGGGCAGTATTCAGAAGGTCCCAGTAATACAACCGGCGGATATCTTGGTTATTTTAAAAAAGAAGAGATGGTCAAACCTTTTGCAGACAAAGCATTTGCCATGAGAGCCGGTGAAATCAGTGAACCGGTGCGTACCCGTTTTGGATGGCATATTATTAAAATCGAAAATATCAAGGATGCTTCGACGCGTTCCTTTGACGAAGCAAAGCTTGAAATCGGCAAAAAACTTGCCGCTGCACAGGCGGAAAATATTGCTTATGACGAGGCCGAAGCAGCTTATGACGCCTTTTTTGAAGGCGATGACTTCATTGAAACGGCACGTAAAAAAAATATGGAAGTATTTACGACGGAATTTTCAGGGAAAGGCCCTGCAAAGGTAGTCACAAACCGGGCAAAATTCGCATCTGCCGCATTTGCGTTGGAACCGTTGGAAATCAGCAATCCCCTTGATTTTGACAATGGATATTATATACTGCAGTTGGTTAATAGAATTCCTTCCAAGATTCCTTCTTTTGATACAGTTAAGGATCGTGTGAGAGCTGATTTGCAAAAAGAAAGAAAGGATGCCCGGGCCCGCTTGGATGCAGAGGCCCTGTTAAGCACCATCACTGGCGGACAATCCATGGCAGTTGCCGGCAAGACATTTTCGGTAACCCCGATAAGCACCGGTTTGTTTAAGCGTAACGATTTCATCCCTAAAATTGGCAATTCTCCGGAAATTGCAGCCGCGTCTTTTTTGTTGACCAGTAAAAATCCATTGGCTGACAAAATTATAAAAGCGGCGGATGGCTATTATATTCTACGGCAAAAGCAGAGGAAAATACCGGACGCCGGTGCATTTGAAAAAGAAAAAGAGGGTATCAGGACAAAGCTGCTTCAGCAAAAAAGATTTGACGCCTTTAAAGCCTGGCTGGCTCAGGTAAAAGAAAAAAGTGAAATAATTGTTGAAGAAAATTTTTTAGGGTAGTGCCTCGCTTGCCTGAGAAATAGAACTTGTAGTTGTTCATGGTATTGTAAAATGGAAGAGGAGAATTAATGGATAAATTTAATCCTGAAAAATTTGACCACGAATCCTTTTCAACAAAAAAATGCCCGTACTGCCAGACTCACCTCCCTGTTGATGCTGAAACATGCTCTGTCTGCAATAAAAAGGTGGGAGAGGTGGAGAACCACGGCACGGCCCGGAAGCCGACGGATTGGAGATCTTATGTCGTCTGCATTATTGCATGGATTGTTTTTATTGTTTATGTCTGGTGGGCTTTTTTTTGATATACAAAACATAAAATAAAGAATCACGTGACCCATAGAGCCGGTTGAAAGGTTGTAATGCTTTGCGGCAAGATGCAATATATCAGGTTGAGCGGATATCAGCCGTGTCAGTAAAAAAAGCATTCCCGGGAGATATTATTTTGTCTTTTTTCTACCGATTTATTTGACATTTGGAGAGAAGTATATTAGGGGATATATAAATGCTTAATTTTAATAAAGATAGTATACGGTAAAGGAGGAATGCGAAATGAAGGAATTACAACAGCAATTGATCTCGATTACCAAGACCCTTGCGACTCTTTTGGAAGAGGTAGAAAAAATTACAGCGTCGATAGCAAAATTGCAACCAGTTAAAAAAGCCGCATTGGCAAAGAAGGCCGCACCGGCAAAGAAGGCCGCACCGGCAAAGAAAGCCGCACCGGCAAAGAAAGCCGCACCGGCAAAGAAGGCCGCACCGGCAAAGAAGGCCGCACCGGCAAAGAAGGCCGCACCGGCAAAGAAGGCCGCACCGAAAAAGAAAGCCGCACCGGCCAAGAAAGCCGCACCGGCTGAGCCGATGACCGTGCTTGAAACGGTTTATGAGGTTATCAGAAAAAGCAGAACCGGTGCAACTATAGCCAAATTGAAAGAAAAGACTTCGTTAAGCTCCAGACAGCTCAGCAATGCAGTCTATAAGCTTGCAAAAAAGAACAAAATTATATCAAAGTCACGCGGTGTTTATAGTAAGAAAAAATAGTATTCAATTTATCCCGATTTTTTAATTCAGCCTGCAGAAACAATAACCTGCAGGCTGTTTTTTTTATCTGTTTGAGGGCAGTGTTTCAAATCTTCAAAAGGTTGAAGCATGTCAGGCGGATCCCGGCCCGGACGGATACGATATTTTGACATTGCGCCGGGGCGATACATTTGGTAGAAATATTTTCTTTATTTTTAAAAAAGGAAACACTCAATGGGTAAAAAGGTGACGTTTGCCGGTCCCTTGAAAAAAGTTTGGGCTTTTTTTGCTTCGGTTCGACTTACCGTGATTGTACTGTTATGTCTTGCGGGAACTTCCATCATCGGAACGATTATTCCCCAGAATGCAAGCCATGCCGCCTATTTTCATCAATACGGCAAAGTATTGTACCGTGTTTTTGCGACACTCGATATTTTTGACATGTACCATTCCTGGTGGTTTCAGCTTTTACTGCTGCTGTTGACAATCAATATCATTATATGCTCGATTGACCGGCTTTCCGTCACCTGGAAAATAATTTTTGTAAAAAATCCAACATTTAAAATGGCAAAGTTTCGACGAATTTCCCAGAGGGAAGAATTCACGGTCAACCATCCCGCGGCACGGCTCTTGAAAATTTATGAGTCGATTGTATCCCGTAGGTTTGGCTTTTATCGCAGCGAACCGACCAGTACCGGGTTTTGTATTTTTGCCGAAAAAGGACGGTTGACCCGCCTGGGCGTGTACGCGGTCCATTTAAGTATTGTGCTGATGCTGAGCGGCGGTTTGCTGGGCTCTTTTTTCGGGTTTGAGGGGTTTGTCAATATTCCCGAGGGCCAAACCATTGATCATATCCATCAACGAAACAGCGACACACCCTTGGCGCTGGATTTTGCCATTCGGTGCGATAATTTTGACATCAGTTTTTACAGAAACGGTATGCCCAAAGAATATCGATCCACCCTGACTATCCTGGAACAGGAAAAGGTTGTTTTGACAAAGGATATCATCGTCAATGATCCCCTGCGATTTAAAGGCGTTAATATATTCCAGTCAAGCTACGGCAAGCTTCCCGCCCAAAAGTCTCCAAAGCAGGAAATCTCTGAGGATAAATTTGTTGTACAGTTTGTCAGCCATAAAACGGGGATGGTGTATACCCGGAAAGCAGTGATCGGTAAGGTGCTGGAGATGCCCGAAGACGCCGGAAAATTGACGATTACGGAATTTCAGCAGTCCGCAGATTTCATGGGGCAGGATATCGGCGAAGCCTTTGCAGGCATTCTCACGCCAAAAGGCCAAAACCCTGTTGAAGTGCTGCTGCCGGTTCGGTTTGCAAATTTTGACAAGATGCGGCGGGGCGCAATGGTCATTTCCATATCCGGAGCACAGTCGGAAGCTTCCAAACAGCTCGAAAAGCAGCCGGATCAGTATTACACAGGGCTTCAGATAACCAGTGATCCCGGGGTCCCGGTGGTTTACGCCGGGTTTATCGTAATCATTATCGGATGTTTTATCACTTTTTTCATGTCTCATCAGCAGCTTTGTATAGAAGTCGTGCAGGTCGGGGAAAAAAGCAGGGTAATGGTTACCGGAACAGCCAACAAAAATAAAATGGGCATGCACCTGAAGGCAAAAAAAATTGCAAAAATTCTGGTCGCAGTGGAGAATGATATATGATGAACAGCTCGCAGATATTATCGGTAATAACTTTTGTGTATGGCCTGGCCGCTTTTTTATATATTTTTGCCTGGGTTTTTAAAAAACCGGCTGTCGGGGGGCCGGCCATGTGGGTGATCATTGCCGGTGCTATCGGCAATCTGTTCGGCCTTCTTTT
>Ga0207996_1000154_pt1 | contig 61063 bp, 59 predicted proteins | sample AntAceMetag02UKG_FD_184773 | JGI IMG/M metagenome (GOLD analysis project Ga0207996, IMG submission 184773) | Saline lake microbial communities from Ace Lake, Antarctica - Antarctic Ace Lake Metagenome 02UKG (SPAdes) (version 2) | ecosystem: Environmental > Aquatic > Non-marine Saline and...
TGAATAAATATTACGCGAAGTATCTGGTAAAAGTAACAGATGTAATGGGGCGCCAGATAAAATATAAGTATGACAGAAAACACAATCTTATAGAGAAGACATATTCTGACGGAGTAGAGGTAATTACGAAGTATGATAAAAAGCACAGGGTAATAGAACAGGGCAGCAAAAACGGGCAGAAATTATTCAGTTTTAAATACGATGATGGTGCAATGAAAGTGGAATTTTACCAGGGTGATAAAAAGAAGAAGGAATATTACTATAATGAGGATAATAAAATAACAAAAGAAATAGATGTATTAGGGAATTACACAGAGAGTGAATATGACGGTGATAATAACCTGATAAAATTCAGGGATAAAAACGGGAATGTGTATAAATACAGCTACGACAACAGAGGAAACATAACGGAGATGATAAATCCTCTGGGCGGCAAAGTAAGGTTCAAGTATAAAAGAGAGATAAACAAATTAACCGAAATAATAAATGAAAAGGGAGCAAAGACAATATTCAATTATGATACAAGGGGAAACCTCGAAGAGGCAATAAACGCTGAGGGCGGAAAGACGAAGTTTCTGAACGATAAGAATGGTCAGCCGACAGCAATAATAGATCCTTTGGATAACATGACGTCCATTATGTATGATAAAAAAGGAAATATTATAAAAATAACAAGACACCTGGGGGACGGCCCTGAAGACACAATAGTGGAAAAATACAGGACTGACGGTATAGGGAGGGTAACGGTATATGTTGATCCGAACGGTAATACGACAAGATATGCGTATAACCCTAAAGGAAGACTGATAAGGATGTTCAGGAAGGCGGGCGGCGGCAAAAGAGTGGTAATAAGGATGGCGTATGACCCGTTTGATAATGTCACGTCAATAAAGGATGCACTGGGCAATGTAACAAGGTTTGAATATACAAAAGACTGGTGGAACAACCTGGAAGATGTAACGGACGCGCTGGGCGCAAAGACAAAGAATGTGTATGATGATTACGGGAAACTGATAAAGAGCATAAACGCCCAAGGCGCTACGGTCTCTTATGAATATAATGAATTAGACAGAATAATCAAGGTTATCCAGCCAAACGGCATCCTGCTGAAATATAAATATGACGCAGCAGGGAATTTGATTGAATTGATTGACGGAAATGAGAATAAGATTTGTTATGTTTACGATTCATTGAATAGGGTCATACAAATAACCGATGGAGAAGGCAATAAGATAAGAAAAGAATATGATCCTGTTGGTAATTTAACGAGGCTAATTGATCCGAAAGGAGGAGAGACAAGTTATAAATATAATAAGGCGAACAAATTAGTTAGCAGGAAAGACCAAATGGGTTATGAAGTTTTATATGCATATAATCATGCAGATAAACTTATTTCTGCTGGGGTTGCTGAAGATGCAAAGGTTATATTTGAGTATGATACGGTTGGCAGAATGACAAAGAAGCTCTTGAGTAACGGTTTGGCGGTATTATATAAGTATGACAACAAAGGTAATCTTACGAGTATTGCCTCAGAAGATAAAGATGAAATCGAGCTTGGTTACGATAATTTTAATAGGGTTATTAATGTAAAAACAGGGGGTAGTGAAATTGAATATGTTTACGATTTAAACGGTAACAAGACAAGAATGACTGTAGGAAATGATATTCGTGTAAACTACAGTTACAATAAGATAAACAGGGTTAAAGAAATTGAAAGCAAGGGTAAGAATGTTAAATATACATATAACAAATTGGGGCGGAAGTTAAAGAAGATATTTTCAAATGGGATTACATCAAACTACACATATGATATGGGCGGTAATCTTACGTTGATTGAGTCAAGAAATAACAGCGGAGATATCATAGACAGCTATGAATACAGTTATGATAAAGCAGACAATAGAAAAACAGTTAAGGTTTTGTTTGAGACGATCGCGTATACCTATGACAAGAATAACCAGTTGATACAGGCAGAATATCCTGACGGAAGCAGCGAGAACTATTTTTATGACGAGAATGGCAATAGGATCAAATTAGTTAAGAATACGAAGACAGAAACAGGAATCGTTAGCTCAGAAATAAATTGTACATATAATCCCGCAAACCGGTTAATAGAGCTTTTAAAAAAGATACCCGGATTTGTAAAAGGGAATAATGGAGACTCTGAAAAGATTTTATATAAATATGATACGAACGGAAATTTAATAGAAGAGACAAGAGGTGATAGAAGAATAATATACGTGTATAATTATGAAAATAAGTTGGTTAATGTTGTAAAAAACGGTAGAAGCATTGCGGAGTTTTCTTATGACTTGTTTGGTAGAAGGATAAAAAAGGTTGAAGAAGGTAAAAGCACAAGATATTTTTATGACGGTTCAAATATCTTACTGATGTTAGATGAAAAAAGTAAAATAACATCGGAGATATTAAATGGGACGGGTATAGATGAACTATTGTCTGTAAGATCAGGAAAGGATAGAGAAGATTTATATTATCTTCAGGATGGTCAAAACTCGGTAAGTGCGATATTAAGCAATGATGGAGATATAAAACAGAGGTATGGTTATGCCCCTTTTGGACTTTTAGCAGGTCCAACTTCCAATGAGGGTTTGTCCGCCGAAGGCGGAGCCGGAGGTGAATTAACCTTCATTGGAACCAAGACCGCAACGGATTTCAGATACACAAGCCGTGAATTAGACTCATCTACAGGGTTATATTACTATAGGGCGAGGTATTATAATCCGGCATTGGGTAGATTCACACAACCTGATCCTCTTGGAATGACGGATGGGATAAATCTATATATCTATACAAGAAATAATCCCATAAGGTGGATAGATCCTTTAGGGTTATGTGTAGACGACGGCCGCTCATGGAGTGATGAGATATTTGATTGGCTATTTCCAGAGACTGAAGCATCAACTCTTCCTCTTGGATTTACTCCTCCTGTTATTTCACCCGCAACGCCACCTACTCCACCGGATGTTCCTCCTGGTGTTTCGCCTCCCCCATCTATAGTAGGTTGGATAATAGATTTAATATCGAGTTTATTTCCCGGGAGTTCGAAGGACGGGGGTTCAATGGATGGCGGCACAGGTGGAGATAGACTTGGAAGTGGTACAATTCCACCACAAGGACCATCGATTCCTAATAATCCGGTCCCTCCTCCATCAGGTACGCCAACATCTCCTGCAACGATAACGGAGCCCCCTGATACAGGGGAGGGTATTCCAACAGATGAGCCTAGCCCGCCAAGGATAGTTGAACCAATATACGAGCCGCCGCCACAGGATGAAGGTATACCAATAGAAGAACCGGCACCACTGATGATAGTCGAGCCGGTACCGGATATCCCTGATGAGCAGGAAGGAGTGCCGATAGACAGGCCAAGTACGGATGATTTTATTAATAAAAGCGAAAAAGGGAAAGGTGGTAAGGAAGATTGGAATAAGAGTGATGAAAGAGAAAAAGAAAAAAATGATAGAAAAGTTCAAAAATCAAAAGATAGAGATGAGCCCAAACTAGTATCACCGGAGAAAAATCGTGATTATATAAATGAAAAAGTTAATGAAATAAATCCACAACAGGATAAGTACAAGACGAAAACGGGTCGAGCAATAAATAATGCTGTTAAAGCAATAGGTCAGACCATGGATTTTGCTGATCAGTTGAGGACTGATAAGTAGGGAGGTTTTATGAACGTAATGAAAACAGTTCAGAAAGTTTACGATTTAATGATGGATGGTGGTAATGAAAATTTGGATAAAGCTACTAAATTAATAAATTCGATTAAAAAAGAAGACTTAAGAAAATTATCAAAAACTGAATTAGGTGAATTTTTTTTCCTTTATGGAAAACTAGCTTATTTAAAAGATTTTCCAGATGAAGCGATAAAGTTATTAAAGACGTCTTTAAAACTAAGAAGTAAAAGTAAGAAATCTGAAGTTCTGTATTATATAGCATCTTCATATAGTGATAAAGAAAAATTCAAATTAGCGATGAAATATCTTAACAATGCTCTGAATTGCAATAACACATCTGTTGAATTAAAAATAAAAATATTAACCGAATTATGTATTTCATGCGAAAACTTAGATGAATTCAATAAAGAACGTCAGTATGCCAATCAGATAATAGAGATATATAAAAATAATCCAAATTCGGAATTTGATAAATATTATTATTGTTTGGCTCTTTCTAATTTGGTAACCGTGTATTGGAAATTACAGGATGAAAAAAAAGCGGATGAATATGCTAACAAACTTTTATCTATGAAGAAAGTTCCTCAAAGTATTCGCAGAATTACATATAATATATTAGGGCATAGGTTTTGGTGGAAAAAAGAACATGGAAAAGCAATAGAATGTTATCGTAAAGCTTTAAAATATGCTAAAGGTAAAGATGAAGTAAAACACGATAAAGACTTAATTAAAAATTGTAAAGAAGATATAAAAGCAAGTAAATAATATTCCTGCCTCGATGGCTATCAGTCGAAACAGAAGCTTTGGCTGATAGCTATCTGTTTCTTCATCCCAAACCAGTATCTCCATAGAAAAATCGTGATTACATAGATAAAAAAGTTAATGAGATAAATCCACAACAGGATAAGTACAAGACAAAAACAGGTCGAGCAATAAATAATGCTGTTAAAATAATGGATCAGGCTACAGATTTTGTGGATCAGTTAAGGAATGATAAGTAGGGAGATGTTATATGGATGTAATGAAAACAGTTCAGAGAGTTTACGATTTAATGATGGATGGCAGCGATAAAAAGTTAGATAAGGCAGATAAGTTAATGAATTCGATTAAGAAAGAAGGCTTAAAAAAATTATCAAAAACTGAATTAGGTAAATTTTCCCTTATTTGCGGACAAATGGCTTATTATAAAGATTTCCCAGATGAAGCAATAAAGATGTTAAAAACAGCACTTAAATTGATTGATGAAGAGAAAAAAGCGGATGCATTATTTTACATAGGATCGTCATATGTTGATAAAGAAGATTATAATACTGCAAAAGAGTATTTAATTGATGGATTAAATGTTAAGAATATAACAAAACAAAGACGTTTAAAAATATTGGCTAAGTTAGTTATTTGCTTTAATGATTTGGGAGTATATAAAGAATCTATTCATTTGTGCGGTAAGATTATGAATATGTATATGTATATGTATAAGAATAATTCAAATTTAGATATATATTATTATATGACATTGTCTGATTTAGTAATATGTTATTGGAAATTGCGTAAAAAATCCAAGGCATTGGAATATGCTAATAAAGTAATAAAAGCCAAGAAAGCACCAAATTGGGTTGTTAGGCGTGTATATATGTATTTAGGTCATATGAGTTGGGAAAATGATAGAGATTTTAAAACAGCAATTGAAAAATATAAAGAAGCGTTAAAATATGCTAAAAGCAAGGAAGATAAAGGATACATTAAGAGATTGATTAAAGATTGCAAAGAAGATGAAGTTTATTTTAATAAACAGAAAAAGAAAGGTCACACCTAGTTTTTAAGAAGCAATAGTACGTTATCTCTACCTCGATGAGGTTTGTCATAGGACAGATCATTTCTTAAAAGGTGAGCGTCCCCTTTATTATAGGCTGTGGATTTTGCGGATCAGTTGAGAACTGATAAGTAGGGAGATGTTTTATGAATGTAATGAAAACAGTTCAGAAAGTTTACGATTTAATGATGGATGGCAGCGATAAAAAGTTAGATAAGGTAGATAAGTTAATGAATTCGATTAAAAAAGAAGACTTAAAGAAATTATCAAAAAGTGAACTAGGTGAATTTTTCTTTATTTGCGGACAAATGGCTTATTGTAAGAATTTTCCGGATGAAGCGATAAAGATGTTAAAAGCAGCGCTTAATCTAGCTGAAGAAAAAACTAATAAGGATTTTTATGAAGATTTAATTGCTGAATGCAATGAAGGTTTAAAAAAGAATTAATACATTTAATAGTTGAAAAGGAGTTATTTATGAGTTTTGAGCAAGCGGAGAAAAATTCTATTTATGCTAAGAAATATAAAAAGGGACAGACACATTATATTACTTTTTAGACGTTTATCAGTTATTCAGCGGAGGGAAAATGGGAGCGCTGAGCTGATCCCTTTTCCAAAAATATTTATTCAATTTCTCTGATTCCACTAACTCTTGTCTATCAATATACATTGTGCCATCAGGCTTGATATTGATAGACCATTTTATCAGTACAATCTTACCGTTTTGTATCTCAATCCCTGTGATGCAATGTGGGTGTACACAACTGCCGGTATTAAAATATGGTGGTTCGGTAGGATTAGGGAATACTGAACGGTGAGTATGACCTGCTATTATGATTTGATTGTTATTCGTTGCCCATTTACTGATTTCTTTTTCAATCTTTATACGTGTTTTGAAATTCTTTGCCGGGCTGGTAGTGTCCTCAATTCCGATTGACTGAAGAAGTTTCCAGATAGTACTAACACAAAACCTTCCAAACCACCAAAGAAAGTCATTTAAAATTTGTCCCTGATGTCCATGTGTCAGGAATATTTTATTTTTTGTATCCGAATATTGAAGGATTAAACCTTCATGTGTTTCAATACCTTCAAATAGCGGTTCATGGCAATCTTTGCGCTCGTTATAATAGCTGTAAAGGTGTTTCTTGACGTTCTTCGGATTTTTCCATTTTCTGTTGTGATTTCCCCAGATAAAATAAAATCTATTATCCCGATGAAACTTACTCATTAGCTTAAATATATGGCTATATGCATTTCTTATAGTAGTAAATCTTCTGTTTTCCCAAAGCTCATCTCCATCTCCGATTTCAATGTAGGCAAATCCGTTGTTATAGTAGTAATTCAATGCATAAAAAAAGATATTTTGATTATGAGCAAAGTCATCTGCCAAACTATTATCACCTCGGTGACAATCACTAAATAAAATAAATTTAGATGAATCATCAAATAGAATTTCCTTTGATGATTTGAATACTTCGGTTAGGCGATTGCCAGTGAACATAATTAGGTTTCCATTTTTTAATTATTCATTTCATATATTTTTTCAAAAACTCGATAAGTTTTGTCTTTATCTTAGGCCACTCATCGCCAAACCAAAACATATGTCCACATCCGTCAAAATAATAAGTCTCTGCGTTTATTACGGTTTTTCCTACGAAATCGCCATGTGATTTAGCCACATCTCTATCCATCCTGCTTTGAGTAACCAAAACAGGGACTTTAATATTCTCAAGAGGATACCTCGGCAATTTTGAGGCATAAATCATTTCATTGTCCATTCCAACTGCGCGCAAATCTAAAGGGGCTGACATATCCGCAAATTGCTTGAATTTTTTTGTCTCCTTATGGCTCTTCATAATCTCATTTACTATCTCTTTTATCTGTTTTCTATCATAAAGTGTCTCTACCTTTAGGTATGTTGCAAAGGTTTGTTTTGGCCATAAATATGTGAATACACTCATCAGCCAGCTTAAAAACTTTCTACCTGAACTAGAGAGATAAAGTTTTCCTAAAATAGAATTTTCTGCCTCTTTGCTTGCATGATATTCGTGGCTTACTGCATCCTGCATAATCAGGCATGCTGTACGTTCCTGATGCCTCAGGGCAAATTGCAATGCAGCGGGTCCTCCTAACGATACACCTAAAATCGCTACTTTTTCATGAATACCGAGGCAATCAAGCAAAGATGCGAACATATCAGCATGTTCTTCAAAAGTCTTTCCGACTTTTAAAGAGGTTCTAAGATAACCTGGTTTTGACGGACAGATTATCCTGAATCCTTCATTTACCAGAAAATCATACAAAAAGACATTATCATAACCGCTTCCGCCGCTGTGGGAGATTAATAATATTGGTCCATCGGCAGGGCCTATAATTATATATTCAACTTCGCCCATTGCTGTTTTAATAATACTGCTCCTTTGTTCCAGTCTTTTAACAAGATGAGACCTCCATAATTTATAATGAATAAAACATGCTATAAAAACACATAATAAAATAATTAAAATATATGCACCGATTATCATTTCTTTACCCTCATCCTTAATATACCCTTCACATAAGCAATGCTTCTTTTAGGATTATCTTTTGATCTGTCTTTAATCTTATCAAAAGCGTATTTTACTTTGTTATTTCTATATTCATCTATAGTTCTGGGGACGGAACACTTAATTCTCTCTCTTTTTTGGTCCAGGTTTCCTACACCCAACGGATATGCAATTTAACAACTACTATATAATTATAACATCCCCGTCATTAACAAGTCTAACATTATCAAACAGATCGACAAACTTATCAGCTGAGAAGGTGTGGATTGGGGCAAGCATCTTCGGATTAATGGCTTTTGCAAAAGCCTGCAGATCTTCCACGGAGTCATGTCCGCTCGTGTGAACGTCTTCAATCTCTATTTTCTCCTGGTTGCAATATCCATTTAACTTTTCGGTTAGATACCCTTTCCACATCGAGTAGATCATTTTTGCACCGTTTGTATCGTCCAGGTTCTTAACAATGCTCGGAAATATAGAATTATCACTGGCGAGCATGAGATATTTACATCTACTCACGTTAAAAAGAGAGTTTCGTGTATCTCCTTAGAAAAAAACTTGACAAAAATATGATCATGAATATTATTGATAATGGTTATCATTAACAATTAAAAACAGAAAGGAGGTGTAAGATGCCGTTTGGAGATGGAGCAGGACTGCTTGGACAAGGCCCGGGAACAGGAAGGGGTATGGGCCGTGGCGGCGGCAAGGGTAGAATGGGTGGAAATCGTCCCGGAGCCGGGCCCGCTGGAAATTGTATTTGCCCGAGTTGTGGAGCAAAAGTTCCGCATCAGGTAGGTGTTCCTTGTTATAACGTGAATTGCCCTAAATGTGGAACACGGATGGGCAGGTAGTAAATTTGGAAAGAGAAGCAGCTGAAAACTACAAAAGATATTCAGGAAGAATAAATCTCTTCAAGAAATTTAGTTATGACGTTGAGAAGGAACGTAACTTTATTATAGAAGAGGCCCAACCTCTATATGGTGACATATTGGAAGTTGGAACAGGAAAAGGTTATTTAACGGTTGCTTTAGCAAAAGAAGGATATACATTTACCGGCATTGATATTTTAGAAGAAGAACAAAATCTTGCCCGCCAGAACGTAAAATATTTTGGTTTTGAGAAACAAGTGGATTTTAAGATAGAAAACGCCGAACATTTAAGCTTTGAAAATGAAAGCTTTGATATAATATTTTCAGTCAACATGATGCACCATCTTATGAATCCGCTTAAAGTGATAGATGAGTTAATAAGAATTGTTTCTTTTGAAGGTAAAATTATTTTAAGCGATTTTAGTAAAGAAGGATTAGAAGTAGCAAACAAGGTTCATCAACATGAAGGACGGGTGCATCAATGCGGCGATGTTGACTTGGATAACATAATGAGATATTTACAGGGCAAGGGGTTTAATATAGATAGGCATAATGGTAGATATCAAGAAATAGGAATAGCGTATCATCGGCTCATCTAATTGTATGATTATTTCAATTGCCAGTGGAAAAGTCGGAACCGGAAAACGGTAATTACAGACGCGTTTTCCGCCTTAGCTGAAAACAAAGTTATGGCGGACTGCGACGTTTATTAAAAGAATAGCTTGGAGGCAGAAATGAGTCAATTGAACAAAGTAGTAGTCATAGGATGTTCAGGTTGCGGTGCTTTAGCAGCGCGAACCTTAAAGAGATTAAACCCCTCTTTACATGTAACCATAATTAGGGAACAGGAGGAAAAGGGGCTTTTGACCAGGTGTGTGATACCTTATATCTGTTGCGGAAACGTTATGGTAGAGCCTTCATATAAAGATGATAATATTTTCATAAGCCAGGGGATACAATTGGTAGATGTCAAAGCGGTGGGTATAAACAGAGGAGAAAAGGCAGTGACAACTGCCGATGGAAAAGATTATTCGTATGATAAGCTTGTTTTAGCAGTAGGGGCAAAGCCGGTAATTCCGCCTATTCCAGGTGTTAACCTACCTGGGGTTTTCTTCTTGCGGACAAGCGCGGATGCTGTCAATATTCTGCATTGGATAAATTCCAGGCGGGTAAAGAACCTTGTATTAATAGGTGCCGGTGCTATAGGAATAGAGATTGCTTATTTAATTTCCCGGCATGGTGTAAACGTTATATTGGTTGAAATGTTTGAACACGTTATGCAGAATATATTAGATGCGGATATGAGTGAAGAAGTAGAGACATATATGAGAGAAAAGGACATTGATTTGCAGTTAAGCCAACAGGTAAAGGCAATTGAAGGTAAAAGCGAAGTAGAGAAAGTGTTGTTTTCTTCAGGTAAAGAGGTAAAAGCGGAAATGGTAATCATCTCAGCCGGAGCTAAGCCAAATAGTGAATTAGCGGAAAAAGCAGGTCTTGATATGGGAAAATTAGGATTGCGGGTGGATAATTACCTGCAATCCTCTGACCCCGATATCTATGCCGGAGGGGATCTCGTCCAGTATCAAAGCCATATTACCGGCAAACCCATACTTGGACAATTACGTCCAAATGCGGTAATTGCCGGCAGAATAATTGCCAGGAATATTTTAGGATATAAGCTAAAATTTCCGCCTTTGCTTAACAGTTTTACAACGAAGTTTTACAATAAGTCGATTGCCGGAACGGGAATTACGGAATCAGAATCAAAAGAAAATGGGATCGATATAATTAGCGCAAGGCAGAATTCAATAAGCAAACATTCTGAGATGATAGGCAAAAAACCTTATGTAATTAAACTCCTGTTTAACAGACAAACAGAGAAGATTATAGGCGGCCAGATAGTTAGTGATAGTGAGTGCCCTGTTAAGCATATAGATCTTATAGCGTTGGCAATAAGGAGCGGTCTGACTGCTTTAGATTTGATGACTTTAAGATGTGCCGGACAGCCGGAATTATCATCTAACCCCGGCATTGAACCGTTATCTTTAGCTGCGGAAAAGGCGTTTGAAACTCTTCATAATAATACGGAAAAATGAAAACAGAGCTAAAAAAGTGGATGGAAGAAGACGGGCTGAAGTTTTTACGGGAAATTGGCGTTAAGAAGGGCCATACTGTATTAGATTTTGGCTCGGGAGTTGGTCATTATACCATCCCTGCATCAAAAGCGGTGGGTAGGCGTGGTAAAGTGTATGCGCTGGATAAAGATATGAGCAGTTTTAATCAATTGAAAAAGTTGATACAACAAGGCAATATAAAAAACATTGAGGGAATAAGCGAAAATTCAAAAGTCATTTTAAAAGGTGATTCTGCTGATGTGGTTTTATGTTATGACGTTATTCATTACGGAAACAGAAAAGAAAGAATTGCGATTTATAATGAAGTTCACAACATCTTAAAGAAGGAAGGCCTTTTTTCCGTTTATCCCAAGCATCATAAGGAAGATTATCCCTTAATGGAATTAGCTAATGTTGATTTGGAAAAGGTTATAGAAGAAATAGAGGGGGCAGGTTTTGTTCTCGAACATAAATCTTCAAAAAGGCTTTTACACGATGAAAATTATAATGAAGGCTGTATATTAAATTTCAGGAAACAAGCTCTTATTTAGATAATTGTTGAAATGCTTAATTTAAAAAGGAGGAGAGAATGAAAATTACCATAATTTCCGATAACACGGCACACAAGCCGGAATTAAGGAAGGAATGGGGATTTTCCTGTCTGATAGAAACCGAACGTACCCCTGGAATTCTTTTTGATGCAGGAGCAAGGGGTTCAGTTCTTTTGCATAATATAGAAAAATTAAATATTGATCCCAAAAATATAGATTGTGTTTTTATCTCCCATGATCATTGGGATCATACCGGTGGTCTGAAAGCATTTTTAAAGCTTAATGATGATATTAAATTGTATCTTCCTGATTCCTTTTTTTCTTTTACCAAACCCAAAGCCAGGGAAGTAATCAGGGTTAAAGACACTGTAAAAATGTATGAAAACATTTTCTCGACAGGCCAGCTTAACGGGATAGAACAATCCATGATAGTAAAAACTGATAAAGGTTTAGTTGTCATTGTTGGCTGTTCCCACCCGGGTGTTGGAAATATCCTGAACAGTGCAAAACAGTATGGAAAAGTAATTGCCTTAATCGGAGGGCTGCATGGATTCAATGATTTTGATTTGATTAAGGATTTAGATTTAATCTGCGCTACCCATTGCACTCAACATAAAGAAAGGATAAAAAAGCTTTATCCGGAAAAATTTATAGAGGGCGGCGCGGGCAGTGAGATTACGGTATGAAGGTTTTATTGCTATATTTGGCGTAGCCTCAGGTATAATTATTATGATATTTTTCCAGAAATTGCCAGGGAGTATCAGGGCAAATTAAAAGTATGCAAGATAAATGTGGATGAGGCTTCTAATACGGCATCTCGTTATGGAATAATGAGCATTCCTACATTGGCAGTTTTTAAAGAGGGTAAGATAGTGGAAAGTATTATAGGTATTGCACCTAAGCAAAATATTGAAATAAAGATTAAGCAGTTTATTGATTAAAGACAGGGAGTGTAATATGCCCATATATACCTATATATGCAGGGAATGCAAAGAGAAATTTGACTTATTGGTAGGAGTAACCGCTGAAAAAACAGAGCTTAAATGCAAAAAGTGCGGCAGTAAAAATATTGAAAAGATACCGGGAGCATTTAGTGTGGGAAGTTCTGGCGGCGGGTCCGGTTCTTCCGGGCCAAGTTGTCCTGATGGAACATGTAATCTTTAGAAAAATTTAAAAAATGAAAAAGATTTAAGGAAGTCGTGAAATGGAAAATCTGAGACAGAAAAGCTAAAAATTTATTTATAGAACAACAGTATCCTAGACTGAAGAAAAGAAAAGGATTTTATGTTCATCCGGTAAACCAGCGATTGAAGTATCTACTCCTCCGGAATTTAAAGGACATGAAGGTATGTGGACACTGGAAGAGTTATTTGTTGCCTCAGTTAATATTTGCATTAAGACTACCTTACTGCACTATGCCCAGAGAGACAATTTTGAATTTTTAAGTTATGAAAGTGAAGCCGAAGGGATTTTAGAAATGGTAGAGAACCAGTTTGTGTTTTCCGAAATCAAGGTCAAGCCTAAGATTGTAGTTGCAAAACTACTTTTTTGAGTTGCAGTGGTCCTTTTTACCCCTTGCAAAACTTTGGAATATCGTTTACAAAAGTCATCCTTTCATTTAGAATTAATACCGCGTTTAGCATTACATTACTTTGAGTATAACTCTCATTAAAAACAGAGGTGAAATTTTATGACGGATGTGCTTGTACGTTATACCGGTATTTGTGATATCGTTGGCGATTTGATCAGGGTCAAAGCGGATAACGTGGCCTTTGGTGATATAGCCGTTGTTGAAAATGTTGACGGTGAGAAATCTTTTGCCACGGTGGTGGAACTTAACGGTGATATGGTAAGTCTACAGGTTTTTACCGGAGGAAAAGGTCTTTCCACCGATGCAATGATACGATTCCTCGGCCATCCTTTTGAAGTAACTTATTCTCACAATATTCTTGGACGTATTTTTGGGGGGTCCGGTCAACCTATTGACGGTGGACCGCTTCTCAAGGGTGATCCTATGATACCTGTAGGTGGACCTACGGTAAATCCGATGATGCGTGTCTTGCCGAATAAGATGATTCAGACTTGTGTTCCAATGATCGACCTTTTTAATTGTCTTGTTGAAAGTCAAAAGATACCTATCTTCTCTGTCGCTGGTGAGCCTTATAACGAACTGCTTGCGCGCATAGGTTTTCAAGCGGATGCGGACATCGTTGTATTTGGGGGGATGGGACTTATCTTTGACGATTACTATTTTTTTAGAAACGCGTTTGAATCACACGGTGTTTTTCATAAGACGGCGATGTTTGTCAATCTTGCCTCTGACCCGATAGTGGAGAGACTGCTTGTGATTGACATGGCCCTTGCGGTTGCTGAGAAGTTTGCAGTTGAGGAGAACAAGAGGGTATTGGTCCTTTTGACAGACATGACCGCTTATGCTGATGTTATGAAAGAACTCGGTATCGCGCTGGAACGGATCCCCGCGACACGCGGATATATGGGGGACCTGTATACTCAGCTTGCGAAGCGTTATGAAAAGGCATGTGATTTTAAAGGGGCCGGATCAGTCACGATTCTCACGGTAACTACGATGCCGGGAAACGACCTGACACACCCCGTGCCTGACAATACCGGTTATATTACCGAAGGGCAGTTTTACCTGCACGATAAGATGATCGATCCTTTTGGTTCACTGTCCCGCTTGAAACAACATGTTGTCGGAAAGGTTACCCGCGAAGACCATCCTCATATAATGAATACCATGATCAGATTCTACGCGAGCGGTAAAGAGGCTGAGCGCAAAAAGGCTATGGCGTTTGAGTTGTCTGCGTTTGACGAAAAGCTGCTGAAATACGATACGCTTTTCAAAAAACGTTTCCTTGATATAAACGTATCAATGCCTCTTAATGACGCGCTTGACTTGTGCTGGCAAACGCTTGCCGAGTGCTTTGAACCGTCTGAACTGTTGATGAAACAGAATTTAATAGATAAGTATTATCCGAAGAGAAAATTTTCCGCGTAGTGATAAGGTGAAAAATAATCATACCTATACATTGCAAGGGCGGGTATAAGAATGCTCCTCTGATAATGGGAACATTATAAATATGGCAAAGATATCTTACAATAAGAGTTATTTGCAGAAACAGAACGAACAGCTCAAGCTTTATCGGAAGCTTCTGCCTTCGCTTGACCTGAAACGCCGCCAGCTTACCTTTGAGCGCGTCCGTGAGCAGAAAATGCATGAGGCACTTAGCACACAGAAGAAAAAACTTGCAGAAACAATAGGCGTTCAACTGCCTATGCTTGCCAGAACGCAGATAGATCTCAGGGATCTTGTCAAGATTACCACTCTTAAGATAGAAGAAGAAAATATCGTGGGGATACGGCTGCCTGTCTTACGCGAGGTAGTGTGCGAAATCGTGGATTATTCGATGTTCGTTAAACCGCAGTGGGTTGACTTTTTTGTGGAGAAGGTCAGAGATATGCTCACGCTGTGTTTTAAGGTGAAGATCGCCGGCCAGCGCGTTGAGCTCTTGCGTAAGGGCGTCAAGCATATTACGCAGAGGGTAAATCTGTTTGAAAAGATCCTTATTCCCGAAGCGAAAGAAACGATATTCCGGATAAAAATATTCCTTGATGATGCCGAGAGATCTGCTGTTGTCAGGGCCAAGATCGCCAAGCAAAAACACCTTAAAGAGAATTTACAGAGAGTGGAAGAACCCGTATGAGCATTGTTCCGCTAACGAAGATCACACTTATTGGTTTCTTGAATGACAAGGAAAAGATCCTTGCGGGTCTTCAGGATATTGGTTGTGTTCATGTCGAGCCCTTGCGTCAACAGCAGGGATTCCACGCGACTTCTGCCCCTGAGAAAGAGGCATATGATGCTCTCCGTTTTCTCCTTAGCTGTCCTAAGCGTTTACGCCAGGAATGCTCTGATAAAGGGTTTGATCCGGACCTCGTTAAGGAACAGGCACTGGAAATAAAAACAAAAATTCATGATTTGGAAATACAGCTTGATGGTATCCGTGGCCGTATTGCAGGAATGAAACCATGGGGAGATTTCAGGCTGCCGTCCGAGAATGAATTAAATGGAATGAAGTTATGGTTCTATGTTGTCCCTCATCCTCTTATGAGTATCGTTCAAACACTCCCGCTTGTGTGGAAGACGGTCTATCGTGACCAATCAAATTGTTTTGTTATCGTTATTTCTAATGATGAACCCCACGGGATTCCGGTTTTACGGACCCATGCAGGAACGCATTCACTAAGCGAACTTGAAAGAAAAGAGACTTTATTGATGAATGAAGCGGCGGACCTGCAATCAAAAAGGAAGGATCTTACACGGTGGTGTGATCTATACATGAGTGAAATGTGGAGGTTGGAGAATAAAGCGGATGTCGAAGAAGTCAGCTGGCAGACACGGGATCAGGAGGAACTTTTCGCATTAAGGGGATGGGCGCCGCAAGATTCCGTTAAAAAACTGCAGGATTTTGCACGTGCTGCCTGTTCAGCGATATTTATTGAGGAACCTCATCCTGATGAACTCCCTCCCACGCTTTTGCGTAACAGCAACATTTTTGCAGGCGGCGCGGACCTTGTAAGTTTTTATATGACACCTTCATACAAATTGTGGGATCCTTCGGCCATCGTTTTTGTTTCATTTGCAATTTTCTTTGCAATGATTATTTCGGATGCGGGATACGGTTTGGTAATGGGAGCGATAATTTTATGGAAATGGAAGGCGTTTTCAAAGAGTGAACGCGGGAAAAATTTTCGCATACTGTGTTTGGCGTTAACCGCAACAACAATTGTATGGGGAATTATCGTGGGAAGTTATTTTGGATTGACCCTCGGTGAAAATTCGTTTCTGGGACATTTAAAAATATTTGACGTCAATAATGTCCATGTAATGATGCCTCTGGTTATTATTATAGGAATGCTGCATTTGATCCTGTCAAATTTCTGTGATGCATGGCGTAAGAGGGGAATGTCCCAGATGTATGCACCTATCGGATGGGCTGCATTAATCTTTGGCGGTGGTATGTTCTATGTCAGTAGTATGATGCACGCTTATAAAGTACCCATGCATATTTGTGGATGGATATTGATTGGTGCAGGTGCGTTGATGATACTTTTATTTACAGGTGAAGGAAAGATTACAATAAAGCGTCTGTTAAAAGGCGCTGAAGGTTTAACACGTGTGAGTGCAGTCTTCGGAGATATATTGAGTTATATGAGAATTTTTGCGCTTGGTCTTGCCGCTGTTTCATTGGCACTTACTTTTAATAAACTCAGCAAGCAGGTTGCAGACGCATTACCTGTTATTGGTATATTCTTTGCTATCTTGATACTTTTGTTTGGCCACACGCTGAATTTCCTTCTGGGAATAGTAAGCGGTTTTGTTCATGGGCTGAGACTCAATTTTATAGAGTTTTTTAACTGGAGTATGCACGAAGAGGGAAGGCCGTTTAAAACGTTTGCAAAACGAAAACTTGGCAAATGACCGATATATTAATTAGGGATGCGGGATTTATTGGTAAGTAGTGGCATGGTTTTTTTGGACGGCTATAAACAAATAATAAGCTATTTTTTATAGGTAGTATAAAACAAGGAGGTGTTTTTTGGAACAGGTGATGATTCTTTTAGGTTGGATAGGTATATTTTCCCCGCTTGCAATGAGCGCGGTAGGAAGCATGATAGGATGCACTCGCGCGGGACAGACCGCATGCGGTGCTATGCTCGATACCGAAAGCGGCTATGGTAAGTATATAGGCGTGTCTGTTTTACCGTCTTCTATGATGATATTTGGCATTGTTATCATGATAACATTAAATCGCACGGTTACGCAGGAATGTGCCACAGCGCTTTTTAGCATAGGTTTTCTATCAGGACTTGCGCTGTTATGTGGCGGTATTTTTCAGGGAAATTGTTGCGCGTCCGCTATAAACGCGTCAAAAAGCAAGCCTGAGATCTTTGGTATGTCAATTGCTCCGGCTGCAATTGTTGAAGGATTCGGAGTGTTTGTATTCGTTTTTGCTCTGATATTAGCAGGTTCGATACCGGGAGGGAAATAATATGGTTGAGCCTGTAAAAGTTTCTGCTGGCGTGGAAGAATTGATTGCACAGCTGCGTGACGATGGGGTTAAGGCGGCTCAAGAGGAGGCTGAAAAAATAATTAAAGATGCCCGAACACGAGCTGCTCATTTGCTTGAAAAAGCACGTAGAGAGGTGCATGAACTTAAATCCAAATCAATTGCTGAAATACATACTGAAAAGACAGCTTCACAGGAAGCTTTGAAAATTGCGGCTCGTGACACAATAATACGGCTAAGTAATGAGGTCAGGTCAGCATTTGAGGGATATGTCAAACGGCTTGTCACAGAGCAATTAAGTGATGAGGGTTTTTTAAAAGATCTTATCATTGCTATTGCCAAGAAAAATGCGATGCTGCTGCCTGAGGAAGAGCAATTATTAGTGATTTTGTCGGCAGATCCGGAAGTGTCAGGGAAAGCTTCCCTCGATGCAACCGAAAAGAAATTCCGTCAATTTATCTTAAAATCGACCGCTGGTTTTCTGCGCGAAGGGATCGACGTCAAGGTAAGCGATGATAAATTTGCCGGTATAAAGGTGCAGCTTAAAGAGAAAAATATTGTAATAGAACTCACTGATCAAGCTATATCCAGTCTTCTTGTCCGTCACCTTATGCCGCGGTTCAGGAAGATAATGACGGGCGAGGAATGATTTTGTATAGGAAAACTGATCTGATTTATTAGGGAGAATATAGAGAAGCGAGGTATTAAAAAAGACATGGAATGCAAGGAATGAATAATGATTATTATACTTTGATTGGCAGTTTACCGCTTTTGCCGCGGTTTGACAAAGCGATCCGTCTGCCGATTTCGCAGGAAAGACTCTATGAGCGGCTGAAGATGCTTGAGTCTTCTGACGCGCATATACTGTCCCGGATCGAAGCTTTTCTTTTTTGGAAAAGGCAGGTTGTAAAAGAGAGTCCTAAAGAGCTCATGCGTCAATATGAAGACCTTATGGCACTCTCTATGTCTAATGATTTGAAAAGATTCATCCAGACAATAATGACGCAGCGAACTGTAATGGTTTGGTTACGGCGTAGACAGCATGGTCTACCGCCGCCGATATCAGGTGAATTGTGGGGATTAGGGCCGCTTGTTCATAATATTGAAAAGAATTGGTCAGATCCTGATTTCAAGATGGCAGCCACGTTTCCATATATACCGCGCGCGCGAGAACTTCTTGCGGCCGGTGATGTTGTTGGACTTGATAAACATGGCGGGCTCTATATATGGCGTGTTGTTGATGAATTGGTGTTTGGAGAAGAGTTTAGTTTTATCGGAGTTTTTGGGTATGTAATTAAATGGAATATGGTTGCATATTGGTTGTCGTTTAACAGCCAGTTGGCGGAAAAGAAGTTTGAAGAAATTGTAGCGGAGGTGTGTAGTGAATATGAACAATAAGAAAAATGATAATGGTCATGGTCTGGGCAAAAGTGTTTCCGCGCGTGTAGTTACTGTGCGGGACAATATTGTCCAGATTGAAGTTCTTGAAGGTTCGATCAAAAAAAATGAGGTAGGCTATGTATGTGTCGGTGATGAACGTCTCCGCGCAGAGGTCCTGCGAATTACAGGGAAAAAGGCCGATATGCAGGTATTCGAAGATACGGGAGGTGTTCGCGTAGGAGACACTGTTGAGATGACAGGTCAAATGCTTTCTATTGAGCTGGGACCGGGTCTTTTAGGACAGGTTTTCGACGGGCTTCAGAACCCATTAAATATTTTTGCGAAAGAGTATGGATTTTTCTTGCCGCGCGGCCGTGATGTTCGAGCACTCGATACAAATAAGAAATGGCGGTTTACACCGTCAGTGAAAGTTGGTGAGACTGTTAAGCCCGGCGGTGTTATCGGTACAACGATGGAAGGGATTTTTGTTCACAAGATAATGGTGCCATTCAAACTGAAAGAACCTGTTACGGTTAAATGGATTCAGAAGGAAAGCGAGGTTACGCTTGATGACAAGGTTGCCAAAATTGAAACCACTGATGGAAAAGAACAAGATGTCACGCTTACAATGAAATGGCCAGTGCGTAAAGCAATACCCGAACGGCTATTGCGTGAACGTTTTGTTGAACGTCTTTATCCTGAAGAGCCTATGACTACTACAATCAGGATTGTTGATGCCTTTTTCCCAATTGCGCGCGGTGGTACAGCATGTATTCCAGGACCGTTTGGTGCCGGTAAAACAGTATTGCAGGGTCTCATGGCACGTTATTCGACAGTCGATATTGTCATCATCATCGCGTGCGGTGAACGTGCCGGCGAAGTGGTTGAGACCATTACAGAATATCCAAGCATGAAGGACCCAAAGACAGGAGGGTCTCTCATGGACAGGACGATAATTATATGCAACACATCTTCTATGCCTGTTGCTGCCCGTGAGTCATCACTATACACAGGCATTACTATGGGCGAGTATTATCGCCAGATGGGGTATAATGTCCTTGTGATAGCCGATTCAACGTCACGATGGGCGCAGGCGATGCGTGAAACATCTGGACGTATGGAAGAGATCCCGGGAGAAGAGGCATTTCCTGCGTATCTTGACTCCTCTGTTAAAAATGTCTATGAACGCGCGGGTGTTATCCGTACGGCTGACGGATCGGTCGGAAGTTTAACGATGGTTGGGACTGTTTCTCCTGCCGGAGGTAATTTTGAAGAACCGGTTACTCAGGCGACACTGTCGACAGTGAAAACATTTCTCGGCCTTTCATATGACCGTGCATACAAGCGGTTTTACCCGGCCATTAATCCGCTAATCTCTTGGTCCCGTTATCTCCACCAGCTTGAGCCTTGGTTTACAAAAAACCTCGGTCATACGTGGGTGCAGGACATAAAAGATATGTATGACTTGTTCGTTCAGGCTGATAATATAAATCAGCTTATGCAGGTGACAGGAGAAGAAGGTATAACAGTTGAGGATTATTTGCTGTTACAAAAATCAACTCTGGTGGATATAGTCTATCTTCAGCAAGATGCGTACGATCCTGTGGATGTATCAGTTTCCCGTGAACGCCAGCTCGAGAGTTTCTCGTTTTTAAAATATATAATTTATTACGAGTATTCATTTGAGAACAAAGACGTAGTACGTGAGTTCTTTACACAGGTAACGGGACTTTATAAAAATTTGAATTACAGTCCGTTTAAATCCAAAGAATACGAAAAATATAAAAAAGAAATTGAAGATCTGGTAAGGTCAAGCACAACGAAAGTGTATTCTGGTAAAGCGTGAGCTGTTCATCCTGTTTCTGCAAATAACTTTTATTGTACGATATCTTTTCCATATTTATAATGTTCCCATTATAAGAGGAGCATTCTTATCCACGCACTTGCAATGTATCGGTATGATTATTTTTCACTTTATCACTACGCAAGAGATTCTTTAATATTCTAAACTTGACATTATATAGTTTTGCATGATAATGACAAAGGGGCGTTGAGCGGTTGTCGTTTAGCGTACGAGCAGGTGGATTTATATTATTTTCGTTACTGGGAAGCCAAAAAGGAAGTCCCCATACGATTTAATTGAAAAATGTTACTGGGGGACAATATGAAGAAATTGTTTATTCTGATTTCAATGGCTGTTTTTGTGGGTATTACTTCCCCACTCTATGCTATCACAATAACAGAAGATTTCAGTTTTTACGGGGATAGTGCCAATATAATAGGTGTTTCCGGTGGCGGGACAAATTGGGATGATGATTGGGTCAAAGGTCATGATAACATAACATTTGTAACAGACGCCGGATTAGAGACAGGAAAGCTAACTACAAGTACCTCTGTAACCGATGCGCATAGAACCTTTAATACTACGTTAACGTCTATTGATAGTATTAGCATTCAAATGAAACAAAGTGCATTTTCTGCTGGAGGTGGATTCTACGGTGGATTTCAATTAGCTTCAGATACAGGCGTCGTTGGTATTTGGATGTCCTTCTATAGCGCGAGTTCTAATCTAAATCTACGTGGTTTCGAAACTTATACATATCCTTCAGGGACCGGAAAGAACCTGGCAGATGTTGTTACCACTGGAGAGTTCCATACCATTACAATAACAGACGTAGATTTTGGCGAAGGTACATATACCGCACAATTGGATGCTGAATTAGCGAAGACTGATTTCAAATTTTATAATAACGCTGATATTTCTAATTTTAAAGCTTTGAATTTGGTGCAGGGAAATACTGGTACCTATACCAACTTTAATGAGATATCTATCAACGGTGTTCCAGAACCGTCTACGTACGCGCTTTTCGGTCTCGGGCTTTTTGGACTCGCCTATTTTCGCGGGAGAAATAAACGACTTGTGTCTCGTAAATTGTGATTCGTATTGGAAATGTTTTAAAGAATACGCTAGCCGTACACCACGATAACCGCGCAACGCTAAAAAAGAGTCGCCTTTTTAACTAACTGCTTTTGGCGGAACTTTTAAAAACAAGCTCCGCACATCTTTTTCCTTTTCGAACTACAGAAAACCCTCTAATTATATTTTATACCTATTGGCTACTATATGAAACATTTGTATAATATATACGTCTGAAATGAATAACAAACTATCAGGTACAGTTATGATGAAACTATTTTCAATACTTATTATATCTTTTGGATTAGTGTTTAATCCTTTATCCGCGCATGCCTTCATTTTTGATTTTCTAGGCGGGGATCAGAATGATACAAAAAGTGAGCCGCACTATGTTGCAACACCTGATGGGTGGAAGATTGCAATAGAGCATGTGTCATCACGTGGTATAGCAAATGATAATCCGCCGGTTATTCTCTGCCACGGGTTAGGCTACAACGGCGATTTTTGGATGCTTTCACGTGAGATGAATCTCGCCCAATATCTGGCCGACAGAGGATATGATGTATGGATAATGTCACTGCGCGGTGCAGGAAAAAGCACTAAGTGGGTCTATAAGATCGCTGAGATGGGCATGGAAACACCGGCAATATTAGATAATATTGATAATGAAGATTATACTTCTCTTGCTATACGCGGTGTGGGTATGCTTTTTAAGTTGTCTCAGGCGAAAATGACTAATGCGTCGATAAATCCGAAGTTTATAAACTGGACGTTTGATGATTACGTAAATTATGATGTCCCGACGGCGATAGAGTTCGTAAAACAGAAAACCGGATCACCGGACATTTTTTGGGTAGGGCACAGTATGGGAGGAAACATACTTCTTGCACATTTGGCAAAATATCAACGGAGAGATATACGAGGTGTTGTAACGATCGGATCGCAACTTACCATGGCAGACGGTCATGTTGTTAATGAATATATTAATACACTTCAATGGCTGAGATTGTTGGAATTGCAGGGTGGGGTAGAAGCGGAAAAAGCCAAGCGAATGGCACAAGAGCAAGGACGAGCTTTACTTTTTAATCAAGGAAATATGGAGAGAGATGTTATTGGGCGTCTTGAAATCAGTGGTACAGACACACCTGCAGTCGGTGTTTTGGGGCAATATCTTGAGCTTGTTGGTTCAGGTGAATTTAAAACAGCGGATAATAGTTATAACTATGCCCGGTCAGCTCAGAATATTAAAGTGCCCCTTTTAGCGTGTGCAGGACAGAGGGACGCGTTTGTTAATCCGAAAGATCTTTTATTCTTACGTGATAATGTAGGATCAACTGATTGCCAAGCTGTGCTCTTAGGGCCGTCTGTCGGCATGTACCCGTACGGGCATAATGATTCTTTGATCAGCCGTAGAGCGGCAAGGGAAGTATATCCCATGATCGGTAAATGGCTTGATGACCATAGAGAGTACTATTCGCCGCCAGTAAAGAATACACAGATGCAGCCACAATCTGCAACACGTAAGGTATATATGCAGCACGGATACGGAGTGACCTCCACAAAGTACTCAACATTCACGAGTCCAAAATCGACGGTGAGTACACCACAATACGTTCCGCCGCCACAAACTCATCAACAGGGACAAGGCAGCCAGAATCAAAACAATGATGATTTGCCGAAAGCAAAGAGGGTGTATCCCTTTTAATATTTGGAGTAAAGCGGTAAAGACAAAAAGGAGGAGCTTTCATGCTCCTCCTTTTTTATTAGTTCCTAAAAATCCCGTTTCTATTCTTGTTTTGAGAATACTTGCTTTAAAAGTGATGTTACCCGCGCTTTTGGATCAGTGCGGATATTTGTTTCTTCTTGACCCATGATAAAGAACAAGCCATCAAGAGATTTTCCGACAACATAATCGTTAATATTTGGTATTTGAATAGATTGCTTGATTGGCAGTGAATCGTAAAAACCGGTTATTGTTTTAAACTTTTGTGTTACATCAAACTTATCCATTTCTTTATCCACAATTGGGCTATAGGTATCAACCAGTTTTTGTTTTGTTTTTGTTTTGAAGTAATCCGTTGCAGCGGTATTGCCACCGTTCAGTATGCCTTGCGCATCAGAAACAGACATATCCATAATGGCATCAATAAAGACATCACGTGCATACGGGGCGGCTTTTTCTGCTGCGCGGTTCATGCTTAAGGTGAACTCATCTAACTGTTCTGCGAACCCGAAGCTTCGTAGCGGTCCTTCAATAATCTGAAGCTTTTCCGGAACAGGTATTCTTATATCATTATTGCCAAGATAGCCATTTGTTTTACCTACGATTTTAACTGTGTTATCAATAGCTACTTTTAGCGCTTCTTTAAGGCCAGAAGCAATTTTTGTTTCACTGAGCTTTGTTTCTGAGAGTGGTTTTAATAGATCAGTAAGCCAGCCAAATCCCGCATGGCACTTCGTGCCGTTTATTGTCAAGATCATCAAGAATGTTACGGTTAACAGTACTATCTTCTTCATTTTTTCCTCCTATTTTTTAGAGAGTTTAAAAGGTACAATTATTACTATATTATCCCCCCTAGATTTTCTCGAACTTCGCCTCTAAAGGGGGATAGTTTGACTTTGCAAAATACTCGTTTCTTGTAGAACTCGTCAATAAGTTGTTGCATAACTTTATTACTGTTATTCATAACCCAAAATAGTTTAATATGTATTAGATTATTAGCAATAAAAAAGTGCAAATGAGCACGATAAGGTGTAATATAATAAAAAAACAGGGGGCATTGTGCTCAAAGATCTTATTTTAAAAAATCGAAGTTGCAGAAGGTTTTATGAAGATGAAAAAATTTCCGAAGATACACTTAAGGATCTCGTTGATCTAGCACGTTTGTCGCCGTCAGCGGCAAATGCGCAGCCTCTGAGATATATTCTTTCAAATACCCCTGAAATGAATGAAAAGATATTTCCACATTTGACGTGGGCAGGATATCTCAAAGAATGGAAAGGTCCTGACGTTGGCGAGAAGCCCTCAGCGTATATCATTATACTCGCAAATAATCCTGTCTCACGAATGTCCCCGCACGATGCGGGTATTGCAGCTCAGAGCATTATGCTTGGAGCGACTGAGATTGGCTATGGAGGATGCATTATAGCAGCCGTACATAGGGACGAGTTACGCAAAGAACTCGATATTAAATCTAAACATCACATTTTTATGGTTTTAGCGTTAGGAAAACCAAAAGAAGAAGTCATTATTGAAGAGCTTCCTAGTGACGGCAAGATTGAATACTGGCGTGACGATAAAAACGTTCATCATGTACCGAAAAGAACATTAAAAGATATTATTGTGGAAAAATGAATTATAAATTTCTTATAAAAATTATTGCAAACGACACACTGAAGATATTAATACTTCTTGTTATCTCGCTTCTTACGGGAATATTGGTAAATATGTTCCATTTTCGTGGTGTGCACATTAACTTTTTCTAGGAATGTATCACATGAAAAGATTCTTTGTTTATGCAAGCGATCCTAAATCCTTGATATCGATAATTGCACGAATAGTGATTGGCGGGCTCTTTGTATATGCAAGTATAGACAAGATTTTATATCCCGCACAATTTGCCGAGATCATTAATGAGTTTGATCTGTTATCATGGGAGCTATCGGTGCTTTCAGCTTTGTGGCTCTCATGGTTAGAACTATTTGTCGGGATACTTCTTATATTCAATGTATGGGCACGCGCATGTGCACTACTACTGTCTGGATTGTGTTTTCTTTTTATTCTGGCATTGATATCAGCATTAGTGCGCGGTATAGAATTGAACTGCGGATGTTTTACGACAAAAATCGATCTAGAGCATATACGTACATGGGGATCATTATGGATTGAAGTAGCTCTCCTTATTGGCTGTGTGTATGTGTGGATTATTGATACAGTGTATGATTACAATATAAAAAAAGTCTGACGGGGTATTAAACACATAACCTAATACAATAAAGGTGAATTATGATCAAAAAAACACTAAGACTAATGAGTCTTTTAATTTTTATTGTATCATGTATGAGCGCATCTTATGTATCTGCTGAAATTGTAAGGACCCATGTTCGTCCCGATCCGAAGGGGACGCCTACAGAAGTATTACTTGATGCGTATATCGTAGATATATTTGAGATAGACAGTATGAAACAGTCCTTTTCAGCAAACTGTTTTATAACAGCACAGTGGAAAGATGAGCGGTTAGCTAATAAGACTGAAACGAGTGAAGGTACGTATCGGAAATTTCCACTCCGTGATCATTGGAACCCTCGTTTATTTGTGTTCAATCAAAAGAATCTTAAGAAAATATATAATCCTAAAGATACTGTTACCGTTACACCAGATGGTGAGGTTATTTATCTCCAATCATATATTGGGGATTTCTCACTTCCTATGGAACTCAAGAAATTTCCGTTTGATAAAGATATTCTACCTATAAAAATTATTGCAGCAGGATATACTCCAGAGCAAGTGAAGTTTTCTGTCAAGAAAGTCGGTACCGGAAGAAGCAAAACTGTATCTATTGCTGACTGGGAAGTGGGTGATTTAACCGCAGAGATTGGGACCCTCACTGTAGATTATCAGAAAAACAGAAAATTAACATCGGTAGATTTTACCGTGCCGGTAAAACGATATTCTAGCTTTTATATATTCAGACTTATTATACCGCTTATATTTATTGTCTTTATGTCTTTTATCGTTTTCTGGGTTGATCCGAAAGAATTAGGGCCTCAGCTCGGTGTTGCAGCGACATCAATGCTTACCATTATAGCGTTCCAATATGCGGTGAGTAATAGTTTACCGCGTATCTATTATCTGACGCGGCTTGATCTGTACATGCTTGGCTCAACTATGCTTGTTTTCTTTGCGTTAGTCGAAGCTATTACAACAAGTGTCTTAGCAAAGAGAGGTAAGGATATGCTCGCTTTATCTATTGATAAACGGTCTCGTGTTCTTTTTCCGGCAGCATTTATAGCGCTTTTTATTTACACGCTCTTTTTGTATTAGGATGAACGTGTTCCATATTGATTGTTTGTAGCTGAAAGGCGATTGCGTGACGACTAAACGTATAACTATATTAATTCTCGCGATATTGATGAGTAGTTTTAGTTCTATTAATTGCAGTGCTCAGAAAACAACATCATCAGATACCTATACAGCCGGCAAAAATTATATCCTCAAAAACGGCACACCATTAATTATTAAAGGTGTTGTGTATGTGCCAATTTATCCCGGCTTTCTTCCATGGGAATTATCCCCTCGAACAGATCTTCCTGAAAAGCTTAAAAAAAGCATAGTAAAAGACATTAGAGATATAAAAGAAATGGGCGCAAACACCATTCGGTTTTGGGATGTTCCCGCCTTTTGCTATAAAGCACTTAAAGATGTTGGCGGGTTATGTTTTATACAAACGGTATGGTTTGATGCATCTCAAAATGATTATCAGAGCTCGGCATATAAGGAAAAGTGTAAGAAGAATATAGTAATAGCAATTGATCGTATTTATTCAGTGTACTCACAGGACGATCCTCCACCGATAGTTGCATTTCTTGTGGGTAATGAATTGTATCGAAGAAATGTGTTAAAAACTGACACGTTGCATCCCGAGATCAAATCTTACAAAGGTGCCTATGTCTCGGCTCAGGAAGGAGCAACGCCAACAGAATGTTTTTTGGCTGAAATGGCAGATTATACTAAAGAATATGAAATGGTGCATTATGGGCAATCACATTTAGTTTCATATTCGAATGAAGTAAGAACTGAAGACATATTGGACACACCCTTTTTGGATTTTAGGAGCTATAATATTTATCCGTACGGCATATGGGAAGAATCAAGAATTGATTTAGATAAAAGGAACAAGTCGTTATTTGAAATGTGGACCGAACACTTTAAGAAAGAATATCCTGATAAACCGCTTCTTATTACTGAAACAGGTCTCTCAGAATCTCCGAACGCTCAACATACCGGTCCGCCGCATTATGGATATGGCGGTAATACGGAAGACGAGCATGCAGAGTATTTGCAGGAAACATGGAAAGAATTGATTGCCGCAAAAGTACCGTTAGCTGGTATGTGTATCCATGAGTATTTGGATTCATGGTGGAAATTTGGTAAAGAAGATTCTTTAGAGCACGATCCAAGCGATGTCGAAGAATGGTTTGGGATAGTAGCGATCGAGCCTGAAGGTGATTGGTATAAAACAGTTTTCCGCAAGGTGTACAACACGATGAAGAAACAGTGGGCCCAGTAGACGGTAAGTGTAAAAAATCAATTACTAACAGGAGTAAATGAAATAATGTTAAAAGGAGGCAGGTATGAAGTCAGCCGCAATGGCAGCACTTGTTATTGCTTTGATCAGTCTTGTTGTAGGTATGGTACTGAGAATATTCAGCACTTCAACTGTAATGGGTCTTATGCCACTAGGATTTTTACGTTTTGCGAATACATGTTTACTTTTTACGATAGCATTTGGTGTGATAGCGCTGGTAAACAGAAAATAATTATACGTTATGAGTGAGTGCTTGATACGCGCAAAAACTGCATTCGGAGTTGTACTCTGGGATAGTGTTGCTTGAGAGACATTCGTGCGCACGGATCAATGTATCTTCTATCCACGAGTCGTTCCCGGTATAGAGGAGCACGGTTGTTTTAAATAGCAAAGTATCATTAAATCCATCGGGATCCTTGAGTCCGTTTGCATACACAAAATAGCCGGTATTTGATACGGCAAAACCATTTCTCCTTAAGATCCACTGGTATATTTCCATCTGCCGTTTATATGAATCTTTCCACTCGTCATGTAAGGTGATCTCTCCGTTAATGCTGGTAGATTTATAATCTACCACGATCAGCTCTCCATCTGGTTTTTCCCATATGTCGTCAACTGCACCAAATAATAAAAAATTAGTTTTCTCGTGATAGTATTGGACCCCCACAAAATTTTCTCGCCATGTGTCAAGGTCCTTATGCTGATAAGGGATCGCTCCTATATTGTATTGGAGCATAAGCGGATGTGGTTTTTTCTGTGCGCGATACGAATCAAATTCTTTTTTGAAAAGATGGTCAACAGCGGAATTAAGGTTAAAAGGGAATCCCGGAGGAACACCAATGCCGAGTCGGCGATCAAGGTAAAAGCATCGAGGGCAACAAACAAAGTTTTCTAGTTTTGTGCGACTCAGTTTGAACGGTTTCGTTGCGTTAGGATCAAATACATTCTTCGATCGTCGTTTAAAGCCGTTTATATCAGTTTTTGGCATTGCCGTAGGCAACCTTTCTCATTTTTTCGCAATGTCTCTCATTATTGTTGGTCAATTGGTACGGATACACCAGAATCTGGCTCATTTTCAGCTTCTTCTTGTTGCTTTCTTATTTTTTCACCTGCCCAGCGTGGTTTTTGCGGTGTTTCAAATCTTCCGGTCGTATTTGAAACTTTTTTCCCTGCCCAGTTACCGTCACCCCCGGATATCGCTTGAGGCGGTTCAAAAGTTGGTTCGTTTTCGGCCCATGTATCAGTTTCATCTAATGTTTCGGTTGCGATCTCCTGATCTTTTTTATCTCCAGCCCAGTTACCGTCAGATATTGCCGGAGCGGGTTCAAACGGTGGTTCGTTATCTGCCCAGGTATCAGTATCGTCTAATGATTGTGTGGTAGTTTTTATATCCTGTTTGCTACCGGCCCATACATTTGATGCTTTTTCATTAGCGAAACGGTCAGTAGTAGCTTTATTCTTGTTTCCAGCCCAGCCCCCTTTCTGCTTGTTTCCGGCCCAGGTACCGTCTGAAAAACTTTTTCCTGTTACAGCAAAAAACACAAAAATGATAGAGACAAACATAATAATGAGTCGTAGACTATTCATATACCCTCCTATTGTTTGATGCATCAATTATAGAAGCAGAATTATGTATTGGCAATGTAATTATTTTTAAGTACTATGGGATATGCAAATTATAGTAAGACAGGAGTATTATAGTAGCTATGCTTAAGTATGCTGTATTGATTGTATGTATTATTGCTGGATCAGTAGGAGATTGCCATTCATCAGAAAAGCAGTCTTTGAAGGTGCAAAAAAAGACAACTGACGTTGTGTTAACTTATGCTATTGATCGCGAAACAGTTGATCCTAGATTCACTGACTTATCCCTTATTTACGAACCATTCTTTTTGCTAAGCCAACGAGTTCATACCGTTAATCTCTTTAATAAAGTGAAGTGTGTGTATAATGACACTGAAACACGTAGGCACGCGAGTAGTCCCGCGGCAATAGGTTTTTCTATAAGTGGTCGAAAAGTGGGCTATGTATGGGAAATAGCTGATCAAAGGCGAATGTCCTGGAGTGGTCTTGCTGACCAGGCGCAAGAGGGAAATAGTTATTGGGATGAATTGGTAGGGCGGATCAGTGATATTGTCGGGAAAAAATCGGCAAAGAAAGAAGTCCCGCAATCATTGGATAACGATAGATGGTTTAAAGATGAAAAAGTTGAAATAGAAGTTGATTACGCCTTTAACGTGAATGATTATCTGATGATAGCACCGAATATACAGGTAAAGTGGGATAATAAAGAGAATATGAACATTGATAGTATGGTAAACGATAAAAGTAAGGTCACCGTTATTGGAGTAAAAGGGAAAGTAAGGTTTTAGTGAGACTGGTAAAGTCGCAAGTGAAACTATGCGAATTTACCATAGTCGAACTATCCCCCCTGTTTCACGATTTTGGAGGCGAAGACCGAGAAAATCTAGGGGGGATGTGCGCGATGTATGCCAAGAAGAAATCGCACAGCGATTTTAGATAGAAATGGTGATAGTTGTTTTTTCTATAGTCGCCATTAGGAAACGAGGAGCGTTTCCAAGGATTTGGTCCTCGAAGGGGAAACTATCCCCCCTGTTTCACGATTTTGGAGGCGAAGACCGAGAAAATCTAGGGGGGATGTGCGCGATGTATGCCAAGAAGAAATCGCACAGCGATTTTAGATAGAAATGGTGATAGTTGTTTTTTCTATAGTCGCCCTTAGGAAACGAGGAGCGTTTCCAAGGATTTGGTCCTCGAAGGGGAAATTATCCCTGAAGGGGAGTTAATTCTGGAGTAATAAATATAATGTATTAGGGATATATAATGTTTAAAAAATTATCAGTTCGACTAGCCTGTGTCACTATCCTCATCATGACGATGATCATAGGGGTCTTTACCTATTATTTGGTCCATGACCGTTCAACACAGTTATATGAGAGAATACTTGAAAAAGGTGTTACCGCAGCAAAGATAGGTGCGACATCAATTGGTAGGATTTTAGAAGAACTTATTGATAACGGTGTGTATACTGAAGATCAAATATTTGAACAGACATTAGTTGCTGAGATGTTTTCAGAAAAAGTGATTGAAGGGTACCGTAATGAATCAGCAAAAGATATTGCATCGATGAGAAAATATCATTACCAGACAGGATTGGACACTTATTTAGATGATAAAATCGTTGGGATAGAAGATAAGTTTTTAGAAGATCCGCAGTTCGTGTATGCGGCAGTAATGGATATGCGAGGGTATGCGCCAGCGCACAACTCAATTTACAGCAAACCGCTTACCGGTGATTTTGCGATTGATCGCGCATACAGCAGGTGTAAACGGATATATACTGATCGTGTTGCAAAAACAGTATGTGAGAACCGTAAAGAATCATACCTTAGACAAATTTATGAACGTGACATGGGTGACGTTATCTGGGACATATCATCTCCAATAATTATAAAAGAGAGACATTGGGGTGCGTTTCGTATTGGTCTATCAATGGACAAGGCCCAAAAAGCGATTGCGGCACTGCAATGGAAATTGATCTCAATGATGGTGGTCTTGCTTATAATGGTGGCCTTTGTCGTTTCGAGGATCACAACTGTTATGATGCGGCCATTACATGATCTCCATGAAGGTGTTGATAAAGTTTCACGAGGAGATTTATCATATGAACAGCGTATCACTTCACGCGACGAGGTCGGTGATCTTGCCGTGTCTTTTAACAAGATGGTGAAGGATCTAAAAGATTACATTCAACGATTGAAAGAAACAACAGCAATAAAAGAACGTATGGAACACGAACTTAAGATCGCACATGACATACAGATGAGTATCGTGCCAAAGATATTTCCTGCGTTTCCTCATCGGCCAGAATTTGATATTTACGCAGTCTTAAAACCTGCAAAAGAAGTTGGCGGAGATTTTTACGATTTCTTTTTTATTGATGAAACCCGTTTTTGTTTTGTAATCGGTGATGTATCAGGCAAAGGCGTTCCCGCGTCACTTTTTATGGCTGTCGCTAAAACACTTATAAAGTCTATTGCAAAAGAAACACAGGATCCGAGCGAAATACTTGATAAGGTAAACAAAGAGTTGTTGCATGAAAACGACTCCTATATTTTCGTAACTATTTTTTGCGGTATTATGGATATTAGAACAGGGGTGATAGAGTATGCATGTGGCGGGCATAATCCACCGGTTGTGATTCGGGAAAACGGTAGTGTTGATTTCTTGAACGGATCACGCAGTACGGTTGTTGGTGTATTAGAAGAAGCGATATATATAAAGGATACGTTAACCTTGGCGACGGGAGATACATTTTTTATGTACACGGATGGCGTCACAGAGGCATTTAACGCTGACCACCAACAATTTTCTGAACAGCGATTACGAAATGGAATCGAGTCACATAAAGAAGATACAGTCAAAAAGTTAGTTGTAGATACCTTAGATGAGATAAATACATTTACACGCGGTGTTCCTCAATCGGATGATATAACACTCATGGTGTTACGTTATTTCGGTCCCAAAGCATAACAATAGGGATACCTTTTCATTTTGTATATAAGTTGTTTTTATTGTTACTTTTTTAATCGTGCGAGATTAGCGTGATGTATCCATTGCCAACCTTTATCCGTCATGAGCCATACACTTGAACGAGTGGATGGTGTTTTAGGAATAATGTCACCATCAATAATTTCATGATGGCTAGCAACTTCGTAGGTAACAACTATAATCGGTCCGTTACGGCTTATCTTAAAGTTTGAGAGTTTATATTTTTCGAGTTTAAGCCCTTTAATAAGTTTTATTTCTTGATCACGGTTACGGGCGCCATCTTCATGTATGGATTGAAAACCGTCTGCGAGCTTATTTTCAATAGCTCCCCAGTTACGTGTTGTCATATCAACCCAAAACTGTTCTTCAAGTTTTTTTCCGAGCTGTATTTCAGGCGGTGTGTTTTTAGCAAAAGGATTAAACCATGTAAAGGTAACGTATCCTCCTAAGACAACAATGGCAATGACAATGAGTATCCATAAAAACTTTTTCATAGTGCACGATCTCCTTATGTTAAGAGTAAGACGGATAACTGAATAATGTAACGATATAATACCATAGTGCCAGCGACAATAGGAATAGCTATTTCTGTTACTTTATAGAATAATAAACTCGCACCAGTAGTATCAATGCTGTATAATATAAATAAATAAAATCTGTATACAAAACGTATGAAGGAGGGAAATATGGAAGAATTTCTTCAAGGAGTACTGATTACTGTTATTACGATATATATCGGTGTATGTTTTGGTAAGATAGCAGAGAAAAACGGCAGGAACCCGATACTGTACGGTATACTGTCTTTAATAACACCGGTGAATTTGTTTTTGCTTGGATACTGGGCATTTAAAAAAGATAAAAAAATAGAAAACAAATAATATTTTATGATGGAGTATTAGATGTTTCGTTTAAGATCACTATGTGCGGCCGTAGCGTTTTTGAGTGTAGTTTTTATGGCAGGCTGTGCAACGGTTGAATATGTTGGCCAAACTTATCCTCGTACACAATATGTGGATTATTATTTTAATCAGGAAGACATTCCTCGTGACTATATTGTTATGGGGAAAGCTATTGCAAGTGGCTCAGGCAGTGCAATACAGGATAACCTGCTGGCGGAAGCAAAAATGCGAGGCGCTGACGCGATACTTATTCAGCAGTTTGGCAAGATTGCGCGAGGCGAATCAACGGATTGGAATTCGTACCAGAGAAAAAATAAAAATGTGAAAAGTGAACATGGGCGTGAAAATACCTATGTCCAGGAAATCAGCCGTGTTGAAGCTTCTTTTCTTAAGTATAAGCCAACAGCAAGAAAATGTGAGTAACACACTATGACGGCAGAGAAAAAGATCTCAACTGAAGTGCAAAGCCCGTTTTTGCAAAGTTGTGACATATCTTTAGATGATTTCAAGGTTGGGCCGTTTACCATGGTTATTTTCGGTGGGGCGGGAGATCTCAGCACAAGAAAGCTGTTACCGTCGCTATACCATTTGTTTTGTGAGAACCTTATCCAGTCTTTTTCAATACTTGGTTTTGCGCGAACGAAACTATCAACTGACGAGTATCGAAAAGTCGCCCATGATGCCATTAAAACATTTTCGCCGGACATGTATGATGTAGAAAAATGCAGCGCTTTTTGCGAAAATCTTTTCTTTGAACAGGCTCATGAGACTGTTGACGGGACCTATGACACGCTGTCCTGCCGAGTAACCGAATTGTGCAATAGGAATAAATGCGATAACCTCATATATTATTTAGCAGTACCACCTGAAGCTGTTCCGCCGATCATTGACCGGTTAGCAAAATTAAACCTGTGCAGGAGCAAAGCGAATGCAAAAATCGTTATAGAAAAACCTTTTGGTCGTGACAAAAAATCAGCAGAAGAACTCAATAACTGTATATTAAAAGCTTTTAATGAAAAACAGGTGTATCGCATAGATCATTATTTAGGGAAAGAAAGTGTACAGAACATACTGTTTTTTAGGTTCACAAACACTATCTTTGAACCTGTGTGGAATAGAGATTATATTAATCATGTGCAGATAACAGTAGCTGAAGAAATTGGTATTGAGAATCGCGGCGTGTTTTATGAACAGGCGGGAATCCTTCAGGACATTATTCAAAACCACATGATGCAGCTTATAGCGCTTGTTGCGATGGAGCCTCCCGTAGGGATGGAGGCGGATTATGTTCGAGACGAAAAGATAAAGGTGGTTCACGAATTGCGAAAAATGGATGATTCCTATATTGATCTGCATACCGTCGCGGGACAGTATGCAGAAGGCGATATTAGCGGTAAGGCTGTAAACGCGTACCGGCGGGAAAAGAATGTTTCTCCATCTTCTTGTATGCCTACATATTTTGCCGGGACATTCTATATAGACAATTGGCGCTGGTCAGGTGTGCCATTTTATGTTCGTAGCGGTAAACGGCTGGCAAAACGCACTACCCAGATCAGTATAGAGTTTAAATATCCACCGTTAAAACTATTTGGCCGCACATGTGACAATACTGAACCAAACACGTTAGTCTTTAATATCCAGCCACAGCAGGAAATATCCCTGCAGTTCAGCGTGAAATACCCCGGACAGGGAAACAGAACCTGCCCTGTAGATATGCTTTTTAATTATGAAAAAATATTTAATACAAAAAGAAATCCTGATTATGAGAGGTTGCTCATCGATTGCATTAAGGGAGATTTAATGCTGTTTGCGCGGCAAGACGGTATTTTGGCTATGTGGGACATTGTCGATCCGATCATCGCTCGATGGGAAAAAACATATGCAGAGGATATCCCGTTATATACTGCCGGTAGTATGGGGCCGAAAGGTGCTGATAAATTGCTAGAGAAAGATGGCCGGCTGTGGAGACCACTGTGAGCGCGGAAAACAAAATAATTCAAATTGTACCTGACCGCAATAGTCTTATTGATGCGGCACTTACCACCTGGAAAGAAACGGCTGCAGAAGCAATTGAAGAAAAAGGATATTTCACTGTCGCGTTATCCGGCGGAAGTACACCTATTCCATTATATCAGAAATGTGCAACACTCAAAAAAGAGCTTCCCTGGAAAGATACCTATATTTTTCAAGTTGACGAACGATATGTTGGCATTGATCATGATGATAATAACTATAAATCAATATATGAGAATATGGTAAAACCTCTTGGCATTATTCCTGCACATGTTGTGCGCGTACCGGTAGAAAACAATACTGCTGAAAATGCTGCACGAGGATATGAAGATGCTATAAAAGAATTTTTCTGTGCGCGCAATATACAGTTTCCCCGGTTTGATCTTATGTTTCTTGGGATTGGTGGTGATGGACATACTGCATCACTTTTTCCGGGACTGACATCACTTAGTGAACGAAAAAGGTGGGTCGTTTCAGTTAAAAACGATACCGTGAACCATGAGCGCATTACACTTACTTTTCCGGTACTGAATCAGGCAAAGCACATTGTCTTTCTCATGAGCGGCAAAGATAAAGCTTATCAGGTGGTAAAAGTATTAAAAAACACCGCGTGTGATTTACCTGCGGCGTTGATTCGCCTGCAAGATGGAATAGTGACTTATTTGGTAGATAAAGAAGCTGCTTGGTATATGTGATAGGATAAAGGGGTATTCTTTTACGTGTATGCGATTATAGTGTAACTGCTTTTACCTGTACCTCTTTAAAGATTTGTTTCACGACCCGCGGTGTTACAAGGCCTGGTTTTATGCTCAACACGTTTGCAGTCCCGCATGCGGTAGCCATACGGACATTTTTAGCAAAGTCATTCCCTTCAGCATGTGAGGCAATAAATCCTGCGATGAATGCATCTCCGCATCCGACAGGATTTTTTCTGTCTACGCGGGGAGGAATCGCATGGAGCATTTCTTTTCCGTTGTATGCCATTGCGCCGCGTGGGCCCATAGTGACGGTAGCGATCTTAATGCCAGCCCGGTGAAAACCAACTAACGTCTGTTTTATTTTTTTCAGGGTAAGCGATGTGTTTCCTGTTGCCTCCTCGGCTTCCTTAAGATTTGGCGCGATCATAAACGGTTTTTTCTTGAGGCCGCATGCATATGGCTTGCCGCTCGTATCAAGCACGGTGAACAAGTTGTGTTTCTTGGCGACACCTAAAAGATCGGCGTACATTGTATCAGGGAGGCCGGGAGCGTTCTTGCCGGATATAACAATATAGTGGTAATTGGGAATAATCTCCCTAATCCGTTGCATGAAAGCTGCCGCTTCTTTAGCTGATATAACGGGCCCGTTTTCCATGATACGGGTAATTGTATTTCCCAATGGATCAATAATCGTAACACTGGTACGGGAATTATTTTCTATGGGGCAGAAATAGTAATGTATTTTTTCTTCTGTAAGCTGTCTTTTTAAGAATGTCGCATGAGACCCGCCCGCAAAGCCCGCGGCAGTGTTTGCTAATCCAAGATGTTTCAATACGCGCGATACGTTCAGGCCTTTACCGCCGGCACTCAGAGTAAGTCCTTGTTCACGAGATTCATTACCAATTTTGAAATGTGGAACGATGAGTGTTTTATCGATAGCCGGATTTAATGTTATCGTAAGAATAGATGTTTTCATAAGATATAACAGTATATCAATAAATAACGATAAAGCAAAAAAATATTTTCAACAATATGAACGCAATCTGGGAAAATCTATAATATTTATCTTCAAGAATATGGAGTGTAGGGGTATAATTCATCTGTGTGATGGTGAGCACGTATAACCATGTGTGATAACCGAATCATGATGATAACCGAACCACGAAATAAGGGAGGTATATATGGGACAGAATGCAGTTTTGTCAAAAGAGTTACTTATTGTCATAAAGAATGAAATTGGCGGTCTGGCAAAAATAGCATCTTTAGTGGCAGGAAAAGGAATAAATATTGAAGCAATAGCTGGATATAAAAAGGATAATACCAGTGATGCAGAAGTAATTATAGTGACAGATAATAATGATGCGGCATCTGAAACTTTAAAGGCTGCAGGATATGACGCTATAAGCGAAAAAGAAGTGGTGATCGTTGACTTAGAAAATAAAACGGGCATACTGCAGGAGTTTTGTGAGACGCTTGCCCAAAACGGTATAGATCTGCAGCATGTGTCTGGGACTACTGCAGGAAGCGCATCGTCATCGCGACTGGTATTATCAACAAATGATAATGCAAAAGCACTGAATGTGTTACAGGGATAAGAGGTTCTGAGAGAATATGAAAAGACAGGTATATCTATGTCTCTTACTATGTATCAGCGTTGCCGGTACGGCAGCTTGTGAAGGCGGTACACAAGCCGATAGTGACAACGCATCACTTGTCGAGGTTGTCGACAAGTATAAAAAAGGTATGTATGAAGAAGCGTTTGCGCACGTTAATGAGATTATAGAGAACGATCCTGAAAACGCGCTCGCATATTATAATCGAGGGTTACTGTACACTCAATGGGGTGAAAATGATAAGGCAATGAGTGATTATACCTCAGCGATAACATTGAATCCTCAAATTGATCTTGCGTACAATAACCGAGGGCTCATGCATTTTGACGCCGGCCAGTATGAAAAAGCGCTTTCAGATTTTAATAACGCTATTCAGTGCAGTCCTAACCGCGCAATACTGTACCACAATAGGGGATTAACTTATTCAGCAACAGGGAGCACAACAGAAGCGGTCAATGACTTTACAAAAGCGATTGCAATTAATCCGCTTTATGTAAAATCATATATTGGACGGGCAAGCGTGTATGCAGGAATGAAAGACTATGATAATGCACTTAATGATTATACACAGGCACTTACCATTGATCCGCGAAACAGCCTTGTGCATATGGGAAAAGGTGACATATGTATGGCGCTGAATAAAGTTGATGATGCGCATGCTGCTTATACCAGCGCAATAGAGGCAAATCCCAAGAGTGCGCTTGCGTATAGTAATCGAGGTGTTGCAGAATACAAAAAAAGTAATATTGAAGAATCTCTTTCAGATTACAGTAAAGCGATACAAATAGATCCTAACATATTTTTTGTGTATCATAATCGAGGTGTTTCGTATTACAAGAAAAAAGACTATGATAAAGCGATTGCGGATTATTCAAAGGCGGTAGATTTGAACCCTCAGTTTGCCGAAGCGTATTATAATAGAGGGGTAGCGTACAGTGTTAAGAAAAAGTTTGATGCGTGTAAAGAAGATTTAGATAAAGCCATGCAATTAGGGTATCGGGTACCTGCGCGATTACTAAAACTTCTTGATACCTATTACAAAAAAAAGAAGCAATAAGAGCTGAAACGAGATGAAATACATACTCCGAGATAATAGCATAGAAGAAAAATCTTTTTCTCCGTATTCAATATTAGTCTTATCTGCCCTCCTTGTTGCTATCCTCGGAATAATGGATGCATATGCCCACATGCAGCTCGCGTTCACTGTATTTTATCTCATACCGCTCTTTTTTACCGTGTGGTATATCAATGCAATCGCTGGTGTTTTTGTTTTGGCGTTGTGTATCGTCTCATGGGTGATTGGCGATGTTGTCATGTCTCGGTCATATATTGACACACTCATTCCTTATTGGAACATAGTTGTTAACGGTGTGTTTTTTCTTATTATTATTCGTATTCTATCCGAATTTAAAGAATCTTTAGACAGAGAAAAAGTACAAGCGCGTACAGATTTTCTCACGCAGTTAGCCAATAGGCGTTTTTTTTGTGAAATGGCACAGAATGAAGTGAACCGCGCATTTCGTTATCATCATCCCCTGACGCTTGTGTATCTTGACGTAGATAATTTTAAGAAAGTAAATGATGACAATGGTCATAAGACAGGAGACAGACTTTTATGCGATGTCGCAGAAGCCATAAAACGTTCGGTAAGAAATACCGATGTTGTTGGTCGTCTCGGCGGAGATGAGTTTGCCGTATTATATCCCGAAACAAGTTTTGATGAAGCGTTTATTGCTGTTGAAAGGATAAAAAAAGCATTTGAAGACATAATGCAAGAGAGGAAAATGAGCGTAACGTTAAGCATTGGCGCGGTGACAGTGTCAGACGTAGACCATTTGTTGACTTTAGATGTGCTGCTTAAGCATGCTGATACGCTTATGTATGAAGCAAAAGCAAGCGGAAAGAATATGGTTAAACAACTGAACATGGAGCAAACAGTATCGCTTGAAGCAGTAGAGGAATAGGCATAACACGTTTACTAAATCAAAAAGTTGTATTGTAAAATCACTCGTATTGCTATATAATAGCGATAAATATTACAAACATAACGCGAGGCACGATCATAGAATGCCGATGAATACATAAATAAAAAAAAGGAAGAATCTATATGATTCTTCCTTTTTTTTATAAGGGGGTGAGAAATCTCTCCCTGAGTATAATAATCCGGACAATAAATAAAACAGGGAGAGACGAAGATGGAAAGACCACGCTTGAGCTTTTGGCAAATCTGGAACATGAGTTTCGGTTTTTTTGGTATTCAATTCGGGTGGGGTTTGCAGATGGCCAACATGAGCGCGATATATGAATATTTGGGCGCAAGTCCTTCTCAAATACCAATACTTTGGCTAGCAGGACCAATGACCGGGCTCTTGATCCAGCCAATCATTGGAAGGTGGAGCGATCGTACATGGTGTAAATTAGGTCGCCGTAAACCGTTCTTTCTTGTCGGCGCGATACTCGCTTCCTGTGCACTTGTTCTTATGCCTAATAGTGCCGCTTTGTGGATGGCTGCGGGACTTTTGTGGATACTTGATGGATCGGTGAATGTAAGCATGGGCCCGTTTCGCGCAATTGTCGCTGACAATTTAAATAAAAACCAAATGACAAAGGGCTATGCTGTCCAAAGTGTTTTAATTGCAATGGGGTCAGTATTGGCGTCAACGTTACCGTATGTATTGGAGCATGTTTTTGGATTTACGCAGACAGTTGGTGCACATGGTGTTCCTTGGGTGGTAAAACTTTCATTTTATATCGGCGCAGGCGTGTTTATGGTGTGTATATTGTGGACAGTGTTTACCGCGAAGGAATATCCTCCGGAAGATATGGAAGCATTCAACAAGATGAGAAATGAAAAGACCGGAATGATGGTAGGCTTTAAAGAGATGGTATCAGATTTGGGGAAAATGCCCGCAACGATGAAACAGCTTGCCTGGGTACAAGTATTTGCATGGATGGGTTTATTCTGTATGTTCATGTATTTTCCGGTAACTGTTGCCCGTCATGTGTTTGGTGCGACCGAACAGGGGTCACATGTATATATAGAAGGTGTTGAATGGGCAGGCGTGTGTTTTGGTGCGTACGGTGTTGTCTGTTTTTTTGTGTCAATGGTAATACCGTATATTACGAAAATACTGACCCGTAAAGGAACATTCATTCTTTGTCTCTTATGCGGCGCAACAGGCCTTATCAGCATTTATTTTATAAAAAATCAATATATGCTTATTCTTGCGATGGCTGGTGTCGGTGTAATGTACGCTGGTGTTATGATTATCCCTTATTCTATTCTTGCCGATGTTTTACCTCCAGAAAAGATGGGTGTATTCATGGGAGTGTTTAATTTGTTTATCACAATACCGGAAATTATCATCTCTCTTTTCTTTGGGTGGATTATGGGTCATATTCTTGGTGATAATCGTACTCTTGGAGTTGTATCCGGGGGTATATGTATGATCGTAAGCGCGATACTTGTGTTGCGTGTATGTGACAAGGGCCCGGAAGAATATAAAGAACAAATAGCGGCATAAGACCATATATTAATTTGGGGCATGTGTATGAAGAAAAAAACTAGTGCAGCACATTCAAACCGTGTGCAAAAATCAAACAAGATAAAAATGCGTTTTACCTGTACCTGTCACACTGTATGGGGGGAACAGGTATTTTTGGTCGGGTCACATCCTGAGCTTGGTAGTTGGGACATAAAAAAAGCAAACGCGATGACATATTTTCCCGGTGACGAATGGAAGACTGAAGTGATGCTATCAAAAGAACACAGCAAATTGTTTGAATATAAATATATTATTCGGCGTGATAACGGTACAGTGAGATGGGAAGCTAGTAATAACCGCGTGTTTGTATCCGGTAAAGAAATCAGTGTGGTTTTGAGAAACATGCACTATATTGATATGCGTGACTCATGGCGTGATGTAAGTGATACAGAGAATATAATGCTTACCTCAGCATTCACTGACGTGCTATATAAAAGACATAACCAGCAGCGGGTATCACATATTCGTCAGAAGGGTGATGAAAGGGGTGGAACCCCCCTCCCCGCAATTGTTGTGAGGCTACAAGTCGTTGCACCACGTGTTGATAATGACCATTCGATATATGTGGTTGGTAGCGTACCTGCTCTGGGTTCATGGGATCCAAAAAAAGCACTACCCTTACATGCTGAGCACTATCCTTTGTGGGTAGTTGATGTTGTGCTTGGGAATGAAGATATCCCGTTTAGCTATAAATATATTATTAAAGATAAAAAGGGGAAAGTGCTGGTCTATGAAGAAGGGTCAGATAACAGAGTCTTGAGCAGTATCTATTTCATACATGGTCTCGGAGAAAAAGAATCTCGCCAGTCACTGGTTTCATTACATGAAGATTCTAAAAGATATATAGTGGTAACAAACAACAATTTCCGACACAAAAAAAATTGGAGAGGTGCCGGTGTTGCTGTGCCGGTGTTTTCGCTCAGGACTAAAAACAGTTTTGGTGTTGGTGAGTTTCTTGATATTAAACTGCTTGTTGATTGGGTATCTCAATCGGGAATGAAGCTCGTGCAGCTCTTACCGGTTAATGATACATCGGTCAATATGAACTGGTGGGATTCCTACCCGTATTCCGGGCTGTCAGTGTTTGCCTTGCACCCTCTCTATTTACGTATTCAGTCTATAGGCACGCTCTCAAGTGCTATGAGTGCAGAAATAAAAAAACATCAGAAAATATTAAATGAAAACGATCATGTGCATTATGAAGAAGTGATATCTCTAAAACTGCGGTATGCTCGCGAGATATTTATCAAAGAAAAAAATAAATGTTTACAGTCAGCAGGGTTTAAGAAATTCTATAGGGAAAATTCATATTGGTTGGAACCATATGCGGCATTTTGTTATTTGCGCGATCTACAGGGCACGAGCGATTACAATACCTGGGGAGATCACTCGCGTATTAATGAAAAGCAGGTAACCGCACTCAATGCACCGCGATTTAAAGAGTATGATAAGGTAGCGTTTTATTATTTTGTCCAATATCATTTGCATGTACAGTTTTTAGAAGCGTCGCAATATGCCCAGCGCAAACGGGTGGTCTTAAAAGGGGATATTCCTATTGGTATAAATAAATGCAGTGATTCATGTTGGACGAATCCATCGCTTTTTAATCTCAAACAAAATGCCGGTGCGCCGCCTGATCCATTTTCAGACATAGGGCAAAACTGGGGGTTTCCTACGTATAATTGGTATGAAATGGCATATCAGAATTATATATGGTGGCGATGGCGCTTTACCCTTATGTCAAACTATTTTCAAATGATCAGGCTTGACCATGTTCTCGGGTTTTTTAGGATATGGGAAATCCCTCATGATGCGGTAACGGGAATAATGGGACATTTTAATCCAGCGATACCGTTATTTAGAGAAGAGTTGGAAGCCAAGGGTATATGGGATTTCAATCGGTTGTGTCAGCCATATATTACTACTGAACTTTTGAGACAGTTGTTTGGTGAAGATACTGATCGCGTGAAAGCTGAATATCTTGAGACAGAAAAGAATAATTGTTTTAGATTAAAGCCTGAATACAATTCTCAGAAAAAAATTGTAAATCATATTACCGCCTCGGATGATATCCCCGTAGATTTAAAAGATAAAAAAGAAAAGTTAAGAGAAGGGCTTTTTGCTCTGGTTACAAACATAATCCTATTTAAAGATCAAGACAAAGACGGTTTTCATCCTCGGATAAATATGATGAACACGTATTCGTATAATTGTTTAGATGTATGGCTGAAAAATATTTTACAAGAGCTGTACATGGACTATTTTTATCATCGACAAGAAGAGTTTTGGCGTGAGCAGGCGATGATAAAGTTACCGATAATAAAAGATGCTTCCCGAATGCTTATAGCAGGTGAAGACTTAGGTATGATACCGAATTGTGTTCCTTCCGTAATGAGAGAGCTTAATATTCTTGGGTTGTGTATTCAACGCATGCCTCAGGAATCAGATAGAATGTTTGGGTATCCGCATGAGTATGGATACCTTACAGTATGCACAACGTCAAGTCATGACATGTCAACTATACGCGCATGGTGGGAAGAAAACCGTAAAACAACTCAAAAATACTATAACGAGATTTTAGGGCATCATGGTGAAGCACCGCTTTACTGTGAATCGTGGATAAGTCAGGATATTATTGTGCGACATCTTGAGTCACCGTCAATGTGGGCGATCTTTCCCATACAGGATATTCTTGCTATGAGTCAGGAACTGCGTTATCCAGGAGATCCAAAAGCCGAACAGATAAACAACCCGGCAAATCCGCATCATTACTGGAAATACAGAATGCACATATCACTCGAGAAACTGATAGCGAAAAAGAATTTTAGTAAAGAGCTATTAAGCATACATAATAACACGGGAAGAAATAGTAATTATTAAAACAGGAGGAATCATAAATGAAAAAATATGTATTGGGTGCGATGTTTGTGGGCATATGCTTTATAGGTGTATCAGTATCTGGAGTATCCGCAGATGTAAAATATGAGCCACAAGAAAGTCCTGTGGAAGCGTGTGATCACGTAGATACTCAGAAACAAAAAGAGGATACGGGAAGCGAGACAATGCAGGACATATTTGACAGCGCTTCTGATGAGACCATGCCGAACAAATTAACCGGTGTGAATGAGGCGGTAAATGATTCGATAGACGGTGTTGACGCTGAAAAACCGGCGGAGGATGATTATGAATTCATCTGGTCTCCTACGGTGCCGAACATAAAACAAGACGCGTCACCGTGGTTCAACCCGGTAACCACCCCTGCGTTTGAGTGGAAGAATATGACAGGGAACTGGTGGGGCGCTCGGGACAAGCTCAAGAAAGATGGTATTACTGTTCTTTCAAGTTATGTTGGTGACATGAATTCAAATGTTGTTGGCGGTAGAATGAAAGGTGCGCGGTATAATCATTCGATCGGAGCGGACTTTAATGCTGATCTCGAAAAAATATTGCAATTAAAAGGATTGCAGTTTCACGTGTCAGGAATCTATCGTGCGGGGCGAAACCTTTCAAGTGATGTTATCGGTAATACATTTACGGTATCAAGTATTTTTGGCAGCGAACAAGTGCGGTTATATTCGCTCTATTTTGAACAGGATATGTTTGATGAAAAAGTAAATGTAAAAGTTGGCCGTTTAGCAGCAGGAGACGATTTTGCGTCATCACCGCTTTACTGGATATTTGTGAGTAATGCAATAGATGGAAACCCTATCGCTGTACCGATTAACTTTCCGTTTTCAACTTATCCTACTGCAACATGGGGAGCGAGAGCAAAAGTGCATGTAACAAAAAACATACAATCATTAAGCGGTATTTATAACGGTGACCCGAATGTCGGAAGATTAAGTGCGCACGGTATGGATTTTTCATTGAGGCTTCATCGCGGAATTCTTTTTCTTCAGGAGCTCAGCTATAATCCGAACACGGAAAAAGGAGCAAAAGGATTACCGGGACATTATAAATTATGCGGGTACTGGCATACGGGTTCAGCAAAAGATTTTTATCGTGATGTAAAAGGGGGGTCGTATGCGCTATCTTCCTTACCTGCTGCTGAACATAAGGGACATTACGGAATGTATATACATGTCGATCAGATGATTTATCGTGAAGGTGGACCGCACAATTATCAAGGGCTTTATCCGTTTGCAGTTTTAACGCTCGCACCTGGGGACACAAACAAGTTTCCTTTATTTATTGATGCAGGCGTGATATATCGTGGTCTTATTCCTTCACGCGATCACGATCTTGCCGGAGTAAACATTGCGTACGGAAAATGGAGTAGTGATTTGAGAGATCATGATCGCGACATTGGTCTTACGCCGCGTGCGTATGAAATCTCAATAGACTTCACGTATCGTGTTATGGTTAACGACTGGATGTTTGTGCAGCCTGATGCGCAGTTTATTATTCGTCCCGGCGGAACAGGCGAAACGCCAAATGCGTTAGCATTAACGTTTCGTGTTGGCGTAACATTCTAAAAAATAATAGAAATATTTCAAAAATAATTTTGCAAACAAAAAATATTTTTATAAAAACAAAAAAAGTTAATATTTATTTACAAAAATACGTAACAATGCTAAAATGTATTTTGAAGGAAAAGGAAATACCTTTTAACCATTAACCAAATAAAGGAGGTTATAATGGCAAAGGCAAAGGCAAAGAAAAAACCTGCAGCGAAGAAAAAAGTTGTAGCGAAAAAAGTCGTAAAGAAAAAAGTTGTAGCGAAAAAGAAACCAGCAGTAAAGAAAAAACCTGCAGCGAAGAAAAAAGTTGTGGCGAAAAAGAAACCGGTAGCAAAGAAAAAAGTTGTAGCGAAAAAGAAACCGGCAGCAAAGAAAAAAAAGTAAGTAGTTGATTTACATAGATGTGAAAAAGAGTCGGGAATTAATTTCCCGACTCTTTTTTTATGGTACAATAGCAGAAAAGGATGTGTATGGCATTAATAGAACCGATCATAAGACCTCCTGCAGAAGCGGATAGTTTTCTTCTCCAGGTAACAACAGGGTGTTCATCAAATACATGTACTTTTTGTGGTGCATACCTTGGAAAACCATTTCATCTAAAACCACTTAATGAAATTTACTCCGACATTGAAAAAGGTGGTAAAAGATATAAGAATACGCGAAGAGTGTTTTTGATAGATGGAGATGTATTAGTTGTAGGTAATAATGTTCTTGTGCCTATCTTAAAGAAAATCCACGAAGTGTTTCCTAAAACAACACGAATTGCAAGTTATGCTAACGGATATAATATTACTGAAAGAAGTAGCGAAGAATTAAAGGAATTATATGATAATAAATTAAGGTTAATATATATTGGACTAGAAAGCGGTAATCAGGAAATTCTAAGTCGCTGTAAAAAGAAATCAACGGCAAATGAAATGATTGAAGCGGTAAAAAAAGCAAACGATGCACAAATAAAATCTTCAGTAATTGTTCTTTTGGGTTTAGGAGGAAAAAAATATTCTAACCAACATGCGAGAGATACCATAATCGCATTAAATAAAATGCAGCCGCGGTATCTTTCGTTTTTGTCTGTCATGCTTGTTCCGGGCACATCTCTTTATGGCCAAATGAAAACCGGAGAGTTTGAAGAATTAAATGCGCAGGAATTGTTACGGGAAACGCGAGACATAATATCCGGCTTAGAATTAGAGAAAACAATATTTCGCACTAATCACGCGTCAAATTATTTACCCATTGAAGGACGGTTCCCTCATGATAAAGGTAACTTCGTTACTCTTATTGATGATGCGTTGAGTGGAAAGATAGACTTACGAAACGAATATATGCGGGGACTATAAAACATGTTGATCGAAGAACCAAAAATACTTCTATTTCTTAAATCTTAATCAATCGATTGCCAAGAACTTCTGGTTATACTATTTAAGCTTAGTCTTTGATGATGGCTTTTCTTTTTCTCAAATATAAATATAGTCCAAACGGTAAAAGTATAAGCAATGTTGATGGTTCAGGGATAGCTGCTCCAGTGCCCTCTATATTAATATTAACTTTGGTAAAAGAGGACATTATCGCATTGGTATAACAATACTATTAATTTGTTTGATAGATTCCTGTTAATGAAATAGAATATACGATGCGGAGATGACAATAATGTTAAATATAAAGAGATTTTTGTCGGATACAGAACTGAGTGGATTCCTGAAGGATATGTCGGGTGCGCGATAGTGTGTACTCCGTATGTTGTGCTTGCACAAAACGCTATCCCAAAGAATATGAAAGCTAAAAACATGCTTGATATGACCATAACTGAGTGGGAAAAAGCTGTTGGGCTAAAATAGTAATGTAAGTATTTAGGGAAAGAGAAATATATGACGATAATGTTATGGATTGGGATTTTTGTTTGTTTATCTCAATCAGCAATGTTTTCTGGTCTTACCATAGGTTTTTTTGGATTAAGCAGATTAAAGCTTGAAGTTGAGACTGAAGCAAAAGATCCTGAAGCAATAAAAATAATGCAACTGCGTAAAGACTCAAACTTTTTGCTGAGCACCTTGCTTTGGGGCAATGTTAGCGCTAACGTACTCTTGACATTATTTACTGATTCAGTGCTTACCGGTGTATGGGCGTTTCTTTTCTCAACGTTTGTCATCACTATTTTTGGTGAGATCATGCCGCAGGCATATCTTACCCGGCATGCACTGAGAGTTGGAGCGCTTCTTGTCCCTATGGTTCGTTTCTATCAAATACTTCTCTATCCTGTTGCGAGACCGACTGCTATTTTACTGGATAAACTATTAGGTAAAGAAGGTATCGATTACTTTGAGGAAGAAGAGTTAAAAATATTAATAAAAAAACATGCTCAGGCAGAGTCATCTGACATCAGTCATATGGAAGGTGTTGGCGCAATTAATTTCCTCGCATTAGATGATATATTTACATCGCAGGAAGGGGAATTTATTAACCCAGAGAGTATTATAAGTCTTCCTGATGTTGACGGGTTACCGAGTTTTCCTGAATTTAAAAAATCACATAATGATCCATTTTTACAGAAAATACATGCCTCAGAAGAGAAATGGGTTATTATTACAACCGAAGAGAATGAGCCTCTCATGTGTTTGGACGCAGACGGTTTTTTACGTCATGCGATGTATGAAAAAGATCGACCTAATCCGTACCGGTATTGTCACCGGCCGATAATTGTAAAATCATTACAAATGAAATTAGGCGATGTGATAAAAAAGCTTAAGGTGCATAAAGAACATGCGGAAGACGATGTTATCGATAATGATCTGATTTTATACTGGCTTGAAGAAAAAAGAATTATTACCGGTGCAGATATACTCGGGCGCTTGATGCGTGGTGTGGTTCCCCGCATAGATCATATACGGAAACAGTATAAAAAGTAAAAGAGCTACTATGGTAAAACGATCTTCGCAACAAAAACCGGCAAAGAAAGATAAGACAGCACATCCCAATTGGTTTGCTCAAGATGTCATCCACGTAATTCCGATCATGTTCCACATTACGGATACTCATCATAGGATACAGTTCATAAGTAGTGCATTTTTGAAATATAACAGGAAGATTGGTCTTTTATCCGGTAGTCCAATCGGGAAAACTCTATTTGAAGTATTTCCATTTCTCCCCAAAAAGGTGTTCGACGAATATGGTCAAATGCTCAGAAATAAGAAATGCATAATTCGAAAGGAACACCTGAGAATCAAAGGTAGGGAATATTTTATTGAGACAGAAAGAATGCCCATAGTAAAGAAGGGGCAAATACTAGGATTTGTTACTATCGTCAATGATATAACCAAACAGAGACAGATAGAAAATGAGTTAAGGGAATCAGAGCAGAAATTCAGAAATGTGGTTGAAAATATCGGTATTGGTGTTTCCGTCATAAGTCCCGAGATGGAGATCCTGACGCTGAATGCTCAGATGAAAAAGTGGTTTCCGAAAGTAAATGTCGCAAAAAGACCTCTATGTTACGAGGGGTTTAATGTTCCGCCCAGAAAACATATCTGTTCTTTCTGTCCGACGCATAAAACGCTCAAGGACGGGAAAGTTCACGAAGCGATTTCTGATACACCGACCGCCAAAGGTATGCGTCATTACCGTGTTGTATCTTCAGCCATAAAAGATGAGAAAGGGTCCGTCATTGCTGCGATTGAGTTGGTTGAAGATATAACAAAACAGGTGCACGCAGAAAATGAATTGAGAAGAGAAAAAGCGCATGCTGAACAGTTATACAATGTTACCCCAAGCGCAATATTTACGGTTGGGCTGGATAAAAAGGTGCAATCGTGGAATAGAAGAGCACATGAGATTACCGGATACAGCGCTTCTGAAGTTGTTGGAAAAAAGTGTACTTATTTTACCTATTACCCCTGCAAAGAAGAGTGTGCCCTCTTAAATGATAAAATAAAAAAACCGATCTATGGAAAAGAATGTATTATAAAAAGAAAAGATGGCGAGCTTCTAACAATAGCAAAAAATGTTGATGTCTATCGAGATGAAAACGGTACGGTAATAGGCGGTATTGAGAGTTTTGAAGATATAACGTTCAGAAAAAAAGCTGAAGAGAAACTTCTGCTCTTCAAAAATCTTCTTGATCAATCTAATGACTCTGTATTTATAATAAATCCAAGTACCGCTGAATTTTATGATGTCAATAAAGAAGCGTGCAGATCCTTGGGGTACTCGCGAGATGAGCTTCTAAAGAAAAGAGTCATGGACGTTACTCCCCGAACGATTCCTTCGCTAAAAGCGCTAAAGTCGTTGAGAAAACAAATGCTAAATCAACCTTCGATGATAATAGAGGGGATCCATACACGCAAAAACAGGACAGAATTTCCTGTAGAGAACAATGTCAGTTATACCGTGCTTGATAAAGAATATATGATCGCTATTGTGAGGGACATAACATTCCGTAAAGAATCAGAAAAAGCATTAATTGACAGTGAAATACGCTATAAAACACTTTTTAATTCTTCACGTGATGCGATCATGACGCTCACGCCGGAAAAAGGATTTCTGTCGGGAAATCAGTCAACGATCGAAATCTTTTCCTGTAAGGATGAAAAAGAATTCACCAAACAACATCCCTCGACATTATCGTCAGAATATCAGCCTGACGGTCAGTTATCTTCTATAAAAGCCCAGAAAATGATGTCAATTGCGCTTAAGAAAGGATCACATTTCTTTGAATGGACACATAAAAGATTGAACGGGAAAGAATTCTATGCAACGGTGCTCTTGACGCGGATGGATTATAAAGAAAAAGGAATGCTGCAGGCGACGGTCCGTGACATTTCAGAGGAAAAAGAAGCGCAGAAAGCAGTGAGGGAGTCAGAATTGCGTTTTAGAACACTTTTTGACAGCGCTGTAGAAGGTATCCTTATTGCAAACGCAAAAACACACAAGTTTATTGCCGCAAATAAAATGATATGCACAATGCTGGGATATTCTGCCGCAGAGTTAAGCAAAATGAAAGTTACGGACATTCACTCTAAGGTTGATGGGCCGTATATGCTGGAACAGTTCGAAAAACTGTCTACAGGAGAGATAAATATTGCCAGAAACCTGCTTGTATTGAAGAAAAACAAAAAGACATTTTATGCTGATGTAACTGGAGCCGTTATGTCCATTCTCAATAATGAATATATGGTAGGTTTTTTCAGGGATATAACAGAACAAAAAGAGGCTGAAGACGCGTTGCGGGACTCTGAAGAACGTTTTAGGGCGCTCTTCGACTGTGCCGGAGAGGGCATTGTTGTCGCTGATATGGCAAGCAAGAAGCACATTGACGTTAATCAGGCAATGTGCAGTATGACCGGGTATGCGAAAAATGAACTATTAAAGACATCTGTAAAAGACTTGCATCCAAAGAAAGACCTGCCGTATGTTATTAATCAGTTCGAAAAAATGGTCCGCAGTGAAACAACATCAGCACCAAATGTTCCGGTAAAAAGAAAAAACGGTACGGTATTTTATGCCGATGTGACAGGTACGGTAGTGAATATAGGGACTCATGACTATCTGGTAGGATTCTTCAGAGATGTTACGGAGCGTCTTGAACTGGAGAAAAAAGATAAGCAGCTCATAGAAACAGTGACAGCTGCAAAAGTAGCGAAGCTAAAGGCGAAGGAACTGTATAAAGCGTACAGAAAGGTCAAAGAAACGCAAGATCAGCTTATAGAAACAAAGAAAGTTGCAGCGCTTGGACAGCTTGGGGCGGGTGTTGCCCATGAATTAAATAGTCCACTTACCGGTGTCCTTGGCCTTCTAAGAGCGTACATGAACGAAAAGAATAAGGGTTCTGAAGAATATAAAGATTTAAAGCTAATGGAAAACGCATGCGAACATATGTCGCAGATAATCCGTGACCTGAATGCGTTTGTCAGGCAATCAAAAGGTGCGCAAAGCAAGGTGGATTGTAATAAAATTATTGATACCACCTTAAGTTTTAGCTCGCATCAATTACAAATAAAAGGAATTAAAATAAAAAAACAATATTGTAAAAGTATGCCTCGAGTGCAAGGGGATACCAGTAAATTGCAGCAGGTGGTGTTAAATATTATAAATAATGCCTGTGATGCGATGTCAGAAAGAAGTATATTTACTATTTGCACGCGGGTTATTGTGGAAGGAAAGAGAAAGTATATAGAATTAGTTTTTTCAGATACGGGCAGTGGTATCAAGAAAGAAAGTCTGGATAAGATATTTGATCCGTTTTTTACAACGAAACGACCGGGAAAAGGTGTTGGGCTCGGTCTTTCAGTTACGAATACTATAGTGAAAAATCACGGCGGGACAATTACCGTTAAAAGTAATGTTGGTAAAGGTACGGTATTTATTGTGCGATTGCCTGCTTTGAATTAATATAGTGTTATGTCGGTGATAATGAGGGGGGTGTATGAGTAAGAAGAAAATATTAGTTGTAGACGATGAAAAGATTGTACTCCGCGCATCAGTAAAAGAACTGGAGAAAGCAGGATATATTGTTTTTACCGCGATAAACGAAGATGAAGCGCTCAACATTGTTCGGGCAGAAAAACCTGATTTGGTATTTGCTGATCTGGTTATGCAGGGAACAAATGGGGTTGAAGTGTGCAAAAAGGTAAAAAAAATCCTGCCGGCAACTATTGTAATGCTCATTTCCGGCTATCCGGGGGAAATAGTCAAATATCTAGATGAATTTATTGCTGCGGGCGGTGTTGAAACATGGTTAAGGAAACCACTTGAAGCGGACGAATTAACGAGAGCCGCAGGGGTTTTGTTGGGTAAAAAAACGATATCAAGCGATATCTAATGTGGGGAGATACGGTTATGGCTGGAGAAAAAATACTGGTAATTGATGATACTCCGATTATTGGCACCGCGTTTCAAAAAGAACTTGGCCCTGAGGGGTATGCGATCGATGTTGTGTATGACGCTGAATCAGCACTTGCAAAGATAAAGAAAAATAAATATGACATTATATTTGTTGATCTTGTTTTGCCGGGTATGGATGGCGTCCAGACGTGTAAAGAGATAACGGCTATCAGTCCTGATTCGATACAGATATTTATGACGGGAAACTTTGAAACGGACCCGATATTTAAAGAAGCAGAATTTATTCAAGCAGGTGGGAAAACATATTATCTATATAAGCCATTTGCAAAGGGTGAGCTCCTAGAAGTTACACGGAAAGCCTTGAATGAAAAAAACAAGAAATAGTTACGGTGCATTATGACCTGATTTTTATCGACTTGATATTACCGGGAATGCATGGTGTCGATGTGTCCAAAGAAATAAAGAAAATAAGCCCTGATTCAAAATATGTTTTCATGAGCGGGCAGTTTGATGAGGACGAGCAGTATTGTGATATAGAGTTTTTTCAGCATGGATGCAACGAATATTATATAAAGAAACCCTTTGCACGTGAAGAAGTGGTCTCACTGATTTTAAAGATATTATCTCATAATAGCCGAAAATAATGTAATAGTGTTACGCAGGGAGTACCTATGACTGAAAAAAATATTACGCGATCAAAGAATATAAGAAAAGCGGCAAAAGATCAATTTAACAGTTGGGCTGCAGGGTACGATAGCAGTATTTTACAGCACATACTTTTTAAACATTCACATGACCTTATCATGAAAGAGATCGATCTTGTCGCGTCGCACCACATACTTGATGTCGGTTGCGGGACCTGTGTCCTCGCGTTTAGGTTTGCAGCTGAATCACCGGAGAGCACCTGTTGCTGTATTGACCTTTCGCATGAAATGATCAAACACGCTATGGGTAAAAGGGAAGAACACCTCCATTATAGTGATGCCATTAAAGGAATGAAAATAAAAATAGCTGATTCAGAGCATTTGCCGTATGCGGATAACTCATTTGACTACCTTACCTGCTCGAATTCATTTCATCATTATCCGCACCAAGAGAAAGTTGCCCGAGAAATGTACCGTGTTTTAAAACCGGGGGGAAAAGCGCTTATTGTTGACGGGTACAAGGATAACGTTCTTGGTGGAATGATTTATGATGGTATCGTAACATTCATTGAAGGTGATGTGCATCATCTTAATTCGCGTCAATTCAAAGATCTCTTTGGTAAGATCGGGTTTGAACCGATTACCCATAAGAAAAGTTTTAAGGGTATGCCGGTTATGCTTATCATTGCAACAGCAAAGAAATAATGCCCATGAGCGAACTCTCAATACCGTACGGTAAAGAAAACATACAATGGTCCGCACCATCAAATAATGTCATCATATACACATGTAACTCTCTTCCTACTATTGAAAATATCGAACAAAATGTTATAGCCAGCCTCAAAGATCCTATTAACAGTATTCCTTTAAAAGAATGTGTGCAAAAGACCGATAAGGTTGCGATCATTGTGAGTGATTCAGCGCGATTATTTCCGCAGGAGAAGGTTTTGCGATCAGTGTTGAGCGAACTCTCGTATGTCCCTATAAGTAATGTGACGATTATTATTGCAAATGGTAATCACCAATGTTCTGATCCTGCTTCTATCGGTATCAATAAAGAGATGTGCCAACAATATCGTGTTATTAATCACAATTCACGAGATAATGAGAGCTTGACTGTTGTAGGTTTTATTCCTTCAAAAGAGAGAAAGTATTTTTTGAAACAAGCGGTAAAGCATTTTGCTCGTTCTCTTGTGGCAATGCCGGAGAAAATAGTCAAAATAATTCTATCTTTTGTAAAAGGAGACATTGAAAGTGTCAGAGCATTGATTGGCTATACTGCGCTTGGACGCGCACTGTGCGTATATAGCGCATCTTTAGAAAATAAGATAAAGATACACCGTGTTGTAAAAGATGCGGATATAAGCATACTGATCGGCCAGATAAAACCGCATTTTCTTGCAGGTTTTTCCGGAGGTCTTAAAGCGATCTTTCCGGGATGTGCCGATATAACAAGTATTGCGAAAAATCACTTTATGATGAACCATCCGTCCGTACAGTTAGGGAAAAATGAAAATAATATTATTAGAGACCACATAGAGAAATCTGCCGAAATGTGCGGAAAAAGTTTTATGGTAAACGTGGTGATGAATCCTGATAAGACCGTTGCAGGGGTTTTTGCGGGAGATCCAGTTTTTGCACAGCGTCTCGGATCGGAACAGTGTCGTGAGATAGGGCATGTAAAGACCAGTTCGGCGGATATTGTTGTAACGAGTGAAGGTTTTCCGGAAGCGATTAATTTGTACCAGCTGATAAAAATTATTCCTCCTGCCGCGCTTATTGTACGAAAGGGTGGGGCAATCATCTGTGTGGGTGCGTGTTCTCACGGTATAGGAGGACTCTGTGTTGTAAATGATATAACCTGTAAGATCGGTTTCTGGCATTTATTACCAACTGATGTAAGGATGTATCTTGTTTCGGACTTACCGAAAAGCGATGTCGATAAAACGGAGTTTATCTACGCTAAAACAATCGATGAAGCATTAGAAAAAGAGAGAAGTAATTTCGATTCAGAACCTGAGATAACAGTTTTATCTGGTGCAGGGTTAATGATTCCTGAGGTTATTGATAATTAATATAGTTTGCTTGCATTACGGAGAGTTTATGAGAGAAGCGCTATTTTACGAAAAAACTGATAACAAGATTGTGCGCTGTAGGCTCTGTCCGCATAATTGTGTTATTAATGAAGGCAAAAGCGGTTTATGTAAAGTAAGAAGAAATGTTAGCGGTGTGTTATACAGCGCGATCTATGCAGAGATTACCTCGTGTGGCCTTGACCCGATCGAAAAGAAACCGCTCTATCATTTTTATCCGGGGCATCAGATCTTAAGTATTGGCACAAAGGGGTGTAACTTTGCCTGTACGTTTTGTCAGAATTGGACATTATCTCAAAATCCTGATGCTCCTTCAGAAGAGGTGTTGCCGGATAAAATAGTGGAAACCGCACAAAAAGAAGGATCTTTTGGAATCGCATATACCTATACTGAACCGTTTGTATGGTATGAGTATGTCAAAGAAACATCTAAAATTGCGCGAAGCAAAGGTTTAAAGAATGTGTTGGTAACAAACGGGTATGTTAAGGAAGAACCGCTTTTAGAGCTTCTTCCTTATATAGATGCAGTAAATATCGATATCAAATCAATGGACGATAGCTTTTATAAAGATATGTGTGGTGCATCACGAGACCCGGTACTCCGTACAGCCGAAATGTGTTATGCAAACAGCTGTCATGTTGAAATAACCAATTTAGTCATATCGACACTGAATGATTCCCCGGGGCATTTTGAAAAGTTACGCGACTGGATATGTGATCATTTGAGTCCGTCTGTACCGCTCCATTTTTCACGGTATTTTCCAACCTATAAATTATCTCTCCCGCCAACGCCTGTTTCTGTTTTGGAAGAGGCATACAAAATAGCAAAAGAGAAAATGATGTATGTATATCTTGGCAACGTTGGTGGTGGTTCGTGGGATAGTACCTATTGTCCGGATTGTTCAAGCCTTCTTGTATCTCGGTCGGGATATGCTGCTGAGAAAATTGGGATAAAAGAAAATGCCTGCAGTAAATGTGGCAGAACTGCAGACATTATTGGCTTATAGGTTGCTTTGAATTATCCTCACTGCTTGTCACCTCTCACCGCCCCGATTTATCGGGGCGGTGGAGAAACATTAAATATCCCGAAGATATTACGAGTTATTTATAGGAATTTTTCTCTTCTTTGTGAGATCAACGACTTTTGCTTTTTTGTAGAGTGACCGATACCACTGTGAAAGCACTTTATCTCGTTTAATATTTAATAACTCGTCTTTGACAGTTTTTCTCTGATCTTCTAATGTGCTCAGTTGGGGTGTTTCAACAGTATCGACGTATACGACAACATAACCGTCTTTTGTCCTCACTGGCGTTCCGACAGTATTTTTATATGTCTTAAATGCATTTTCTTTAATTGATGCAGTGAGCTCTTTAACCTCTTCATTTAATTTAAACGGTGTGCTTTTTGATACGTTGAGTCCAAGTGATTTAGCTGCGTCAGTAAAGGGAAGCTTTTCCTTTTTCACTTTATCGTCGAGCTGATCTCTGATGCTCTGAGCGTTCTTGGAAAGTAGCTCTGTATTTTTCTTGTTTTGCAACTTTTCAGCAACTTTTTCTTTTACATCTTCAAGCTTTGGAATATAGGACGCTTTCTTTTCCATAGGCATAATGATATAGAATCCTTCTTTGGTACGCAGAGCATTGCTCATCTTCTTTACCGGTGTTTCAAAAGCAGTAGTGATAAAATCACGCGATGAAGGGACACCGGGGAGTTCCTGGTTAAGCGTGAAGTATTCGGTTTCTTCTATCTCAGCGTCATGCTCTAAGGCGGCGTTTGTGAGATCGGGATTGCGGAGAAGTGTGATAGATATGTCAGTGGCTTTTTCAAATGCGCTATCAACAGCTTTTTGTTCGAGAAGTCGCATGGCGATCTCATTTTTTACTTTATTAAACGGCAGTATTTTATTTGTTTTCTGATCTGTGAACACTTCTTTATTCCGGTCATAGAATGTACGTGCTTCGTTATTGTTTGCTGTGTGTTGTTTTTTAAATGCATCAAAACTGATAAAGATATATTCAGCTTTTATTTTTTCCGGTATACGGAATTCGTGTTTGTTTTCAGTGTAGTACCGCTCTGTTTCATCAACTGACACATAAATATTATCTTTTGTATATGATGTATCGTTGAGGAGAACGTAATCTACGGTACGTTTCTGGTTGATGCGTCCGAGGGCTTCATTTACCTCTTCTTTTGTTACCATAGCGGTATCAGCGATTGTTCTGGTTAGTCTGCCGATAGCCATGGTACTGCGGACATTCTTTTCAAGAGTAAGAGGATTAACACCGGTACTTTTAATAAACTGCTGGTAGCGTGCATTGCTAAATTCACCGTTTACGCTGAATAATTTCTGTAGCTGCAGCGCAAGTTCATCATTACTGATTGTAATGCCAAGTTTTTTTACTTCTTCTTGGAGGACAATGCGATCCCATGTCTGCTTGTTAAAATCAAAATATTGTGCAAGATCATTGTACCTCTTGCCATATACTATAATCGCATTAAGCATGCACGCGTTACGTGTTTTAAGGTATGATGAAAGCGTAACATTTTTACCAAATGCGCGTCCGACAGGTTTACGGCTTTCATCATTAAACATACCGCCGACACCCCAAAAAACAAAAGCGGGAATAATAAGAAACACTAATACCCAAAACACCTTTTTCATGTGTGCACGTAATATTCTAAACATAATGCCTCCATTTAATAGCGATTAGCTTTTAGCGCTTAGCGTTTTGTGAAAAAAACGAGAACTGCAATGCGCAAAACGAACACCGCATATATTATTAATGATTTATTTACCTTAATAAGTATAATAAAGGATAGTTGATATGCCCAACTCTGGCAATAAAAATATAAATACCCCCTTCACCCACCGTGGTAGGTGGGATTTTCCACCGACGCGGTGTATAAGAAACGAGAGGACATGGCGATGAAAATAACATTTTTAGGTACCGGCACATCTCATGGTATACCGGTTATAGCGTGTGATTGTGATGTATGCACATCAAACAATCCAAAGAATAACAGGCTTCGTTCATCAATACTCGTAGAGTCTAACGGGTTGAACATTCTTATTGATACAACACCGGATTTCAGGCAGCAAATGATACGTTATAAGGTAGAGAGAATCGATGCGATATTGTTTACTCATCATCATGCAGACCATATCTTTGGTTTGGACGATGTGAGAAGGTATAATGAGTTGCAACCTGATCCTATACCATGTTATGCATCGAAAGAATCACTGGAGGTGTTGAACAAGATTTTTGGCTACGCATTTAATCCGCCACAGATCGGTGGTGGTGTCCCGAAAATTGAGTTCTTTGAGACTGAAAACAATGTGCGTATCTCAGGGATATCTATAGAAGTGATCGATATTTGTCATGGGAAGATCATGATAAATGGGTATCGGTTCGATAATTTTGCGTATCTCACTGATTGCAGCGGTATTCCCGAGGAATCTATAAAAAAACTACAGAATTTAGATGTCCTTGTTCTCGGTGTCTTGCGCCATGAAAAACATTCAACGCATTTTAATGTGGCTGAAGCGGTAGAAATGGTCGAAAAACTCCGGCCAAAACAGACATATTTCATCCATATGTGCCATCGATTAGAACATGAGAAGACAAATGCCGAGTTGCCTGATAATATAGAGTTAGCATATGATGGAATGGAAATCACTTTTGAGAGCACAGACTAAAAAAAAGGGCTGTCCCCATTTTTTATAGTTTCAGGCGGTATTTTGGGTGAAGTGAAGACAGAAATTGTCGACTAACAGTGTGATGGAGATGTATGGGATCTGAGTGCGTTGAAATTGAAGGTGTAGGACAGATTGTTTTTAAGAAGAGTCAAAGAGCGCGTGTTATCCGCATTGCGGTAAAACCGAATGAGCCGGTACGCGTGTCTGTCCCCGTATGGGTGTCATTTGCTCGCGCGAAAAGTATAATTAAACCAAAGATACCGTGGATACAAAAACATTCCGAAAGACTAAGGAAACTGAAAGAAGGGTATGAAGCAAGCTCAGTTGACAGAAAAGAGATTGATTCGGTCAGAGCAAAAGAAAAGCTTATCGGCAGATTGCAGGAATTATCCGTCCTTCATGGTTTTCAATACAATAAAGTCTCTATACGCAGACAGAAAACGCGATGGGGAAGCTGTTCGGCTAAAAATAATATCAGCTTGAATATGTACATGGTAAAACTTCCTGATATATTAATAGACTATATTATCCTGCATGAACTAGTGCATACACGTATCAAAAACCACAGTAAAGAATTCTGGGCTGAATTAAGTACATATGTTCAGGAGGCGAAGGTACAGGATAAAGCACTGAGAAAATATCAATTAGCCTTCATGGTTTGACCGATGATCTGATATGTTGTTGCGAAGCGAATAGAAAGTGTGTAGAGAAATAAATAAAAGGAACATTTTAACATCTATCCTTGTCTAATAATGTAACCGAACGCATTGATAGCAGAAGGAGGCGAACATGAACGGCAGGACAAAGTGTATAAGCAAGTGTTTTACGGTTGCACTATTAAGTACAACGTTTCTTGTAGGTGCAAACACAGTATTCGCGGCAGGGTGGTCGCAGTCTAAAAAAAGCTCACAGCATTCGCACCATCAACCTCAAAAACACCAGAAACATCATAAAAGTCATCACCGTAATCCACACCACAAACGTCATTATAGAAGCGTCAGAAACATACCACAAAATTATGTGAATATTTCTATAGGCGGGTTGGGTTTTTATTATGGTGAGGGGTGCTATTATAGAAGGGGAGTAGGCGGGTATGTTATGGTAAACCCTCCTCGAGGTGCCGTTATCAGAACCCTCCCTGCAGGATACAGGACTTTTAGTGTTAATAATAACAGATACTATTATTCTAGTGGAGCTTATTATAGAAGTAACCCATCAGGATATATGGTTGTTTCACCTCCCGTAGTAGCTGCTCCTGAAACAGTAGTTGTAGAGCCAACTGCCACTGCTGATTCTCAGCAGACAGTTGTTGTTAACGTTCCTAGTGCTGATGGAACCTATACGCCGATCGTGCTTCAGAAGACTGAAAATGGATATATAGGTCCTCAGGGCGAGTTTTATGAAAAGAATCCAACAATGCAGCAGTTAAAAGTATTATACGGGAAATAGTATTGCTGATTGTTGGAATAGAAATATATGCAGCACCGGGAAAATCCGTGAGATTACCCGGTTCTTTTTTGTTTGTAGCAAGGGTGAATATCAGGTAGGATACTATTTTGTAATATAAAAAAAGGATGGTATATGAGTGCGCCAAGAAAAGCTAATATAAGCAAGCTGGACAATCCAGCACGTGTAATGGCTAACCACCGGCACGGAACCAAACCATGCGTATAAGGAGGTAACGAATTATGCGAAGCCATGGTAAG
>Ga0207996_1000155_pt1 | contig 60905 bp, 61 predicted proteins | sample AntAceMetag02UKG_FD_184773 | JGI IMG/M metagenome (GOLD analysis project Ga0207996, IMG submission 184773) | Saline lake microbial communities from Ace Lake, Antarctica - Antarctic Ace Lake Metagenome 02UKG (SPAdes) (version 2) | ecosystem: Environmental > Aquatic > Non-marine Saline and...
GCCGCAAACAAGATCGCCCTGATTATTCCTTCCAAATTTATTTGCTGGTTTTCTCATCTAATTTCTCTCACTACTTTTGGTAGCTAAACTGTTACCAATTTTGTTTGATCATTAGTTCCCATTTTTGTTCTCCTTCCTACAATGTAGCTACTTGAGCTTTTAATTGTTCAATAACAAAATCAAGAAGTGACTCCTGCATTTCATTGAGCGTTTGCTCGCTGATCTCAACATCAGAAACGTCAAACCCCTTCAGTATTTCATATATCTCGTCAAGTGTTACAATATGTTCTCGAAGTAGTTTTTCTGCAATTAAATTTGTTATATGTTTATTTGACGCAGACACAACATTATTCAATATCTTTGCAGAATTTTCTTCATTAAGACCGGGTAAACGTTTCATGACAATTGTCATTTGATCTTCTATGATGTTATCGAATCCTTTAGTAAGTTTTGGCTCAATCTCGGCTTTCAAGTACAGACTGAATGTTTTAAGTTCATCATCTGTCTGTTTTTGAAGCGCTGGTCCCATTTTAGCAACCTTTCCTGCGAACACTTCTCCGTAAACCGGCATAACATTCTTAATTACTTTTCTGCCAGCTTCGTTAAATTCAGGTAAAAGTGCTTGAACCTGTTGCTGTACGATTGGGATTATCTTGGCTGATTCAAAGCGTTCTTTTGCGCTAGTCCACATTCCCCAGACATAAGCAACAACTACTACAACAATGCCAATTGCGAATAATGTCCGAATTGCAGAAGTTTGTTTACGCGCTTTTTCGCTTTCCTGAAGCAATCTCTGTACCGAGCCAACTTTTTTACCCATACTTTCAATTTTATCTTCCATGATTATTTTCTCACCTCCCCGAACTAATTTAGTTACAAGCATGATAATGCCATATGTCCAAAAAAGTCAAGTACAATTTACTTCGTGGGCTTTTGCGGGAACATTGACAGAGAAATATTTCTTGTTACAATAGATGTCATGAAATTACTTTTACACACCTGTTGCGCGCCTTGTTTGACATATCCTTATAAGGTGCTTACGGAAGAAGGAATACGGGTATGGGCGTTTTCTTACAATCCGAATATCCATCCATTTACGGAATATATTAAGAGATTGAATTGCGTCAAAGATTATACTGAAGAAAAAGAGATGAAACTGATTGTAAAAGATGATTATGCGCTTGAAGAATTTATCAGGCAGGTTGTATTTAGGGAAAACAATAGATGTTCCATTTGTTACAGAATTAGATTGGCTGAGACAGCGAAAACTGCCAAATCAGGGAAATTTGATGCATTTTCTACAACAATGCTCATAAGTCCCCACCAAAAACATGACTTAATTAGAAGCATTGGAGAGTCAGTTGCAGACGAGTTTGGCATTAGTTTTTTCTATGAGGATTTTAGAGAAGGTTATAGAGAAAGCGTGTCTCTTTCCAAAGGCTCAGACCTTTACCGCCAGCAGTATTGCGGCTGTATATATAGTGAGAAAGAACGGTATCAGCGTTCTGCTTGACACGTTATAGGGCTTTCTGTATAATTACCTGATGTTTGGATTAAATGAGGAAAAACAAGTTTCGGAGAGTGTGAGTTATTATGCCTAAAAGAACGTATCAGCCGTCTGTTTTGAGTAGGAAAAGAGCGTTGGGTTTTCGTAAGAGAATGTCTACTAAAAATGGAAGATTGGTTTTAAAAAGAAGAAGACGTAAAGGTAGAGCAAAACTGACTGTATAAGGAATATTAGGATACTTCCTGCCTGTGAAAAAATTTTCTTTTTCAAGAGACGAAAGGCTTAAAAAATATAGTCAGATCAAGCCTGTGTTCGCAAATGGTAAAAAACATTGTGGAACATTTGCCAATCTTTATGTGAAAACGAATAATGCATCAATGACTAGATTGGGGATTGTTGTACTGATGTCGAAATCTTTCAAAGGCAGAGCAGTACAGAGAAATAGGGTTAAGAGATTAGTAAGGGAGTTCTACAGGTTGAATAAATACAATATAGTTAAAGGGGTTGATGTTGTTTTTAAAGTGTTTCTCTCGTCTGCTACATGCAGACACTATGATGTTAAGACAAACGCTTTTAATCTGTGTGAAAAAGCAGGAATATTGCAGGCTTAATGAACATGTTGAATAAAATAGCTGTTTCCATTATCCGATTTTACCAGAACTATATTTCGCCATTGAAGCGGTCAACATGCAGATTCTCCCCAACGTGTTCAGAATATACAAAACGTGCCGTATTGAAATATGGATTTTTCAAAGGATGTATGTTGGGTTTTCTCCGTTTGGTTAAGTGTCATCCATTTCATTCAGGCGGGTACGATCCGCTAACGTAGGAGTATCTATGGATAGAAAAACATTATTGGCAATTGTATTGGCTCTTTCGGTATTTCTAATATTTAACCATTATTATAGTGCCAAATCGCCAAAGAACCCACTTAGAGAGGGTATCTCTTCTCAAACAGTCGCAGTCGGAACTGGTTCAAGTAAAGCTGTAGAGAAAAAGCAGAAAGAATATGCATATGGCGAAGAAGCAAAAAAACCTTTGGTCAAGGAGAAAGAAGTTATTGTTGAAACGGATTTGGTAAGAATTGTTTTAGGAAGTTCTTCCGGAACAATTAAAAGTTGCAAGATAAAGAAATACAAGGAATCTAAAGTAAAACCCAATACAATTGCACAGAACAGTCAAAGAATAGAGCAGCTCTCCGGGCAACTTGCCAAAGCTGTCTCTGAAGAACAGAGGGAGCTTCTTTCGTTTCAAAAAGAGGAGGCGGAGTATATTAATGCCGAATTAATAAAAGTATCGCAAGATATTGAACTTGTGTCATTTGCTAGTTATTATACCCAAACATATCCTCTTGAGACGCGTTTTCAGCAAAATGGGGAAGTATCTGTTCTTAATAATTTTAAATGTGACAGTAGCGGGCTTTTGCTCTCTAAAGGAAGGCCGAAGGGCTATGTCAGATTTGTTTCTCATATGAAAGATGGTTCAACTGTAATTAAAAAGATCCTATTTAGGAATGACGGGTATCTCATTGGTGTAAATCTGGAATTAATAAACAAGACAGATGATAATATTGAACAAACTAGTTTTCTAATTAGTACAGGTACGGATCTCAGGCTGATGGAAGAACAAAGTCGTGGTAGAGGAGGAGTTCCTTTAAAATCCATATCTTATATAAATGACAAGGTGATAAAAAAGCCGTTTAGCCGCGGAGAGAAAGACGAAGATGTAACGAAATCGTATGTCGGCAAAGTATGGTGGACTGCATTGTCTACAAAATACTTCTTGAATGCTCTAATTCCGGTAGAACCCGCATCAAAAGTTGTTATTAAGAAAGATAAATTAAATATATTACAAAACTGTGTGGAAACAGTTATTCCAACTGTTAGGCCTAATCAAAGTTTTTCTTACAGTATTAACTGCTATTTAGGTCCGAAGGATGTGGATAGGCTGGCAAAGCAAAAAGTTAATCTGGAAGCGCTTGCTGACTTTGGTTTTTTTGGAAATCTTTTCAGGATCGTTCATATTCTAAAGTTCTTATACAAAATTACAGGGAACTATGGAGTAGCAATTATTTTATTAACAATCCTTATGAGTATAGTTCTGTTTCCGCTTACAATAAAAAGTCATAAGTCAATGAGAGCAATGCAGGAACTTCAACCGCAAATCAGTGCGTTGAAGAATAAGTATAAGGACAATGCGCAAAAAATAAATAAAGAGACGATGGCGCTATACAAAAAAAACAAGGTAAATCCGCTTGGCGGATGTTTACCAATGATGTTACAAATGCCTGTTTTCTTCGCTCTTTTTACAACTTTAAGAAATGCAATAGAGTTAAAAGGAACCTGTTTTATTCCCGGATGGATTCCTGATCTATCTTTACCGGACACAGTATTCTACCTAGGAGCATTAATAGATAAACCGGGAGTATATCCTTTAAATATTCTTCCAATTTTAATGAGTATAACCACAATTCTTCAGCAAAAGTTCACTGCTCAGTCTGCTGACCCAAGGCAGGCAAAGATGATGCTTTTTATGCCCGTGTTTATGCTATTCATTTTTTACAATTTCCCTTCAGGATTAGTTCTATATTGGTTAACCAACAATATCCTCAGCATTGCGCAGCAAATCTGGATTCGTAAAAAACATAGTTAGTCTCCCTTAAATGGGGATTCAGGGGGATGTTAATGACTACAGATACTATAGCCGCAATATCAACTCCGCTTGGTGAGGGTGGGATAGGGATTATAAGGCTGAGCGGACCGGATACAATAAAGATTGTCTCGAAAATCTTTAAACCCAAAAAAAACATAAATCTAAAAAACCAAAAATCTCATACACTTCATTTTGGACATATTCTTAAGGAAAAAACTGTTCTTGATGAAGTGCTGGTTTCCGTAATGAAAGCTCCCCATTCATACACAAAAGAGGATGTTGTAGAGATTAATTGTCATAGCGGGGTTTTAGTTTTAAAGTCTATTCTGGAGCTTGCATTAAGACATGGCGCGCGCGCTGCGCTGCCGGGTGAATTTACTAAAAGAGCGTTTTTAAACGGAAGAATAGACCTTCCGCAAGCTGAATCGGTGATGGATTTGATAGAATCTGTTTCATCAAAGGGATTGAAATTAGCAGCACAGCAGCTATCAGGCAGGTTATCCATTAAAATAAAAAACTTACGTACAGAACTGCTTGATCTACTGGCGCACATAGAGGCATTACTTAATTTTCCTGAGGACAGAGTCAGCTCAATAAGTAGAAGCACAATATTATCTTCAGTTAAGAAAATGCAAAAAAAGATTACTTCTTTGATTGATACTGCTGATCAGGGGGAGATTTTCAGGCATGGAGTAAGGACGGTTATTGTCGGCAAACCAAATGTTGGAAAATCCAGTCTTTTGAATGCGCTTATGGAAGAGGAGAGAGCCATAGTAACTGAGATTCCCGGAACTACAAGAGATACAGTAGAAGGAGCCATTCATATTCAGGGACTTTCCTTCATGCTGGTAGACACTGCAGGCTTACAGCCTGTAAATAATATTGTAGAGAAAATAGGCATTGCCAGAAGCAAGAAAAAACTCATGGAAGCTGACCTTGCACTCTTTATGTTAGATGCAAGTACTAAGATCGATTCCAACGATAAGAAACTGTTTGAACTTATTAAAGGAAAGAACAGTATCGTACTGCTTAATAAAATAGATTTGCCTTCTAAAACGAAAATATTCGATATTCGCAAACTTATTCCTGAAAGCACAATTTTAAAACTATCTGCAAAGAATGAAATTGGAATTGATGAGCTCAAAAACACAATGCTGGATATAACATTATCTAAATTTAAGCATCATCAGTCCTCTGTATGTGTTAATATGAGACATAAGGAATCACTATTAAATGTGCACAAGAGTTTAGCCCATATTATTTACACTATGACAAAAACAAAATTAACTGAAGAGTTTGTCTCTCTTGACCTGAAAAACGCGCTGGATTCTCTTGGTCGGATAACAGGAGAAACAGTGAATAATGAAGTGTTGGATAGGATATTCTCAAAATTCTGTATAGGGAAGTAGCTATGAAATTTCTTAAAATTGTTTTTTGGATTATTTTTGCAGTCGTGGCTCTTTACTATGCCGTTGAAGCAGGTAAGGGTATATGGATAAATAGCTCAAATAAAAAAAGGGAAAAACCTGGTAATTATAAAAACTACGGAACAATATATAAATCATCAAAGGAAAAAATCAGCAATATCCAAAGTGAATATAATGAAAAGCTGGGTAAGGAATTGTCCCAATAAATGCTGTTGGTCTGCAATAAATTCATAATATCTAATTTTCCTCTTGACATGGTCAAAGGAAATTGCTATTTTTAGCAGTCTAAACGTGAGAGTGCTAAAAATTTGGGGGAATATACAACAAATCTGAAGGGAGGGGAGAAAGAAATGACAGTTAAGCCACTTGGAGATAGGATTTTAGTTAAGAGGTTGGAAGGGGACGATAAGATAGGAAGCATAATAGTCCCTGACGCAGCTAAAGAAAAGTCTCAGAAAGCAGAAGTTATTGCTGTAGGAGAAGGGAAAAAGACAGATGAAGGGAAACTGATTTCTCTTGAAGTTAAAAAGGGAGATAATATACTCATTGGCAAATATGCGGGTACGGATATAAAGATTGACGGCGAAGAATGTATCATCATGAAACAAGAAGATGTAATGGGAATTTTTAAGAACTAAAGACAAAAATATAAAAAAAGGAGTAATTAAAGATGGCAAAGCAGTTAAAGTTTGACGAAGACGCGAGAAAGGATATTTTAAGCGGCGTTGTACAGCTTAGCAGAGCTGTAAAGGTAACGCTTGGTCCAAAAGGCAGGAATGTTGTATTGGACAAGAAGTTTGGATCGCCGACGATTACCAAGGATGGCGTTACGGTTGCTAAAGAAATTGAATTAGAGAATCCATATGAGAATATGGGCGCTCAGATGGTAAAGGAAGTTGCATCAAAGACTTCTGATGTAGCAGGCGATGGAACCACAACAGCTACAGTACTTACGGAAGCAATATATAGAGAAGGTCTTAAGAACGTTACAGCTGGCGCAAATCCAATGGCGCTTAAAAAAGGAATTGAGAAGGCAGTAGATAATGTTGTAGGGAGTCTTAAAGGATTAAGCAAGCCTATCAAAGATAAAAAAGAGATATCTCAAGTTGCTACAATCTCAGCAAATAATGATCCCACTATCGGTAATATAATAGCAGATGCTATGGATAAAGTTGGCAAGGATGGGGTTATTACAGTTGAGGAAGCGAAAGGGATGGAGACAACTCTGGATATCGTAGAAGGTATGCAGTTTGACAGAGGTTATTTGTCTCCCTATTTTGTAACTGACGCGGAAAGAATGGAAGTAATTCTTGAGAATCCATACATTCTTATTCATGAAAAGAAAATTTCTAACATGAAGGATCTTCTTCCATTATTGGAAAAAGTAGCGCAATCAGGTGTTCCATTCTTAATCCTTGCTGAAGAAGTTGAAGGAGAAGCTCTGGCGACAATGGTTGTTAATAAGATTAGAGGTACTCTAAAATGCGCATGTGTCAAGGCCCCTGGTTTTGGAGACAGAAGAAAGGCAATGCTTGAAGATATTGCTATTCTTACAGGAGGAAAGGCAATCTCTGAAGATCTCGGAATCAAATTAGAGAATATCACTCTTAATGACCTGGGAAGAGCAAAGCGCGTTACAATAGATAAGGAAAATACAACTATTATTGAAGGAGCAGGAAAAAGAAGCGATATAGATAGCAGAATATCTCAGATTCGCACACAAATAGAGGATACAACATCAGATTATGATAAGGAAAAACTGCAGGAAAGACTGGCAAAACTTGCTGGCGGAGTTGCAGTTATTAATGTTGGAGCTGCAACGGAAACAGAGATGAAGGAAAAGAAGGCAAGAGTTGAAGATGCGCTTCATGCGACCAGAGCTGCTGTTGAAGAGGGTGTGGTTGTAGGTGGCGGAGTTGCTTTGCTTAGATGTGTATCTGCTCTCGAGAAAATGACACTGAAGGGAGATGAAGCTATTGGGCTTAATATTATCAAACGCGCACTTGAAGAACCGATAAGGCAGCTTGTTAGTAACGCTGGAGCTGAGGGAGCTATAGTTGTTCAGGAGCTTCTTAAAAAAGAAATAAATGTTGGCTACAATGTAGCAGATGATAAATACGAGGACATGTTTGCAGCGGGCATTGTGGATCCAACAAAGGTAACAAGGACAGCTCTTCAGAATGCGGCAAGTATCGCAGGGTTACTGCTCACAACAGAAGCGCTTATAACAGATATTCCTGAAAAGGAAAAGATGCCTCCAATGCCTGCTGGCGGTGGCGGTATGGGTGGAATGCCAGGCGGTATGGGCGGAGGAATGTATTAAGATAAGTAAGAAATGGTTAATGTAGAGACACGGCATACCGTGTCTCTACTATAAATTTACGAGGAGACAAGATATGAAATTAGTACCTTTAGAAGATAGGGTTATTGTAAAAAGATTGGAAGCTGAGAGTAAGACAAAGGGAGGTATTATCCTTCCTGATACAGCTAAAGAAAAGCCACAAGAGGGTAAGATTATAGCTGTTGGAAGCGGCAAAATGTTAGAAGATGGAAAGAAACAGTCAATGAGTGTTAAAGAAGGCGACAAAGTCATTTTTTCATCATACGCAGGCACAGAAGTGCAAATTGACGGAGAAGAGCATCTGATAATGAAAGAGGAAGACATTTTAGCTGTTATAGAATAGTAACTGACATTTTTTAAGCCTCCTGCACCTCGAATGCTTTCGGGACGGGAGGCTTATTTATTTTGGGAGAGAATAGAATTGACTGAAGAAAATAGGTATCATAATCTTCAAAAACTGACATATCTTCTAATTGTTATTCTGTTGATTTATGGCGGTCGAATCTTATGGAAGAATTTTGCAGATCCCGGATATAAAAGAACGAAAATTTTCTTAAAAACTTTTGATATTATCCAATCCAGCTACATAGATAAAACAGATTCCAAGGAACTTATATATAGTGCTGTTGATAGTATGGTTAAGAGTCTTGGGGATCCGCATAGTCAGTTTTTATCTCAGGAATCATATGATGAGATGAAGGTGTTTGAAAAGGGGGAATATGGGGGGCTGGGAATAGTAATAGGAATAAAAGACAACAGGATTGTTGTCATTTCTCCCATAGAAGGTACTCCTGCAGACGAAGTTGGCATAAAGCCAGGTGATGTTATTGTGAAAATAGATGGAATAAGCTGTGTCGGATGGTCACTGCCGGAAACAGTGAAAAAGCTTAGAGGAAAAAAGGGAACAAAAGTTTCATTGCATGTGGAACGTGAGAAACATCAAAAGTTTTTGCATTTTGAAATTATTAGAAAAATCATAGAGCTTAAATCGGTTTATTCTAAATTAATAGACGATAACATTGGATATATTAGAATTGTAGATTTTGGAAACGGAACATTAGAGAGTTTTAAAGATGCCATAAATAGTTTTGATAAAAAAGAGACGAAGTCTCTTATTTTAGATTTGAGAAATAATCCGGGAGGGTTTATTGGTCAGGCAGTAGAGATATCGGATTGTTTCTTATCCAAGGGGTTGATAGTTAAGACTAAAGGTCGTAGAAGCTGGCAAACTAAGACGTATGAAGCGACAGAGAGCAAAGAAGATATACACTTGCCGTTAGTTGTATTAATAAATAAAGGCAGCGCCAGCGCATCAGAGATCGTTGCAGGCGCCTTGCAGTGTAACAAGCGCGCAACTATAATAGGGACAACCAGTTTTGGGAAAGGATCAGTGCAAGGTATTTTTCCCTTACCTGATAAAACAGCTCTTAGTCTAACTATTGCCAAATATTATATTCCTGATGGCAGCCTGATCGACGGCAAAGGCATCAAACCTGATATAGAAATCAAAATCCCCGACGCATGGTACGAAAAATCAATGAAAGAACAGATTAAATTACTTGATCCTCAATTAGAGAAGGCAGTGGAAATATTATTTTAGATTATTCACTATCTCTATAAGTTTTCTACCGTATGTAACGTAAGTCTTGTATGCTTTCTCACTAGTAGCTTCTTCACCAAGATGTACTGCAGCCGAAAGATGAGGTTCGATAGAAGTACCGCCTTTGTAGCCATTATCTTTTAAATTCTGCAGTATTTCTCGAACATAAGCATGCCCTTCTCCGCAGTAGGTAGTTTGAGTTATTCCTGTAGGCAGAAAAATTGCGTCCTTTATATGTACATACGCAATATGTTCTTTTATTTTTGAATAAAAGTACATAGCGTCCTGACCATGGAAAACGGTATTTCCTGTATCAAAAACAAGTTTCAGCGATGGAGAATTTACTTCCGAAAGCATTTTTAGTGAGTTATCCGGACTTTCTCCTGCCCATCCATTGCAATTTTCATGTACCATTATAACTTCACCGTCTTCTGCTATTTTTGAGAGCTTCTTTAATCTTTCAATAGCCTTCTTTTTCCACTCAGTTTCAGTCACAGGATTATCATTATCATTAGGCCAGCTCATAATACGGATGAACTTCGTTCCAAATTTTTTCATGCGCGGAATAGCATTTTTCAACTCGTCTATATCCACTTGAAAATCACCGGTTATGGGTCTTGACCAATTAGCTATACATCCTGCGAAACAAGATACCTTTATCTCGGCATCATTGACTTTTCCATATACTTCATCAAACTTGGCATCATCCATAAGCGTTAGATTTGCTCCGTCAACGTTTCTTATCTCCATGTGTTTCCATCCGAGTTCCTTATGCGCCTTTATCTGTGTCTCTATAGGTTTACCTGCTTCGTCACTGATTCCTGAAAAAAACATTTTATTTGTCTCCTCTATTTTAGTTTAATTTTACTTTATTCATTATATTTTGGAATAATTAGTTTTTGTCCAATGGATAGAAAATCAGGATCCTCAATGTTATTTGCCTGAATAATTTTTCTTGAAGGAATCCCAAAACGGACAGCGATTTCAAGCAGAGTATCGCCTTTTTGAACAGTATAATATTTTCCATCTTCTAATTCTTCAGTGCTTAATTTAATAGCATCAGGCGACAAAATATTTATTTGTTTTTTAAGCTTCCTGATTTCTTTTAAAAGTTCGTCAAGCACTATCTCTATTTTTTTGTCGAAGCTTTGCTTATCTTTCTCTCGTATTTTCAATAGGTTATTATATGCGGTCTTTAGCTGGTCTATCTGCTTTTGAATAGATGTAACGTTGCTATTTAGAGATTTAATTTTTTTACCTGTACTAACGCTGACATTATTCAATTGATCTATGAATTGAGTACAGATTAAATCAACCTGTTTTTTTATATCACGAAGTTGTTTGTCTTTTTCTGCCAGAGAGCCGTGTATCTTATTTGTCTCGTCATTTAATAAGAGAATCTGCTCGCTTATATCGACCTGACTTTTCTGTATTACGCCGACGTCTTCTTTTGTAGCTATTTTAGTTATCAAACAGCCCGATAGAAAAATAGTAGATAATAGAATTTTGCCAAATAGCCCGAATCTTTTCATAAAACGAGTTTTTCTGTTATTGAGAAATTAGAAGATGCGCTCTTCTGTTTTTTACCCAAGCCTTTTCATTATGTCCTATATCAACAGGTTTATCTTCTCCATAGGTTATCGTGTATAATCTTGACGGAGAGATACCCAATCCTGTTAGATATCTGCGTACGCTCAAGGCTCTCTGCTCGCCGAGTATGAGATTATACTTTCTGGAACCTCGTTCGTCGCAATGTCCTTCAATTTTCAGAAGAACATTTGTATGTTTTTTCATCCATGTAGCAACTTTTTCCAATGTGGATATAGCGTCTTTTTCCAGACGACAGCTATCATAATCAAAGAGGATGTCAGAAAATATTGCTTTGTTTTCTTCACTAGGTTCTACAAATGTTATATCATCAGCAGACCTTTCTAAAGGAATGTTTTCTCCCTTAATTGCAGCCATTTGAGATTGCTTTATATAATCTTTATTTTTTTTATTCGTTGTGAATTTTTTAAGTGTTGAGCATCCACCCAAACATAGTGAAAGCGATAAAAACGCAAACATAATTATCGAAAGAATCTTCATAATTGCTCCTTGTTTTTTTGTATGCTAGAATAATCTAACATCACACTAGAATTTAGCATATAGAACTAGTAGTGTCAATGTTTGTCACATGAAAAGAAAGGGAAATTTAGTGGATATAGATAAGATTAAAAATAAGCTGCAAAATTACAATCAGAAACATATTCTTAAATGGTGGGAACAGCTAAGTGATATTCAATGCAAAGAACTTATTCAGGATATTGATAGCATCGATTTTGAGCTCATGAAAAAATTGGTTAATCAGTATATGGATAAGAAGGCAATGCCTATACTATTTGATAGCATTAAAAGTCCTGAAATTATTAAGATTCCAAAAACCGAACAGGAGATACTGAATCAGAAAGAGGCAGAAAAGATAGGTGAACAGTGTATAAGAGATGGTAAAGTGGCCTGCTTTGTTGTTGCAGGAGGGCAGGGAACAAGGCTTGGGTTTGATGGGCCAAAAGGCGCGTATCCTATTGGTCCAATATCCGCCAACAGTATATTCCAGTTTCATGCAGAGAAGATACTTCAAGCACAGCAAAAATATAATGTCCGGCTCATGTGGTACATTATGACTAGCAAGCCGCTTCATAAGCAGACAATAAATTTTTTTGAGGACAATAAATATTTTGGTATGAATAAAGATCAAGTGCGATTTTTTTCTCAAAGAATGCTTCCTGCTATAGATAAAGACGGTAAATTTCTTATGAGCTCAAAGCATGAAATTTCTAAAAGCCCGGATGGACACGGAGGGGCTTTGTTTGCTCTCAGGGATAGTGGAGCGATTGATGAGATGATGAAAAAGGGTATTGAATACATAAGTTATTTTCAGATAGATAATCTTATTGTCAAGGTATTAGACCCCGTTTTTATTGGTAACCATCTAAAAGCAGGCGCTCAGATGTCAAATAAGATAACGTCTAAAATTACTCCTTCAGAGAAAGTTGGAGCAGTTGTAATAATGGATAAGAAATATTCGGTTATTGAATACAGCGATTTACCTGAAGAGCATATGTGCGATAAGGATAAAGACGGCTCTTTGAAATTTAATGCAGGAAGCATAGCAATTCATATATTAAATACAAGGTTTGTAAAGACTCTTACTGAAAAAGGGGTAAAGCTTCCATATCATATAGCAGAGAAGAACATATCTTATATAAATAATAGCGGAGAGCATGTCAGTCCAAAGGACAAGAATGGAATCAAATTTGAAACATTTATCTTTGATGCATTAAAGTTTGCTAAGAATGTTACAAACATGGAAGTTATGCGCGAGGATGAATTCTCTCCGATAAAGAATTTAACCGGTATAGATTCTGTTGAAAGCGGAAAACAGCTTTACATAAATAGATGTGCGCACTGGCTCAAGGAAGCAGGGGTTGATATCCCGTTTGATGAAAATGGAAATGCAAAAATCAAGATAGAGATCAGTCCGTTATTTGCAAACTCACCGGATGATTTGCAGGGCAAACCCCTCTCCTCAATAGATACTACTAAAAACATATATCTGAGATAACCCTTTCCCAAAATTAAAGTTATTGAAGTTTTGAATTATTAGAGTTATGGTGGAATTTAAGAGTGGATGTTTGGCGGTTAATGTTGTGAAAAAATGATCAAATCAAAATTTAATAACTTTAGAATTTATAATAGAAATTTCTCACACACATTGATATATAAAATAGCATCTCTTTTTCTATTAATCCTTGTTTCTGTATTTTCATTTTGGGGCTTATATCGTTGGCTTCTTTTAAAAATTCAAGAGCCAATCTCCATATTGACATTTATTGGTGGATTGATAGGCGCTTTTATACTGAAAATAGCTTTTGATATTTATAAACGTCCTATACTAAAAATAGAAAGCTGGAATGATAATAACGACGAAACTTATAAATGGAAATCTGGAAGTCATATACATTACAAGGTAAGAATTACAAATAATAGCTCTTTTTTGGCTAAAAAATGTCAGATTAAAATAACTCTTAAATTTGCAAAAGAAGATATAGAAGAATACAGTGTTATGTGTTCAGGAGACAATAAACCTCGTATTGTAAATGAAAAAGAATACTCAAAGATTGAAAGTGAACATATCTTATGGGATGTTAGCCCTAACGGAGAACAAGCTTTTGAAATTGATATTCCTCCTAAGAGCAGTTATCTTTCTACTATTTCAAGGTATTATTCAAATATTAGATTTCCAGAATTTTACGGAGATTATTTTCAAATTAAATCAGAAGACCCTGATATCCCAAGAGTCTATTTAGCACCTAATAAAGAATATGTTTGCATCATTCAGGTTTTTGGCGAAAATTTTCTTCCTCTTACGGAAGAAGTAAAATTGTCCTACACAAAATAGAAACGACACACCAACCTTTCCCCAAACCCCCGCACTCAAATCCTCACCCATCCGAATTCCCCGATTCAATCTGAGAATGACAAACGAGATTGCTTCACTTCGTTCGCAATGACGGATAGAGGGGGATTTTAGGGATAAAAATGGGTTTTAGATATTGACCAAAAACTGTTTTATTTGATTATGATTCCCTGCTAATATAGCAATACACTTTGAGCCTTCTCTTCTTATGAGAACGCGAATATTTCTTTCTATTCCAGTTTCATAATAAGGCTTTCTGAGTTTTTGTTACAAGCTTTTCTTTTCCTTTTTCTTTCATGGAAAGCATGTCTAGTTTTTTATATTCTTCTTCTGTAAACACTTTTTCTATTGTCTCAAGAGGAATAAGTTCAATTCTATTCTCGGAAATTGCCACATCGAATATAGATCCTTTCCCTAGACTAAGCACATCCATTATCTTTTTCGGGATTGTTACTTGATGTTTTGATGTCATCGTAATTATCACTTTCATCGCCTCCTTTTAAAAAATAATATCATAAAGTAAGTAAATCGTCAATGATGAAAGTAAGGAAGGAACTCTGACACATTTCCTTATTGAATTTTTCCAGTCTGTATATATAATACAGCGACAAGTTTTTAGGCTTATTGTTTACTTATGGGAGCTCTGATGAAAAAGCTTTTTATTATTGGTCTTGGAAATATGGGAACGGTCATATTAAAAGGGATTGTTCCTCAAGTTCTTAAGGAAGAGGATATTTCTGTTTATGATGTGGATAAGGGGAGGATGAGCTCTTTTCCCAACTCAAAGACAGAAGTTGTTGAGTCGATTGAAGAGGGCGCGAAAAATGCTGAAAATATTCTTCTGGCAGTAAAACCGCAGAATATGGAAAATGTTCTTGAAAAAATGACGGGAACAGTTTCCGAGAAAAATCTTGTTGTTTCCATTGCTGCAGGTAACACGATTAACTATATTAAAAAGATATTGGGTGGAAACATTAAGGTTGCCAGAGTTATGCCGAATCTTTGTGTCGGTGTAAAAAAAGGGGTTTCAGCGTGTTGTTTTGGCAGTAATTGTACCAACAAGGATAAGCAGTTCGTTGATTCTCTGTTTAAAGCAGTTGGTATAACTTTGACTATTGATGAAAATAAGATGGATATTGTTACAGCTATAAGCGGAAGCGGACCGGGATATTTATTCAAAATCATGGAGATACTCATTGAAATAGGAAAGAAAGAGGGTCTTAGTGAAGAGGATTCGGCGAAACTGGTTTATCAAACAGTTTCAGGATCTGCCGCTTTGGCAAAAAACAGTGATGTTTCTGCTAAGACATTGAGAGAAAAAGTAACATCTAAAGCGGGCACAACAGAAGCAGCTCTAAAGGTTATGGATGAATACAAAATTGAGCAAATGTTTTGTGAAGCTATAAAGGCGGCGGTCAATAGGGCAAAGGAATTGTCAAAGGAGTAGGAATGTTTGTTTTAGGTAATTTTATAATAGCAATAGCGCAGATTGTTAGCGCAATATTGACGATACTTACCTGGATTATAGTTATAAGAGCTCTTATATCTTGGGTAAATCCTGATCCGTATAATCAAATAGTGCAGTTTTTATATAGAGTAACTGAGCCTATCTTGATACCTATACGGAGGATACTGCCGGCAATGGGTGGTTTTGAACTTTCGCCGATAGTGGCTTTAGTGGGTATTATGTTTATCAGATCTTTTCTAGTGCAGACGCTTATTGAATTTGGCATGAGATTAAAATAGGACATTAAACAATGGAATATAAAGACACATTAAATCTTCCAAAGACAAGTTTTAAAATGAAGGCAAATCTTTCACAGAAAGAGCCTGAAATTTTAAAGAATCTTGAAGAGCAGAATATTTATCAGAAGATACGGGATAAATATAAAGGAAAGCCTCTTTATATTCTGCATGACGGTCCTCCTTATGCGAATGGAGATATTCATGTGGGGCAGGCATTCAACAAGATTCTGAAGGATATGACAATAAAGTATAAGACAATGAAGGGGTTTGATGCTCCTTATGTTCCCGGATGGGATTGTCACGGTCTGCCGATAGAATATCAGCTTTTTAAGGAATTAGGTGTCACTAAACATCAGATTGACCAGATAAAATTCCGTAAGAAAGCCAGAAACTATGCGAATAAATACATAGAAAGACAAAAGAAGGAATTTAAGAGATTAGGTGTGTTTGGAGAATGGGACAATCCTTATCTTACAATGAATTTCAACTATGAAGCAGAAATCATAAGAGCTTTTGGGAAATTGGCTGAAGCAGGCTACATATATAAAGGCAGAAAGCCGGTTTACTGGTGTATGAAATGCGAGACAGCGCTGGCTGAAGCAGAGGTGGAATACAAAGACAAAACCTCTCCCTCTGTATGGATAAAGTTTCCTATTAAAAATCAACCCGAGACTTACATTCTTATCTGGACAACTACACCATGGACAATTCCTGCAAATGTTGCGGTTGCTGTTCATCCTAAATTTCAATATGCATTTGTCAAAACAAAGATTAACGGCATTGAACAGGTATTAATCATGGCTGAAGGACTTGTTTCTACTGTTAAAGATACATGTCTTGAGGGAGAGTGCGAGATTTTAAAGGTTGTAAAAGGTGAAGATTTAACCAGCTTGGAATATAGTCATCCTTTTCTGGATAGAATGGGAAAGATAGTTACTGCTGATTATGTTGAAATGAATGAGGGGACAGGCTGTGTTCACACTGCTCCGGGACATGGAGCGGACGATTATCTGACAGGAATAAAATTTAATCTGCCGATACTTTCTCCGGTAAACAATAAAGGGGAATTTACCGAAGAAGCAGGTTCGGATCTTAAGGGACAAAATGTATTTGAGGCGAATGCGAAAATAATAGATAAACTATTGTCTAAGGGTTCGTTGATACATGAAAATAAGATTCAGCATTCATATCCACATTGCTGGAGATGCAAGGAGCCCGTTATTTTCAGGGCAACACCTCAGTGGTTTATGAGTGTGGATAAGCATGACCTGCGCAAAAAGGCGCTTGATACTGTAAAGAATTTAGTGGCATGGATTCCTCCACGCACCATGAATAGGATAGAGGCTATGCTTACCACTAGACCTGACTGGTGTTTATCCAGACAGAGATACTGGGGAGTGGCAATACCGGTTTTGTATTGTGCAAACTGCGAGTATACGATACTCGACAAGACTATTATTGATAATGTGGCTGAACTTGTTTCTGTAAACGGAGCTGATGCATGGTTTGAAGCAGATATAGAAAAAATTGTCCCGAAAGATTTTGTCTGCCCAAAGTGCGGTAAAACAAGTTTTAAAAAGGAAAAAGATATTATTGATGTGTGGTTTGATTCAGGTGTGAGCCACGAAGCTGTGCTTAAGAAAAGAAAAAATTTATCATGGCCGGCGGATTTGTATTTGGAGGGAAGCGATCAGCATAGAGGATGGTTCCAAACCTCGATGCTGGTGTCAATGGGTTTAAATAATAAATCATGTTACAAAAGTGTATTAACCCATGGCTTTGTAGTAGATGGTGAGGGCAAAAAGATGTCCAAGTCCATTGGCAATGTGATTGACCCGCAGGACATAGCAGTTAAATATGGAGCCGATATATTAAGGCTCTGGGTATGTTCTTCGGATTATAGAGGTGACGTTAGAATTTCCGATAGTATTCTGGTGCAGATAGTTGAGGCATATAGAAGAATAAGAAATACCGTCCGCTTTATTCTCGGGAATATATCTGACTTTAATCCTGATAAAGATGGAGTTGCTTACGATGAGCTGACGGAAATAGATAAATGGATGTATTCCAAACTGCAGGAGCTTATAAAGAATGTTGGAGATGCATACGAAAATTTTGCGTTCAATAAAGTTTATGTTCTTTTAAACAATTTTTGCGCAAATGAGTTAAGCTCTTTTTATCTGGACGTATTGAAAGATAGATTGTACACCGCTAAAGGGGATTCTTCTAAGAGAAGAAGTTCGCAAACGGTGCTTTATGAGATTATTGAGAATATGGCAAGATTGATGTCTCCCGTTTTGACATTTACGTCTCAGGAAATATGGGGACATATGCCATCGAAAAAGGATAGTGTATTCTTGGCAGAGTTCCCGAATCAGGGTAAAATAGATAAGCCGTTATGCAAAAAATGGCAGGAAATGTTGGGTATGCGCGATAGGGTACTTAAGGTAATTGAAGAAGCCAGGGAGTCAAAACTTATTGGTAATTCTCTTGAAGCGGAGGTAACTATATACTGCACAAAAGAAACGGTAGAATTTCTGGAGAGCTTTGAGGAAACTTTGTCATTAATTTTCATTGTATCAAAAGTTAACATCGCACAATTTCCTGCGGATTCTAAGGAAAAATTAAAAATAGTTGTGAAGCGCGCTCCCGGAGAGAAATGTGTTAGGTGCTGGAACTGGAGCGAGTCGGTCGGTAAAAACAAACAGCATCAGGAATTATGCAGCCGTTGTGCAGAAGTAATGAAGAGTATAAACTAATCTAAGGAGGAGATACAAAATGCAACAGCGTATGTTAGAGAGTTACAAAAAGAAATTAATAAAAGAAAGAGAAAAGTTACTTGCAGATATTGATCACATACGGAAAGAGGAATTGAGCAAGTCTCAGAGGGATGCGACCGGTGAGCTTTCAGGATATGCTGATCATACGGCAGACGGAGGGACTGATACTATAGAGAGACAAGTCTCCCTGGGTTTAATGTCTAATGAAGAAGCCATGCTTATGAAGATTGATAGAGCTCTTAAAAGAATAGAGGATAAGACTTATGGTGTATGCGAGTTATGTAAGGAGAAAATTTCGCAGGAACGTCTTAACGCAGTGCCATATGCAATATATTGCATAGAGTGCAGAGCTGAGGAAGAAAGTAAAAAAAATAAGAAGGGTTGATGATAATCTTCTTTACTGCCCTATTTATATTTCTTATAGATCAGATTATAAAGTTTTATGTATTAAAGCATCTTTATTTAGGGCAGGAAATATCTATTATTAAAAACATATTCAGTATTACCTTTGTTGCAAATAAAGGAATTGCGTTTGGCTTATTTTCAAATTATAACTTTCCTTTTATCTTAATATCAATAGCAGTTCTTGTATGTATGACATTAGTGTTTATTGCTTTTAATAAAGACGCTATATCAAAAGCGAGGATTTGGATAAAGATTGCATATGGGTTAATTTTGGGCGGTGCACTTAGTAATATGCTGGATAGAATAAGAGTAGGAGAGGTTATCGATTTTTTAGATTTTCATATCTGGCCCGTATTTAATATTGCAGATTCTGCGATATGTGTAGGGGCTGGAATATTTATGTTAAATATTTTAAGAAACAAGAGCAAATTAATAATTAATAATTAATTCATGTATCCAATATTATTTAAAATCGGTTCAGTGACTATTTATTCATACGGAATGATGGTTGCTATTGCCTTTCTTATATCTGTATATCTTGCAAGCCGTTCAATTGTAGGGGTAGGTGATAATGAAAAAATTATGGATCTCGGATTAGTTCTCTTAATTTCAGGTATAATTGGTGCAAGATTATTATACGTTCTTATAGAGGCAGAATATTACAGAGCAAATCCCCTTGAAATAGTAATGATCTGGAAAGGGGGGCTGATTTTTTACGGCGGATTTATTGTAGCATTTGTTTGTAGCTGGGTGTTTTTGAAAAGGAATAAAATGCCCATTTTAAGAACCTGTGACCATATAATTCCATATCTTGCATTAGGTCAGGCAATAGGAAGGATCGGATGTTTTCTTAATGGATGCTGTTTTGGAAAACCGACAAATCTTCCGTGGGGAGTGATATTTCCAGCAGGAAGTATAGCAGGGAATGCATATCCTGCCATTCATATTCATCCAACACAGTTGTATTCCGCTTACACAAATTTTTTGATATTTGCAATACTTTTATTATTTAGAAATTGGAAGAAGCTTGATGGTCAAATTTTATATCTGTATTTTATTTTGTATTCTGTATCAAGATTTCTTATAGAATTCCTACGGGCAGACAATCAACAGATACTACTTGGATTAACAATATCTCAAGTGATTTGCGTTGTACTGTTTGCAATAGGAGCAGTTATGTATATTAGAGGTTTTTTCTCATCCATTTGGAGGAAAGTGTAGATATGAGATTGCTGATCATAGGTGCCGGAAGAACTGGAAAGAATCTGGCGAAGAAGCTCTGTAGTATGGGGCATGACGTCGTCATGATAGATAACAATGCCAATGCTCTCACCAATATCGATTCAGAAGTAGATGTTCTACTCGTGGAAGGTAATGGCTCTACGCCTGATATTCTTAAAAATGCTGAGGTTGCGAAGGCTGATGTTGTTGTTGCTGTCACACCAAAAGATGAGGTCAATCTCCTGGCTTGTCATTATGCTCGTCGTGCGGGTGTGTGTCGTACTATTACCCGTATCTCAGATATGAGCCACATTAATTCTCCGCTTGTCGATCTTGAAAGACTCGGAATAGACCGTGCTGTGAACCACAACGAAGAGTGTGCGCAGGAGATACTCAATGTCCTTTGTCTTCCGGGGACGATTGAGGTAACTAATTTGCTTGGAGGTAAAATTACAGCCGTTGGTTTCAAGCTGCCGTCCGCAAGTCCCATGCTCAATAAGCCTTTGGAACAATTCAAAGAAGATGAAAGGTTTCTCAATGTTCGCTTTATCGGATTTGTCCACGATGATAAATTGGAAATTCCCGATGGTAAGTCGTATTTCAGTGAAGGTGATGATGTGTACGTGGTTCTCACTCCGGCTGAGACTACTTCTTTTCTTGACTGGGTCATGGGCGAACAGCGACAGAATTTGCGGAAAGTAATCATTGCCGGAGGCAGCGACTTGGGATTATCACTCGCCAAACTTCTCGAAGAAACATCCATAAAGACCGTTTTGATTGAGAATGACCGTATTCAGGCAGAATATGCATCGGAAATACTCAACAAATGTCTCGTAATAAATGCTGATGCCTCCAAAAGTATAACATTTAAGGAACTTGGAACAGATATTGAGACTGCGTTTGTCGCTGTCTCAGGAGATGAAGAAATGAACATTGTAAGTTGCATACAGGCAAAGCAACTCGGAGCAGGGTTTACTGTCGCCCGTATAGATAAACCGGAATATATTCCCATTATTGACAAACTTAGACTCATTGATTGCATCATCAATCCCTATCTTGCTCTGATCAGGGCAATACTCCAGTTCGTCCACGGCGAAAATATTGTGGATGTCGGACTTTTTTATCGAATTTCCGGCGAATTGCTGGAAATAGCGATTAAAGCTGGAAGCAAAAAGGTCAATATGCGTCTCAGCGAAACAAATCTCCCCAGAGGGATGATCATTGCAGCAGTTCAGCGCGGCAATGAGGCATTCATTCCAACCGGCGAATTTGTTCTCGGGGAAAATGATCGCCTTGCTGTCTATTGTCTGCCGAACATGGTGAATAAGCTTAAATCAATCTTCAAATGAAAAGATAAAGGATAGATGTGAACATACGTGCAGTATCTCACATTATTTCTTACCTGCTTGGTATTATTGGTATAGCTCTGGGACTGAGCCTAATGGTCTCTTTTGGTGCAGATGATCCTCTATCCGCGAAATACGGCATCGGAATCAGCTGCTTGATTACAATTGTAACCGCAGCAATCGTCTGGCTGTTCACACGAGGTAGTATAGAGCTTTCACGGCGCGACGGTTTCGGCATTGCCACATTCGGATGGCTCGCAGCAGCTACTTTCGGGGCTTTGCCATATGTCTTCTCAGGTGTTATTAGTGGTCCAATTCCAGCAATTTTTGAGACAATGTCCGGGTTCACAACAACTGGAGCATCCGTTTTATCAAACATCGAATCAATTCCCAGAGGAATACTCTTCTGGAGAGCAATGACGCAATTTTTCGGAGGTATGGGCGTATTGGTGCTATGCGTGGCAATACTGCCATTTCTCAAGGTTGCAGGGATGCAGATCTACCGTGCAGAGGTCCCTGGTCCTTCCAAGGATCGGCTCACACCGCGTATCACTGCTACGGCCAAGCTTCTGTGGGGCGCGTATCTCTTGTTCTGCTTAATCGAAACTGTGATGCTTAGGTTCGGAGGAATGTCATGGTTCAACTCATGGTGTCATACCTGTGCAACAATGGCTACAGGAGGGTTCTCCACGAGGAGCGCCAGTATTGGAGCATATGACAGTGTCTATCTGGATATCGTGATCATCGTCTTCATGTTCATTGCTGGAACAAACTTCATTCTGCATCTAAAGCTCCTCAGCGGTAAGCCATTCGAGTATTTCAAGAATTCAGAATTTCGTTTTTACATCTTTTTCTGGCTCACAGCCTGTCTGATCCTGACGTTCAATATCTGGGGAAATATTTATGAAAGCTTTACAGAATCACTGAGGGCGGCTTTCTTTCAAGGCACCTCGATCATGACAACAACAGGTTTCTGCACCAAAGACTTTGATCTATGGCCGGAGACATCCAGGATACTGCTGGTTCTTCTAATGTTCGTTGGCGGTTGTGCTGGTTCCACTGGTGGTGGAATCAAGAACATCAGGGTATTCGTGGCAATCAAGGCTCTCTTCAGGGAAATTCAACTTTACATGCGTCCTGAGACGGTGAAGCACGTCAAGGTTGACGGGAAGTACCTAAAGGACAAGGTCGTCTTAAATATCTGTGCATTTTTACTGATATTTGTCATCGTGTTCGCTGTAGGCACGTTAATCATGACTGCCTTTACCCCAGACCTGGCTACTGCGGCTACCAGCACAATCGCCTGTCTCGGAAATATTGGTCCAGGTCTTAGTGGTGTCGGAGCGACAAGAAACTATGCGGCAATACCACAGCTTGGCCAGCTATTCCTGAGCTTGTTGATGCTTCTCGGGCGATTGGAGCTTTATACAGTCCTCGTGATCTTTACGCCGGCGTTCTGGGAAAAGTGAGGCATTATTGACATTACGTACGTTATGTGATACGCTTTAAATGGAGGTGATTAGAATGACAATGCTTACAGTAAGTGAGGCAAGAAGCGGGCTGTATAAACTGTTAGATAAAACAGCTGAATCTCATGAACCTATTCAAATTACAGGCAAAAGACATAACGCTGTTTTAATTGCAGAAGATGATTGGCGTGCAATTAATGAAACATTGTACCTTCTCTCAATCCCGGAAATGAGAGAGTCTATTCGCGAAGGCTTAGAGACTCCTCTCAAAAAGTGCAGTAAGAAGTTAGAATGGTAAACTATAAACTCGTTTACACAAAACAGGCGCAAAAAGACGCCAAAAAGCTTTCTGCTTCAGGCTTACGCCAAAAAGCAGAAGCTATCCTTGAAATCGTAAAGACAAATCCATTTCAAACTCCTCCTCCTTTTGAAAAACTAGTAGGTGATCTTAAAGGAGCCTATTCTCGCAGAATAAATATTCAGCATCGTCTTGTTTATCAGGTTATAATGCGGTATAAAACGGTGAAAATTATACGAATGTGGACTCATTACAAATAATGAAATTACATACACTAACAGCTCATGAACTTGCCAAACTGCTTATCAGCAGGGAAGTGAGTTCTGAGGAACTTACCAGAAAATTGTACGCTCACATAGAGAAAGCCGATGAGGAGATTGGAGCGTATATCACATTAACAAAGCATATGGCAATCGGACAGGCAAAAGAGGCTGATAAAAGAATAAAAGAGAAAAGAAATATTGGCCCATTAACAGGGATTCCGATTGCAATAAAAGACAACATGTGTATTGAAGGCGTTCTGACTACATGCGGGTCTAAAATGCTCAGTAATTTTGTGTCTCCATATAATGCCACGGTAATAAACAAGTTAAGTGAGAACGGGTTGATATTTCTTGGCAAGACAAACATGGATGAATTTGCTATGGGTTCATCTACGGAAACTTCTTATTTTAAAGCTACCAGAAATCCGTGGAATACAAATTTTATTCCCGGTGGTTCCAGCGGAGGGTCTGCGGCAGCTGTTGCGTCTGATCAGGCAATTTTGTCTATTGGTTCTGACACCGGTGGTTCTATTCGCCAGCCTGCATCGCATTGTGGCATAGTTGGTATGAAGCCCACTTATGGCAGAGTGTCAAGGTATGGACTTGTAGCTTTTGCTTCATCTCTTGATCAAATAGGTCCTTTAACTAAGGATGTTCAAGACTGTGCTGCACTTTTTGAAGTAATAAGCGGGCATGATCCTCTTGATTCAACATCATTACGTATGGCTTCGCCTGATTATATGAGCTTTCTCAATAAGGATATTAAGAATATTAAAATCGGAATTCCAAAGGAGTATTTTATAGAGGGAATTGATAAAGATGTGAAATTATCAGTAAAGAGAGCAATAGAAAAATTAGAGAATCTTGGAGCTGTTATTGAGGAAGTATCTTTACCACATACCGAGTACGCTGTTGCGACATATTATATTATTGCTCCCGCAGAAGCCAGCTCAAATCTGGCTAGATATGATGGTGTTAAATATGGGTACAGAACAAAAGGGGATGTAGATTTATTGAGTATGTATGAGAATACAAGGCAAGAAGGCTTTGGTGCTGAAGTAAAACGCAGAATAATGCTTGGAACCCACACCTTAAGTTCGGGTTATTATGATGCTTATTACTTAAAAGCGCAGAAAGTTAGGACACTTATTAAGCAGGACTTTGATAATGTCTTCAAGAAATTTGATCTTTTAGTTACTCCAACATCTCCTACTCCTGCGTTTAAGATAGGAGAAAAAACAGATGATCCATTGCAAATGTATTTGTCTGATATATTTACAATATCAACTAATTTAGCAGGTTTGCCTGCTATCTCTCTTCCATGCGGGGTCAGTAAAAATGGACTGCCAATAGGACTTCAACTAATCGGCAACTATTTTGATGAGGGAAGGATTTTGCAGGTTGCGCATGCATTTGAGCAGAATACTGATTTTCATAGGAATAAACCAAAATGAATTATGAACCGGTGATTGGGCTGGAGGTTCACGTTCAGCTCTCAACGAAAACCAAGATATTTTGCGGGTGCAGTACGAATTTTGGTGCGTCTCCAAACAGTCAAACATGTCCTGTTTGTCTCGGACTTCCGGGGGTACTGCCTGTTTTGAATAAGGATGTAGTTCAGTGCGCTATTAAGACAGCATTAGCAACTAATTGTAAAGTTGTTGAGAAATGTATATTTCATAGGAAAAACTATTTTTATCCTGACCTTCCAAAAGGTTATCAGATATCGCAGTATGATATACCTCTTGGAGAAAATGGCTGGATTCAGATTAAGCTTGATGGGAAGGTGAAAAAAATACGCATAACCAGGGTTCATATGGAAGAAGATGCCGGGAAACTGATTCATTCCGGAAATTTAAAAGATTCAAGGACTAGAGTTGATTTGAATAGAGCAGGTGTACCTTTGCTTGAAATTGTATCAGAACCAGATATGAGGGCTCCTGAAGAAGCATATCAATATCTTGTATCTTTAAAAGAAATACTGGAATATCTGGAGATTTCCGACTGTAATATGGAAGAAGGCAGTCTTCGCTGTGACGCAAATATTTCAATAAGACCTGTTGGAGAAAGCGTACTCGGAACAAGGACAGAACTAAAAAACATGAATTCGTTTAAAGGAGTTCAGCGAGCCATTGAGTATGAGATCATGCGTCAGAAAAAGCAGCTTGGTAAAGGAGAAAAAGTAATTCAGGAAACGCTGCTATGGAACACAGATATTAATAGGACAGAATCTATGAGAAGCAAAGAGGATGCTCACGATTATAGATATTTGCCGGAGCCTGATCTCGTCCAGATAAACGTTGATAGCAAATGGGTAAATGAAACTAGACGAAGTCTCCCTGAGCTTCCTCAAGCGCGCAGAGACCGATTAAAAAAAGAGTATGGACTTTCTGATTATGATGTTGAAGTGCTTACAATAGATAAAAAGATTGCGAATTATTTTGAAGAGTGTTCAAAACATTTTCCGAATTGTAAAATGATTGCAAACTGGATAACGGGCGATATTTTAGCGGTTCTTAAGGATAAAAAGATTAATATCAATAATCTTAATGTGTCTCCGAGACAATTGGGAGAGCTTCTTGGTTTAATTGAGGATAAAACAGTAAGCGGGAAGATTGCTAAAGATGTCTTTCAGGATATGGTATGTACTGGACAAGATGCAAAACAGGTTGTGTCAGAAAAAGGGCTGGTTCAGCTTTCAGATGAGGGAGAACTGGTTTCAATAATTGATAAGATTATTAAACAAAATCCAAAACCAGTTAGTGATTTTAGAGAAGGAAAACAGAATGCATTAGGTTTTCTTGTAGGTCAAATTATGAGAGAGACAAAAGGCAAAGCAAACCCTCAGATTGTAAATAAAATTTTGGAAGCAAGGTTATCCTAAAACTCTTCAAGATTGCTTTAATATTAACTTGAAATTTGATATCATGCACAGAAATGTAAAAGAAGGAGGTGTCTATGTTAAAAAAAATAGAGTGTATCGTTCAGCCGTTTAAATTAGAAGAGATAAAAGAAGGTTTCAGAGAAATAGCAATTGATGGAATGACAATCACTGATGTAAGTGGCTGCGGAAAACAAAAAGGGTACACGGAAAACGTCGAAAGTAATAAAGCTATTAAATTTTTACCAAAAGTAAAGATAGAGATTGTTACTGAGGAAGAAAAAATTGAGGACATAATTGATGTGATACAAAGACTTGCAAAGACAGGGCAGATTGGTGCAGGGAAGATATTTGTACTGCCTGTTGAAGACGTAATACGTGTCAGAACTAAAGAAAGAGGAAGAAGCGCAATAGAATAATAACTAATGGAGGTAAATGATGGCGTTTAATCTGTGGCATAATGCCTTAGAACTTCTTGATAATGTAGCGAAAAAAATAAATCTGGACGAAGTAGCGTATAAGAGACTCAGTAAATGCGTGAGAGAGTTAACAGTTTCTATTCCTGTAAAATTGGATAATGGCGGTTTTGAGGTGTTTACAGGTTACAGGATTCAGCACAATATACATCGTGGACCGTCTAAAGGTGGAATTAGATTCCATCCAGATGTAACTTTAGATGAAGTCAAAGCGTTAGCAATGCTTATGACATGGAAGTGCGCTGTTGTCGGTATCCCATATGGCGGAGCAAAAGGCGGAGTTATCTGTGATCCATCTAAAATGTCGGCGGGAGAAATAGAAAGACTTACAAGAAGGTATACTTCAGAAATAATAACGGTGATAGGTCCTGAAAAGGATATTCCTGCTCCTGATATGAACACAAATCCTCAAATCATGGCGTGGATTATGGACACATACAGCATGGATAAAGGCTATGTTGTTCCCGGTGTAGTAACTGGGAAACCAATATCTATAGGCGGTTCTCAGGGGAGGGAGGAAGCTACGGGAAGAGGCGTTATGTATACAACCTTGAATACGCTTAAACATTTTAATATGGATATAGAGAATACGTCTATTGTTATTCAGGGATACGGAAATGTTGGAAGAGCAACTGCAGAACTTCTTTATAAGGAGGGTTGCAAGATTATAGGTATTGGTGACGTTTATGGAAGCATTTATAATTTTCAGGGATTAGATATAACAAAGCTTAGTAAACATTGGGCTGACACAGGCAGTGTGACTAAATATAAAGATGCGAATTCTATAGAGAATAAGGATCTGCTTGAGTTGAAATGCGATGTTTTAATACCTGCCGCTTTGGAAGGGCAGATAAGAGAGGATAATGCCGGAAAGATCAAGGCTAAAATTATTATTGAAGCTGCTAACGGGCCGACAACTCATGAAGCAGATAATATATTGAAACAGAAAGGAGTATATGTAGTTCCTGACATTTTGGCAAATGCCGGAGGAGTGACTGTCTCATATTTTGAATGGGTACAGGGATTGCAGAGTTACTTCTGGAGTAAGAGAGAAGTTAATCTCAAGCTTAGAGATATTATAACAAAGGCATTTTACGATGTTCTGGCAATATCGGAAAAAGAGAATGTTGATATGAGAACGGCTGCATATATGCTTGCTGTTGGCAGGGTGGCGGAAGCTATAAAGGTAAGAGGATTATATCCATAGATTATGTGCGGAATTATAGGATATATAGGCTTTCGTCAAGCAGTTCCGGTGGTTCTCGAGGGTTTAAATAAGCTGGAGTATCGCGGTTATGATTCATCAGGTATTGCTGTTTTAGAAGATGGGGCTCTAAAAAGATTTCGAGCAGAAGGAAAGATAAACAAGTTAGAAAAGAAAATTGAAAAAAAGAATTTATCCGGGAATATAGCATTAGGTCATACAAGATGGGCTACTCATGGAAAACCTTCTGAGGAGAATGCTCATCCCCACACCGATTGCAGTAAACGTCTTGTAGTGGTTCATAACGGGATCATAGAAAACTATCTTGGGCTTAGAACACAGCTCGTATCAGAGGGGCACAAGTTTGAATCCGAAACTGATACGGAGGTAATAGCTCATCTAATAGAGAACAATATAAGCAAAGGATTACTCGAATCGTTAAGAATTGCCTTGAGCAAAATAAACGGTTCTTATGCATTAGCTGTAATTAGCGAAGACGAGCCTGATAAGATAGTAGTTGCCCGTTCCAAAAGTCCTTTAATTATTGGTCTGGGAAGCGGCGAAAATTTTATAGGTTCAGATGTTCCTGCCTTTCTGAATTATTCCAGACAAGTAGTATATTTGGAAGATGGAGAAATAGGTGTGCTAACCAGGGATAAAGTAAAGATTTATAAAGGAGAAGTTGAAAAGAAATTCAAAAGTGTATCAATAAAATGGGATAGCGCTATGGCAGAGAAAACAGGTTTTGACCATTTTATGTTAAAGGAAATATGTGAGCAGCCCAGAGCAATAGAGAAAACAATAAGCGGAAGAGCTGAAATAGATACAGGCAGAATATATTTAGAAGAATTTAAGCAGAAACATGGTTTAATTGAGAAATTGGAAAGAGTTATTATTACTGCTTGCGGTACTTCATGGCATGCCGGACTGGTGGGTAAATATTTAATTGAGGATATCGCGCATATTCCAGTTGAGGTTGATTATGCGGCTGAATTCAGATATAGAAACCCGATTATTGATCATGGGACGGTATTATTAGCTCTCAGTCAATCAGGTGAAACCGCAGATACTCTGGCGTCTATAGAAGAAGCACGGAAGAGCAGATGTCCTGTAGTCTCCATTTGTAATGTTGTTGGAAGCTCTATTTCTAGAGAGTCTGATGTTGTTTTATATACTCATGCCGGACCGGAAATAGGAGTTGCCTCTACTAAGGCTTTTACCACACAATTGATAATGCTCTATTTATTGGCTATTAATATTGCGCAGACAAAGGGATTTTTGAAACTGGACCAGAGCATGAAACTGGTTCAAAACCTAAGATTCTTAATCAAGAAAGCTAATGAATTGATTGACAAAAAAGAAGAGATACAGAGCATTGCCCGTAAGTATTATAAAAACCGGAATTTTTTATATTTAGGTCGAGGCGAGGGCTTTCCGGTTGCGCTTGAAGGAGCTCTTAAGTTAAAAGAGGTTTCCTATATTCATGCTGAAGGTTATCCTGCGGCTGAGATGAAACATGGTCCTATTGCACTGATAGACAAGAATATGCCGGTGGTAGTTTTAGCATTGAAGGGACGCCGTTATAAGAAAATGCTTGGTAATATTGAAGAAATAAAATCAAGGGGAGGAAAGGTTATAGCATTAACAGACGAAGAGTCTCCGGAAATTAAGAGAATGGCGGATGATTTAATAGTAATACCTCATACTTCTATTCCATTGTCGCCTGTTTTAGCTGTCATACCGTTTCAATTATTGGCATATTATATAGCGGTATTAAAAGGCTGCAATGTTGATCAGCCCCGTAATTTAGCTAAAAGTGTAACAGTTGAATAACCCATGGAGGATAAAATGATTGATGAATTTGATATGGCTCGGGAACGAATTGCTGCTTGGTGGAATGGAGAGCTTATCGACCGTGCATGTATAGCTTTCGCAATGTCTGAGCGAAAAGGAGTCTATACCAATCCTAATAGTTTCTGGCCATCAACTGATATGGAACCAGATTTAGAAGCTCTTGTACATTGGTATGTAGAAGCAGCAAAATCAAAGCGTTATTTTGGTGAAGCGCTGCCAACTATACCTCATCTTTACGGTAATCGAGGAACTCCAATGATTATGAGTGCCTACTTAGGTGGTATAGTAAAGTTAGAAAAGGGAACGGTATGGATTGATCCTATTATTGAAGATTGGCAAAATTTTATTATTCGTTTTAATCCTAACAATATATGGTGGGAAAGAAGTTGCAAATTCTTTGAAATAGCTGTGAAAGCGGCTAAAGAAGTGGCTTTTCCATGCTTGCCCGACTATGGTGACAGCCTCACTGTCTTTTCACTTCTTCGCGGTGCTGAACGACTACTTTTTGATATAATTGACAATAAAGAAGTTATAGTAGCTGCCCAAGATAAGTTTTTAAATATATGGCCAAAGTACCATGAAACAAATTTGAACATATACCAGAAAAGCTTTCCTGGCGATTACTCATGGGCGATGTGGGCTCCTGGCAGGACGTATGCCTGCCAGTGTGATTTTAGTACTATGTTGTCTCCGGATTTGTTCAAGGATTTAGTAGTCCCAGAGATTGAGAGATTCGGAACATATCTTAAGTATATCCTCTGGCATCTTGATGGTCCGGATGAGATAAAACATCTAGACATTCTTCTTAACTTGTCTCAAATCAAAGCAATTCAGTGGATTCCTGGAGTAGGTAGCCCTTCTGCTTCACACTGGTTACCAATGTTAAAAAAGATTCAGGCTCATAAAAAAAGCTTACAAGTTTTTGCTAAAAATGAAGAAGAAGTAAGAACCTTACTTACAGAACTCTCTCCAGAAGGGCTTTATATCTCAGGAGGATTTACCGGCAATACAATAGAGGAGGCAAACAATCTTTTGCGGATGGTTGAAAAGCTTTCAGTGAAACGCAAATAATAAAATATTTCTGATTAGAGAGGAGATGATGTGAAATGAGTTTAATGAATTTATTTAAAATCCAGTTTATGGGAAATTCATTGTCCAGTTATATTCTTTGTTTTGGCGTCCTGCTGGCTGCAGGCATTGCAAACAAAGTATTAAATGTAATGGTAATTAGCAGATTAAAGAAGGTGTTTAGTAAATTTAAGAATTTAAAGTTACGCATCGTGAGTAAGACCTTAGATTCTCTGCGCGGTCCTATGTCGTTTCTAATGTATACCATTGGAATAGTAATAATAATAGAAATCCTGAATATTCCTCAGATTGCAAAAAAAGGAGCCGAACATATTCTAAAAATAGCAATTGCTGTTAATGTTGCCTATTTCCTTGTTAAGGCAGTTGATATTTTTATTGAGTATTTGTCTCCCTACGTTGAAAGAACAGAATCCAAGCTTGATGATCAATTACTACCCATTCTTCAAAAGGTAGGGAAAATATTCATCTGGGTAATAACGATAGCGGTAATATTGGACAATATGAATTATGATATTAAATCCATTATTGTTAGTATGGGTATTGGAGGTGTTGCGATTGCGCTTGCAGCAAAGGATACTATCTCTAATTTTTTTGGCGCAATAACAATTTTTATCGACAAGCCATTTCAGATTGGCGACAGAGTTCAGCTTGAGGGCTATGATGGTCCGATTGAATCTATTGGATTGCGCAGTACAAAGATAAGGACTTTCGATGGCACACTTGTTGCAGTGCCAAATGGCAAGGTCACAGAGTCCATAATCAATAATATTCAGAAGCGTCCATTTATAAGGAATGTGTACACAATAGGTGTTACATATAACACAAGCTATGAGAAGTTGGAAAAAGCGTTAGAAATATTAAGAAGCGTTTTAAAGAATCATGCTTCAACGGAGAAGTACTGGGTATATTTCAAGGAATACGCAGATTACTCTTTGAATATACTGGTAATTCATTGGTGTAAACACACAGATTATCAGAAATATCTTCAGGCGACAGAGGAAATTAATCTGGAAGTCAAAAAACAGTTTGAAGAGAACCAAATAGAATTTGCCTTCCCAACACAGTCAATATATCTGGAGAATGCGGAAAAGCCGAAGTCGTAATTCTTATTTTATCGCCCTTATTTTTTCACGAGGCCAATAGACATATATGGCTTTACCGACTATGTTTTCGACAGGAAGTTCTCCCCACACTGAGGAATCATCGGATTTGTTGCGGTTGTCTCCGAGTACAAAGATATGTTTTTCGGAAATAGTCAAGGGTTTAAGAAAATAGACCATTTCTTCTGCGATGTAAGGCTCTTCTTTAAGCTTGTCGTTAAGATAAAGTTTACCATTTTTTATTTTTATTTTGTCTCCGGGTATAGCTATAACCCTTTTGATCATGAACTCTGATGAAGAAGCAGGATCTTTAAATGTTATAATATCGCCTCTTTGAATTTCATCTTTTACAACAATGACTCTATCTTCAATATGGAGAGTTGGTTCCATAGAGGAAGATGGGATGATAAAGAATTTTATTCCTCTTCCCCAAAATGCAGCAATGCCTATTAGTAATAATACGGCGAGAAAAAGAAAGTACCAATTTTTCATAAAACTTATCTCCAGAGAACGATTTTATCATTATATCCTTTTTGACTTCGTCAGCAAGAAATTTCGGATTTAGAATTTTTTTAAAGAGTGTTATAATGCCGGTATTATGAGATACGATGTGATTGTTGTTGGCGGAGGGCATGCAGGGTGCGAGGCAGCTTTGGCAAGCGCGAGAATGGGCGCTAAAACGCTTCTTGTCACAATGAATAAAGATAACGTAGGTTTTATGTCATGCAATCCGGCGATTGGCGGGATAGGCAAGGGGCAGCTTGTTAAGGAAATAGATGCGCTTGGCGGTGAAATGGCAAAGGCTGCCGATTATGCCGGGATACATTTTCGTCAGCTCAATTCCTCTAAAGGACCTGCAGTACGTTCTTCCCGCGCGCAAATAGATAGGGAAAAGTACAAGTTTTATATGGGAAGAGTTGTAAATGAGCAGGAGAATCTTGATGTAACAGAGGAACAGGTTATAGGATTAGTTGTAAAAAACATGTCTGTTATCGGAGCGAAAACCAGTTCAGGGAACATTCTATCCAAAGCAGTGATTATTACTCCGGGCACATTTCTGAATGGGCTGCTTCATGTAGGGCTTAAACATTTTCCCGGCGGTAGAATGGGAGAAAAAGCAGCAACAAAACTTTCGGATTCATTAAAGGATTTAGGATTTAAGCTTCTTCGTTTCAAAACAGGAACATGTCCAAGGTTGGATGGAAGAACAATCAATTTTCCAGAACTAGAGATTCAAGAGGGGGATAAGAATCCCATTCCATTTTCTTTTTCAACGCAGCGCATAGATCAAAAACAAGTTCTCTGCTATATCACCCATACTAATCAAAAGACACATGAGATTATTCGATCAGGTCTTAGTGAATCCCCTCTGTTTACCGGTGTGATTCATGGGACAGGAGTGCGATACTGTCCTTCAATTGAAGACAAATTAGTAAAATTTGCTGATAAAAGTCGTCATCAGATATTTCTGGAACCTGAGGGATTGGATACGTTTGATTTCTATCCTAACGGGCTTGCTACAAGTCTGCCGAAAAATATTCAGTTGGATTTTTTGCACTCGATTAAAGGGCTGGAGAATGCAAAACCTACACATATGGGTTATGGAATAGAACATGATGTTTTGGACCCTACGCAGATTTATCCGACTTTAGAGACAAAACTTGTTTCTAACTTATACACTGCAGGACAGATCAACGGTACCACAGGATATGAGGAAGCTGCAGCGCAGGGACTGATTGCTGGAGTAAATGCTGTATTAAAGATGAAAGGACGAGCTCCTCTTATACTGGATCGCTCTACCAGTTATATTGGTGTACTGCTTGATGATCTTGTAACCAAGGGTACAAATGAGCCATACAGGATGTTTACTTCGCGCGTTGAGCACCGCCTCGTTATTCGTGAAGATAATGCAGATTTACGGTTAAGAAAAATTGGATATGAAGCAGGTCTTGTTTCAAAGGAAGATTTTGATAAAACTGCTGAGAAGCGGAGAAAAATTAAGCAGGGATTAAAGTATTTGAGAAAAGAGAAAATAAAGCTATCCACTATTTCTTCTATCAAAAAAACTGTTTCTCTGGAGGAATTTCTCAGACGTCCGGAAGTTCACATTAATACTTTTGGGATTGACTTACCTGATGATGTGTTGAATCAGATGGAGATAGAGGTAAAATATGCAGGTTTTATTAAACGGCAGACACGGGATATAGAGAAGTTTAAAAATCTTGAGAGGATAAGAATTCCAAAGGATTTGGACTACGCAGATGTTCATGGATTGTCAAAAGAAATAAAAGAAAAACTAAAAAAATTCCAGCCTGTATCGCTTGGACAAGCAAACCGAATCTCAGGTGTAACCCCTGCAGCAATTATGATTCTAATGGTGTTTCTGAAGAAAGCTAAGTCAAAAGCAAATTCCTGAGTAAATCAAATTTTTTATTACTGCGACATTTATCTTGACAAAATTTATCTTGAGCGATATAAATAAATCATAAACGAAAGCAAATAATCGTAATTTGAAAGGAAAAACAGGGAATGGGGCTCGATTTTGCAGAAAGAAAAAAGACAATACTGGATATCTTGAATACAGAAAATAAAGTTGAGGTTGCTAAACTTGCAAGTGAACTGGAAGTATCAGAGGTTACAGTAAGAAGGGATCTTTTAATAATGGAGAGACAAGGGCTGCTTGCCAAGACATATGGCGGAGCAGTGAAGCTGGAACAGACATTTCTGGAGACCATGTACAGAGATAAAGTCAAGAAGATGCCTGAAGAAAAAGAAGCTATCGGAAAATATGCAGCAGGGCTTGTTAAAAGTGGAGATGTGATTTTTCTTGATAATGGGACCACAACAGCACAGATTGCAAAAAATCTTAAAGATAGAACTAACATAACTGTGGTAACAAATTCTTTGTTTGTTCTGTCAGAACTCAGGTTTTCTCGCAATATAAATATAATATTATTAGGCGGTAATTACAGAGCAGGCAGTCTTGATTTAAGCGGGCCTCTTACAGAAAGAAGCATAGAAACATTTCGCGCTGATAAGGCCTTTCTCGGGACTGATGGAATAAATATAGATGGAGGAGTGACATCAGGAGACATATACACTGCAAAGGTAACGGAATTAATGTGTCGTCTTGCAAACGAGGTCATTATCGTAGCAGACCATACAAAAATCGGCAAAAACTCATTCTCGAAATATGCAGATATTAAGAATATAGATAAGTTGATAACAGATAAAAATACTGACAGTTCATATTTGAATAAAATAAGTGAATTGGGTGTAGAAGTAATAACAGTGTAGGGGCAGATCCATGTATCTGCCCTAATATATTTTGGTATTTAACATTATTTTGGAGGGAACCATGAATGGAAAAAATCTAAGATTAGACAAGTTTTTTGATAAAGGCAAAAATGCTGTGGTTGTAGCTATTGACCACGGAGAGTTTGATGGGCCTATTCAGGGAATGATTGATCTGCCTAAAACTGCCATGAAGATTAATCCATGCGTTGATGGAATATTGGTAAGTCCAGGTATGCTTAAACAATGTCAGCATGCATTTAATTGCAAGGGTGCGCCTATGCCAATAGTCAGGCTGAACTGGAATACAGTATATTGTTTTCACTGGAATTATGAGAAGGCAATATCTGCTTCTGTTATATCCGTTGCTGATGCAGTAGCGCTTGGTGCTGAGATGGTTTTGGTATCCTTAACGCTTCAAACAGGCGATGAGAAAACCGATGCCAGGAACATTGAGATATATTCAAAACTATCAAATGAAGCAGATAGATTAGGTATTCCTGTAATAGGCGAAGCGTTCCCGAACAAAACAGATAAATTGAGCGCTGATGAACTTCATGAACAGGTTTACTCCTTAACCCGTATAATCGTGGAACTGGGCGCAGATATGATAAAAACATTTTATACGAATAAATTTAAGGAAGTTGTCAAGTCCTGCCCTGTTCCAATACTGGGTCTTGGCGCAGAGAAGAAACCCACACAACTGGAAGCTTTGCAGCTTGCCTATGACGAAATAGGAGATGGGGCAAGAGGTGTTGTGTTTGGCAGAAATGCTATACAGGTTGAAAATCCAAAGAATTTTCAGAAGGCATTATGTGATGTGGTAAAAAATAATATAAAAGCAGAAGAGGTAGTTAAAAAATATAAACTGGAGAGTTAAAAGGACTTGAAAAGATGTTAATTAATATAGGATTTAAAAATTAGCAATGGACTTATTAATAGGTCTTGATCTTGGGACCAGTGTTCTTAAGGGTGTGTTGGTATCTTCAGAAGGTGAAGTTCTGGCACAGGAAAAATGTTTAACACAGCTTTTAAGACCACAGCATGACTATGTGGAGTTTTCTCCTTCTACCCATTACAAAGCAGTCTGCAATCTAATTCGTGAGCTTTGTTCGAAATTTTCGCCTAAATATAAAGTTAAAGCGCTCAGTATGGCAGCAGCCAGTGGTAATACACTTCTGCTGGATAAGAATAATAGCCCCATCACAAATATAATAAGTTGGTTGGACAACAGGACAGATAAGAATATTTTACCAAACTTGGCTCAGGACAAAGTTCGCAATATTGTAGGATGGCCCTGGTTCGGAGGATTTTCTATGGCTCATCTAGCATGGCTTAAAAAAAACAGACCTCATGTCTACAACAAAGCTTGCAGGTTTAGTATGAATACTGACTATCTATTGTATCGTCTGACTGGTTGCTGGGGTATGGATACATCAACTGCAACTACGTTTTATCTGCAGGATCAGGTAAACAGTTGCTGGTATAAGCCTTATTTGGATGAGTTAAAAATTAAAGAGAATTCTTTATCAAAACTCATGCCGTCAGGAAGTAAACTGGGATTTCTCACTCAGGATGCGGCTGATGATACAGGCCTTTCAACTGATACACTTGTTGTGCTTGGAGCTTTTGACCATCCCTCTGCTGCACGTGGAACAGGCACACTAGATCATGGAGATCTTCTTGTGTCGTGTGGAACATCATGGGTAGGGTTTTACCCGATTCAGAACAGGGACATTGCTCTCTCACAAAATATGCTGATAGACCCGTTTTTAAGACCATCTGGACCATGGGGTGCAATGTTCTCTCTATCTTGTATAGGAGAGAACATTGATTGGTATATAGATAATGTAATAGTTAATGCAAAAACTCAGATTTCATGGGCAGAGAAATACTCGCAGTTTAATATTAATGCGCAGAAGTCCACACTTGGCGCCAATGGGCTATATCTGGATATGTTTGATGATATTAAAACTATTGAAAGCAATCTTTCTTATCTTAAGCGTTCATACAATACTAGAGATATCAGCAGAGCTGTAATGGAGGGAGTGGTGTATAAGATGCGTGAGAAAATAGAAAAATTATCGTCTGCAGGCGTTGCTGCCAATAACATAACTATGGTTGGCGGACCATCTGAAAGTCCAATATGGCCACAGATATTTTCTGATGTGACTGGACTTGAGGTAAAACTGCTTAATGGCCAGAATGCGGGTGCATTAGGCGCTGCAATCCTGGCAGGAATCGGTGCAGGTATTTTCAAAGATGAAACAGAAGGGTTTAATGCTATTGGTGGTAAGGCAAAAATAATAACTCCGGATAAAGCATCTCATTGCAAATATAATCATTTATTTAAAGAATTTATAAAAAGGCATGAAAGAACTTAAATTAACTTTTAACAAAAAGGAAAAAGCAACATGGCTGATAAGATTAAAGTAGGTGTTGTGGGTGTAGGAAGAGGAGCAGGTTTTGCAAAAGGCGCAGGTGAATTAGTAGGTATGGAATTAGTTGCAATATGTGACAAATGGGAGGAGAAACTAAAGAAATTAGGGGATGAACTTGGTGTAACTACTTATACGGATTATGATAAATTTCTTGAACATGATATGGATGCGGTTATTCTTGCGAATTATTTTCATCAGCATGCGCCGTTCGCTATCAAGGCATTAAAAGCAGGAAAACATATTATGAGTGAAACTACAGCATGCTTTACAATTGCGCAGGGTGTAGAACTTATACGCGAGGTTGAAAAAAGCAAAAAAATCTATATGTTTGCTGAGAATTATCCATACATGGTTTTCAACCAGGAGATGCGCCGTCTCTACAAGGCTGGTAAGGTTGGTGAGTTCATGTATGGTGAGGGCGAGTATGTACATCCAATGTCTGCAGACGGAGCCAACAGCCTTTCGCCCGGCATAAACCACTGGAGAAACTGGATACCTGCCACTTATTATTGTACTCACTCACTGGCGCCTATTATGTTTATAACTGAAACTATGCCGGTCAAGGTAAATGGATTTGTGATTACACGCCGCAAAGATGATCCCAGAAACAATCGGGATGTCAAGCGTCAGGATATGGCTTCAATGATAGCTCTGCGCATGGACAATGGCGCGGTGGTAAAGCTCTTGCAATATGGTTTACGCGGACATGGTGTATGGGTGCGAATTCACGGCAGCCAGGGGCTTATGGAAAACCTGCGTCATGGGACAAGAAACATGCTTCGGATTGTGAGAGAACAGTACCACGAAAAGATCACAGAGCCTATTGAACAGACATACGCGCCTAATTTTCCTGCGTTTGCAGACATAGCAAAAAAAGCAGGTCATGGTGGTGGCGATTTTTTTATGAATTATCATTTTGCAGAAGCAATTCGCAAGGGGAAACAGCCCTTTCTTGATGTGTACCGTGGTGTTGCAATGTCATGTGTAGGAATTCTTGCATATCGTTCGGCATTAAACGATTCAAACACACTGGACATACCGGACTTTAGAAAAGAGACAGTGAGAAAAAAATACGAGAATGATCATTGGAGTCCTGATCCGACACAACGAAAGAAAGGTGATCCTTGGCCAAGTATCCTTGGCAATATCAAACCCACCAAAAAAGGAATGGCATATGCAAAGAAAATATGGAAAAAGAATGGATATACAGGCGAATAAAACAATCAGAAAGTGGAAATAAACAAGCAAAAGGAGCTGGTATTATGGGTATAAGTTTAGGACTGGTTGGTTTAGGTGCTTTTGGGTCAGCGTTTGTGCCATTATTCAAGAGCCATCCTTTAGTGGATAGGATTGCGCTTTGCGACCGTGAACCGGAACGCATTGCAAAATTTGCAAAAGATCCATTTTTTAAAGATAAATTTAAACCTTCAGATGTATATGAGACGTTTGATGATATTTGCAAGGCTGATTTAGATGCATTGGTAATAATTACACAGCCATGGCTGCATGCACCACAGTGTATTCAGGCAATGGAATCAGGAAAAGATGTTTACTCTGCTGTTCCAATTATTTCTATTCCTGATGGAGATGAAATTCTGGATTGGTGTGATAAATTGATTGAAATATCTAAAAGAACAGGTAAAAATTATATGCTGGGTGAAACTACATATTATCGTCCAAAAGCTATGTTTTGTAGAAGAAAAGCGAAAGAGGATGCTTTTGGTGATTTTATCTATGCAGAAGGTGAATATTTTCATGACTTAGATAGTAAGTGTAATCTTCGGGAAGTACAGCGTTCACGATTAAATGGAAAAGCTGGAAGAGAATGGTTGCAGATTGAAAAAAGATACGATGACAAAAACATAAAAGGCGGACCTATGCACTATCCCACTCATTCGACAAGCGGACCAGTCTGTGTAATGAATGCGCATGCTTTAAAGGTTACGGGTTATGGCTATCGTAACCAAAATAATGATCCCTTTTTTGACAGTAGTGAATTCAGTAATGAAACGGCTGTTTTTAAAATGAGCAATGGTGCTACTGTTAGAATATGTGAATTTCGGGAAGTAGCAGGAAAGATTGGTAAAGAAAGCGAAACCTTTCGGATTATGGGTACCAAAGGATCTTTTACAGAAGATAAATGGATGGAAAACGGACGTACAGATCCATCCAATGCCAAACCGTTAGAAATTATAGAATTGACAAAGGAACAGATGCGTGATCCACTTCCTTCTGAAGTAGTAAAAGAATTTAAAAAAATCATGAATAAGAATGTTAATGATACATCTGACTTCATCCCTTCAGGTCATGGAGGTTCTCATCCTTATCTAGTGCATGAGTTTGTCGATGCAGTTGCAAATAAACGAATGCCTGCTATTAATATCTGGGAAGCGGCTCGCTATATGGCAATGGGTGTTATGGCACACAAGTCAGCACTTAAAGATGGAGAAACATTAAATGTTCCGGACTGGGGCGATGCGCCTAAAAGATAGGAGAATTAAAAATGCAAGAGAATATGTTAGCTGAGACAGCACTGTTGGCTTTGGATACAATTCTTCAGAAGCCAACCAAAGGAATACCAAGCTGGCTTATACATCCCATGGAACATTCTATTATTGAAAAAATTGCCGGCGTTGGCCCTGGCGAATACAAGAATGACCCGGGAAAAACATATCTAACTATGCAATACGCCATAGGCACCTGCCTCATTGATCAATTTATACCTAATAATCCGCTGAGTATGGGTGATAAGGGTTATGAGAACAAAGAGAAAGGTGCAACCACTGGATCTAAAAAAATCGTTATTAATGATATGACAATTGACTCTCCTGAAGCAGTGGTAGAACATATGGAGAAATTTACGTTTCCGAGAATACGTAAAGCTATAAAGGAGTTCGATGAGGACAAAAGAACTAAGAGAATAATCGAAGGAGAAAGAAAAACTCAGGAAATACTCGGGTCGGGTATTCTAAAAAGCGGCTATTCCTTTATTAATTTTCAGGGATTTGCTTATGGAACATATGGATATGTTAATTATTTCATGTCCTATGCTCTCTATCCGGAAGTAATAGAAAAGCATTTCTCATTACAGGCAGATTTAGCTTTGTTGAACAATCAAGCTGCTGCGCGAGCCTATGTTGAAGGAAATTTACCTTTATTATATAGACTTGATCACGATATGGCTAGCTCACAAGGGACACTGGTTGATATAAAGTCACTTGACAAAATATGGTTTCCACATTTTGCCCGCTGTCTGGAGCCGATGCTTAAAACAAAAGTTAAGATGATCTGGCACTGCGACGGAAATCTTATGCAGATGGTGCCGCGTTTGCTTGAAGTGGGGATCAAAGGTTTTCAGGGGTTTCAATATGAAGATGGCATGGATTATGAGAAGATATGCGCTATGAAGACAAATGACGGAGATAGTCTGGTTATTATCGGTGGTGTTTCCGTTACAACGACTTTGCCTATGGGTACACCTGATGATGTAAAAAAAGAGATGGCATGGTTGGTAGAAAATGGGCCGAAGACAGGATTGTTTCTTGGCTGTTCCAGTTCAATAGCGCCAGGTGTGCCGTGGAAGAATATTAAAGCGTTGATTGAAGGCTTAAAATATTATCGTCTAAGAGGAAGATAACGCTAAAAAATGTTGAACGATTAAATTTAGGAGAAATAAAAAATGGTAAAACCTAAAATTGGCTTAATTGGACTTACGGCAGAATTGTATCAGATGAAAGCACCGGATTTAGTGAATGATTTATCTAAGTTCTCAAATGGATTGAATAAAGTAATGGGAAAATCTGCAAAGGTTATACACATTCCTCTTGTTTATACCAGAGCGCAAATGGAAGATGCCTGCGCCAAATTAAAGAAAGAAAAGGTTAATGGGCTAATCCTTGTTTTTCTTTCATATTCTCCAAGTTTAATTATTGCTCCAGTATTGAAAAAATATCAGGACATTCCAATATTACTCTGGAATACGCAGAGGCTTTGGACTATTGACGAAAAATTTAGAGGTTATGATACTTCCTTGAATCATGGGATGCATGGTGTTCAGGATACAGCAAATGTATTGTTACGAGAAAATATCAGGTTTAGTTTAATCACCGGTCATTATCAGGATAAATGTGTTTTAGAGAAGATAGATAAATGGGGCAAAGCAGCATCTCTGGTTAATCTTCTAAGAAAAGCGAGAATTGCCAGAATTGGCGGAAGATTCAAGGATATGGGAGATTTTGCAATCCCTGATAAAAAAATTACTGAACTACTTGGTCCTGAAATACTTGATGTATCTGTTGATAAAATTGCTGAGGAATCGTTGAAAATAAAAAGAAGTGAGATTGAAAGGGTGATGAAATCTGATAGAAGAGATTTTAAAATAGATAAAGGTTTGGATAAAAAAACTCACTTTATATCAGCGCGACTGGAACTTGCTCTCAGAAGAATAATTCAGAGAGAAAAACTAGATGGTTTTGGTATAAACTTTATGGGATTTAAAGGAGACAAAGGATGTGAAGCAATACCATTTTCTGCAATTTCAAAATTCATGGCAGAAGGTATGGGGTACGGCGGTGAAGGAGATGTTTTATGTGCAGTTTCAGTTTTAATGCTTCAGAAATTATGCAGAGAAGGAAATTTCGTTGAGATGTTTACAACGGATTATAAAAATAACCGTATCCTGTTTGAGCATATGGGAGAAAGTAATTTAGATATGGCTAAAAATAAAAAGGAAATCAAACTTGTAAAAAAAGATTTAAGTCTTATAAAAAAAGGGCTTTCAACAGCAATGCTTTTATTTCCTTTAAAACCAGGCAAAGTTACTTTATTTAATATCGCTCCGAATGAAAACGGATTTAAATTCATTGTAACTAGCGGAGAGATATTAGATAAACCTTTATTTGAAGATATTAATGCCCCTCATTTTCTTTTCAAGACAAATGGAAAAGTAGAGGATTTTCTAACTAAATACAGCAAACTTGGAGGAACTCATCATTCAGCGATGACATATGGAGATAAAACAAAAGAAATTAAATTCCTTTCTGAAATAATGGATATACAGGTTTTTGAGATTTAATTGATAAAAAACGGTTTTTAAACTAAAGAATTTTTTAATTTTTACATATCAGGAGGATGTTTTATGTGGAAACAGACGACAAAACAAAAACGGAATTTGAAAATTTTTAAAGAGGAATTGGATGATTTTTTGCCTAAAAGAATTTTAGATTTTCATATACATATATGTCCAGAAGAAGCAGTAGCAAATAATTATAAAGTTTGTGGACATAAACAAGAAGAATATTCTATAGAGCAATTGCGTCAAGATTGCAAAGAGCTTTATCCTGAGAGAGAATGTTACGGGGTTTGTTTTGGACATCCTGACAGAAAATACGATTTTTCAAAAATGAATGAATATGTTTCAAAAGTATGTGATAAAAAGGAATTCTTTCCTTTTAGATTATTACGACCGGAGGACAATCCGGAAACAGTAGAGAAGGATATTTTAGAGAAAGGATTTCTTGGCTTTAAACCATACCGCAACTATGTAAATAAGCCAAACCCTGAGGATGTAGAGATAAATGATATGCTTCCTGATAGACTAATGAGAATTGCTGATAAATACGGTTTAATTATAACGCTTCATATACCAAAGAAAAAAAGGCTGGCGGATCCTTCAAATCAAGAACAGATTGTATCCTTGTGTAAAAAATATCCAAATGCAAAAATAGTTCTTGCTCATGTAGGCAGAGCGTATTATATGAAGAACATTATCGGAAATTTAGATAAAATAAAGAAAATTCCTAATCTTTACTTTGACCTTACAATGGTAAACAACTGGGAAGTTCTTGAATATCTTTTTGATAATGTAGAATCCTGCAAAATTCTTTATGGCACCGACATCCCGATTGCTCTTGCTGCTGGAAAATCGGTTGAAATAAATGACCAGTATACCTATGTTACTCCCATTCCATGGGAATTATCTATCTCCGATGATCATCAAAAACTAATCTTTACGTCTTTTCTTTATGAGGAAATTCGGGCGATTAAAAAGGCATCACAAAAAGCCAATCTATCAAAAGAAGAAATAGAGAATATATTTTATTTTAATGGGAAAAGGCTGTTGGATGAGGTTATTGAAATTAAAAATAATAAGTAGTAGAAAAAACATAAATTGGAGGATTAAATAAAAATGTACGATAAAAATTGGGCAAAAGTAGATTTAAACAAAATTCCTGATGTAAAAGTAACTCCCCCTGGACCTCAATCTCAAAAGTGGCATAAGCGATGTACGAAATATTTTAAGGGATTAAGCGGACAGGTAAAGCTTTTTCCAGTTGCTTTTGAGTCCGGTAAAGGATGTGTTTTGACTGATGTTGATGGCAATAAATACATAGATTTTTCGTCGGGGATTTATGTTACCACGTTAGGACATTGTCATCCTAAAATTACAGAAGCTATCCAAAAATATGCGGGTAAGCTCCAAAATGCGCATGATTTCACAACTCCGATAAAAACACAGTTAATGGAAAAATTGGCAGAAGTTTTGCCCGGCGATTTAAGTGGATTTCAATTGTACGATTCAGGAACCACAGCAGTTGAAGCAGGATTGCGTGTATGCCGTGCCGCTACTAAACAGCATGAAATGATTTCCTGCTTCTATGATTATCACGGGAAAACTTATGGTGGGGTATCATTGGGGCATATTCGTTCTACAGTGTACGGACCTACAAGAGCACCTGGATTCCATATGGTCCCGCGGCCTGACCCATATCATCCTCACTGGACAAAGGATGATGGGACAATTGATACTGATAAATATATTGAGTTTTATGAGGAGTATTTAGATAGAGGTACAGCGCATCAGGTAGCCGCCCTTGTTCTGGAACCGATTCAAGGCTGGGGAGGTTCAGTAATGCCGCCTGATGATTTCTTCCCGAAAATAAGGAAATTTTGCGATAAGCATAAGATCCTGCTTTTTGATGATGAGGTTCTGGCGGGTATGGGGCGTACAGGAAAATATCTCTGTATGGAACACTGGAATGTAGTCCCTGATGTAGTAACACTTGGCAAAGGACTTGGTAATGGGTTTCCTGTCACATGTGTGGCTGTACGCGAACCTTACAAGGAATCATTTGAATCAATTTCAGCTTCCAGCAGTTATGGAGGAAATCCGATGGCATGCGCAGCTGCACTTGCATGTATTGAGGTTATAGAAGAAGAAAACCTGCTTAAACAGTCTACGCATCTGGGTAAAATAGCGTTAAAACGTATGGAGAAGATGAAGAATGAGCATTCCATTGTAGGTGATGTGCGGGCAAAGGGGTGTCTTATGGGTATAGAGCTTGTAAAGAATAAAAACACAAAAGAACCTTTTAATGAAGCGGGGAAACTGGTTTATCAAAAAGCATTCAGAAAAGGATTAGCATGGATTCCAGCAGGACATATCTTGCGTATGAGTCCTCCTATTATTATGGAAGATGAAGTTCTTTTCAAAGGATTGGACATTATTGATGAAGCCATTTTTGAAGTGGAGAAGGAACTGGGATGTTAAAGATTATTAAAGGAAGGGGATAAAAATGTCAATTTATTTTGCAGATAAAAAATGGACTGAATTAAAAGAACTAATTAAAAAAAATGCCTTAATTATCTTGCCGGTTGGTCAGGTGGAAGAACACGGTAAGCATCTGCCTGTAAAGACAGATACCTATATTGCTGAAGAAGTAGCAAAAAGAATTGGAGAATCGCTAAAAAATAAGATTCCTTTATTGATTATGCCTGCAGTTTGGAGCGGTTATTCAATGAAAAGTGTTGCAAAATGGCCGGGAACAATGAGACTAAAACAAGAAACATTTATCAACATGGTATTTGACATCTGTTCTTCCGTCATTGAAATGGGGTTTAAAAAGATTATGATTATCAGTACCCACGGAAATCATACAGGTGCATTAAGAGTAGTGACGCGCAATATTTCCGATAAATATAATATCTATATGGCTCTTACATATCCTTCAGTAATGGCAAAGGAAGAGTTTTTAAAAATTAGTAAAGCCGGTCCAAAAGGGAGTTGTCATGGTGGTGAATATGAAACATCTTTAATGCTTTATCTGAATAAAAATATGGTAGATATGAAAAAGGCGACCAGTCAGGATAAGATAATAATTTCTTCTAAATTTTATTTTGATAAGGTGTTTTGGTCTACATGGGGTTTGCAGAAGAGTAAAACAGGAATCTACGGCGACCCAACCAAAGCAACAAAGGAAACAGGAAAAAAGATTATGCAGGCAATTATTAACAATTATCAGAAATTTATTAAGGAGTTTTATGAAAATGGAAAATAATTGGACAAAAAGTTTTGAGCTTTCAGGCAAAGAGAAAGAAGAGGCATTAAAGAAATGCTATGCTGTTCTTGAAGGGTGGAAAATTAAAATGCCTAATGTGGAACCTATTGTTTTAGATTTTGGATTAAGTGTTTTTCGCAGAACAGGGCTTATTGAATTCTGGATTGCCAACGAAGAAAAAGAAGGATATTGCGGAAAATTCTTGTTTCTCTTTGATGAACAAACCTGTCCTGCTCATCACCATGATTTCAAACATGAAACTTTCTTTATCGTTAAAGGCAAAGTTTTAATGAAAACTGCGGAGAAAGAGTTTTTAATGAAAGAAGGAGATGCTTTTGCAATGAATCAGGGAGTAGTTCACTCTTTTACCGGAGAAGGAAACAGCCTGGTTCTTGAAGCTTCCAAACCATGCATTTCAGGAGACAGCATTTTTAAAAACAAAAGGATTGGTGAAAATGGGAAAATATAAGAAAAGCAGAAAAGAAATACGATTTGGTATTATCGGGCTTGGGCTAATGGGGCGGGAATTGGGCAGCAGTATTGCCCGCTGGTGTCATCTGCTTTATGATGGACCTACGCCAGTTATCACAGGTATTTGTGATAAATATAATAAAGAAGCAGGAAAATGGTTTTTGGACAATTTCCCGACCATTGAAATAGATACAGATGATTATAGAGAATTAATCAGATCCGATAAAATTGATGCTATATATTGTGCTGTTCCTCATAATCTTCACGAAAGGATGTATATTGATATTATTAAGGCAGGAAAGCATTTGCTTGGAGAAAAGCCCTTTGGTATTGATAAAAGAGCCAATGACAATATTTTAAAGACTGTACAGGAAAATCCCGACATAATTGTTCGGTGCAACTCTGAATTTCCCTATTTTCCAGGGGTACAGAAGATAATTAAGTGGATACGGGGGAAAAAATACGGCAGACTTATAGAGGTCAGAAGCGGTTTTCATCATTCCAGCGATATGGATATTGATAAACCGATAAATTGGAAGCGGATGATAAAAATTAATGGAGAGTATGGATGTATGGGCGATTTGGGAATACATACCCAGCATATTCCTTTTCGTATGGGATGGATACCAAAAACAGTATATGCCGATTTATTAAATATAGCTGAAACGAGGCCTGATGGAAAAGGAGGATTTGCCGCCTGTCAAACATGGGATAATGCTGTGCTTACATGTAGATGTACTGATTCTGATAACAAAAAAGATTTTGCACTCATCCTTGAAACCAAACGTATGGCTCCAGGCGCAACAAATACATGGTTTATAGAAGTCTACGGCACTGAAGGTTCGGCAAAATTTACAACTCACGATCCTAGGGCTTTTTATTTTTTAGAGACAAAAGGCAAAGAACAGGGATGGACGCGTATTGATACAGGTTCTCAGTCAGTAATACCATCAATTACCGGTGGGATTTTTGAATTTGGTTTTTCAGATGCTTTTCAACAGATGCTAGGGGCGTTTATGTCTGAATTTAAAGAAGGAGGTTCTGACCATCCTTTCAAGAATATAACGCCGGAAGAAACCGCCCTGAGCCATAAAGTCTTGACTGCGGCACTAGAGTCAAATAGAACAGGCAGAAAAATAAGTATATGAAAAATGCCTTAATTGTTCTAGATATAGGGACCAGTTCTCTTAAATGCGGAAGCATAGACACAGAATTCAGCATAGTTGAGAGCGCTATTCAGGATTTTGAAATTATTCAAAATGGAAATATCTGTGAATCCAATTTTGAAGAATGTTTTGCTAAAGCTAGAGAAGTCTTAAAAAAAGCAATCAAGATTACTACACAAAAAGGATATCTTATTGAAGCGATATTAATTACCAGTCAGGCACAAACCTTTATGCCTGTGGATAAGGATTTTAATTCTTTAGACAAAGGGATTGTCTGGCTTGACACAAGAGCATCAGAAGAAGAAGTATATCTATCTAAAAAACTACCTAAATTTTATAAAACCGCTGGTTTTTCCAAGCCGTTATCGTCTTTATATATTTCAAAATTATTGTGGTTGAAAAAGAACAAAGCTGCTATATACAAAAAGGCTGCTTATTTTCCTCTTATTAACGAGTATGTTGCTTTTAGATTGACAGAAAAGTTTTATTCTGACTATACCAGCTTTGGCATGTGCGGACTTTTTGATATACGCAAAAAGCATTTAAATCAAAAAGCGCTTGATATCCTCGAACTTACACAAGACAATTTCCCTGAAATTAAAGAAGCTGCAGGTATTCCCTATAAATTAACTCATAAAATGAGACATGAGTTAGGGCTCAAAAAAGAATTGCCTGTATATTTTTGTGGTAATGACCAGTCAGCGTCAGCAGTAGGAGCAGGGCTTGAAGCTAAGGGAGACATAAGCGCTAATTTCGGAACGGCAATGGTGCTTTATACCATTATAAAAGAACCTTTGAATTCTATAAAAAAGAATCAAATTGTAGGTATAAATCCTTTAACTAACGATTATTTTTTGATATGTCTTGACTCTCAGTTCGGCAACGTAGTTGATAAATTTAAAACAAAGCATTTCTCGGATATAACTTACGATGAATTTTTATCAAAGTTTAATGCGGTTAAAAAGAATAAAGCATTTACTGATATCAGGATTGATGAAGGCAATCTCAGGTATGATGAATCTTTGGACAAAGATATAATAGCAGGTTCTATCATTAAATATTTTTTGAATCGGTTTCTATACCATCTTTCAGAAATAGAAAAAATATCTTCTGCCCACCAGATCTATGTGTCAGGTGGAGTATCACAATCTAAAGTATGGCTCGACATCTTGGCTAAGAACTGCAAATACAAAATAATCCCTTCATCTGGTCGTGACGCAGGGATTATAGGTGCAGCAAAAATCTATAGAAATAATAAAAAACGGAGGGGATAAAACATTGCGAAAATATATTTTAAAATCAGGCGCAGCCACTGTTGATATTACACCTAAAAAGTCTATGTTTTTGTTCGGGTATCCTCATATGGAAAGATACAGTGAGGGCACACATGATCCGATTTATGCGTCTGCTCTTGTTCTGGATAATGGCAATACGCAAATAGTATTCTGCGTGGCTGATATTATTTTTATTGGAAAAGATCAGGCGGAAGAGGTAAGAAAGCTAGTAAACCAGAAAACAGGTATTCCCAAAGAAAACATTGTGATTTCTGCCTCGCATACGCATTCCGGGCCATTAACAGTGAACATGGCTTCAAATAAAAATGATCCTGCCGTTCCATCGGCTAGTAACGAATATACCAAATTTTTGATTAATACCCTGTCCAATTTAATTAATAAGGCATATTGCCGGAGAATTGAATCCGAATTAGCAATTCTTACTATTAGCGGGGAAGGAGTAGGTGGAAACAGAAGGATAAAAGGTGGTATTACTGACCCTGAAGTTCCTGTAATTGTTGTAAGAAGAAAGAAGGATAAAGAAATATTTGCTGTCTCAACAACATACTGTATGCATCCGACTGTGCTTCATGAAGATTCAAAATTATACTCTGCGGATTTCCCTGGCTATACAAGAGAATATATACTCAAAAAATTAGGCAAAAATATCGTTTATCTCTATCATACAGGACCTGAAGGCAATCAGTCTCCCAGACATTTCATAAAGGGCACTACATTTGATGAAGCGAAAAGGCTTGGTTATATGCTTGGTGAAAGGATTGTAAAATCAATATCAGGACTTACTGATATTGATTTTAAATCGTCAGTATCTTTAAAAGCATCTGTTTCGAGGATAACTCTTCCGCTAAAACAATTCCCATCAGTTAAAGAGGCGGACAGAAAACTAAAAAAAGCTCTTCAAAAATTGGAACAATTAAAAAAGAAGAATGCTTCATATGCAGAGATAAGGACTGCAGAGTGCGACTGGTTTGGAGCTGAGGAAACAACAACTATTGCCAATTTGGCTGCAAACGATGAATTGAAGGAAATCACAAAAACTATCTTGCCTGCTGAAATACAGGTTTTTGAAATAAATGATAATTATTTTGTTAATATTCCTGGTGAATATTTTGTTGAGTATTCACTTAGTATAAAAGAAAAATCGCCGTACAAAACGTTTGTAACATGTCTTGCCAACGGAGAACTGCAAGGTTATATCGTTACAAAAGAAGCATATATTGAAGGCGGATATGAAGCATCCAATAGTCTCTTTTCTACTGAAGCGGGAGATGTTATTATAAAAGAGACAATAAAATTGATTAAAAACAGAACATAGGAGATTGCTATGAAAGAGTTTAATTATAGTCCATCAAAGTGGGTCCCGTTCAGAGATAAGGAAGTTCTGGAAAGAGTTAGAAAAATAAAGAGGGAGGATATTGCCAAGCATCCCAATCCTGACTTAAAAATCAAGGTGGTCAAAGATTCTGAGATATGTTTTATATACATGATGGATATTTTCTTTCGTATCAAAGAAGCCATGGAAGCGGATAAAAAGCTGGTTATGATTTTACCCCAACCCTGGCCGTTCTACAAAAACGTAGCCTATATGATCAATCGCTCTAAGATTAATTGTAAAAATCTCTATACGTTCAATATGGATGAATATGCGGATGAAGATGGAAATATTGCACCAGAGACATGGCCTTTGGGCTTTACTCATGCTCTCAAAAAATATTTTTACAATGAACTTGATGATAAACTTCGTCCGTCGGAAACCCAGATGATTGGGCTTACCAATGAAAATTTTAAAGATTATGGAAAAAAGATTGCTGATCTCGGCGGGGCTGATATTTGTTATGCAGGACCAGGCTGGACAGGACATTTGGCATTTGTAGAACCGGATGCGCCTGAGGTTTCTAAGGATCTGGAAGAATTTAAGAAAATGGGACCAAGTATTGTTACTCTAAGTCCGTTCACGCTAGCCCAGAATTCTTTGCATGGCAGTTTTGGCGCCAGTGGCGATATTGCGGCTATACCGCCCAAGGCTGCCACTATCGGTCCGCGTGAGTACCTAGCAGCTAAACACAGACTCAACACTTATTCTATTAGTGTTCACGGAACCAGTACATCGTGGCAGAGACTTATAACCAGACTGGCTCTGCACGGTCCGGTAACCCCTCTGGTGCCGGACTCTATTGTTCAGTTAACATCAGCTGATGTATTTATTTCAGAAACAATTGCTCAGGATATAACGCCTGATTGGGATAAAGGATATTAATTTATGAATAAAGATAAATTTATTGAGAAGATAAAAACACATAAAGGCATAATTGATGCTCATACTCATATAGGAGTAAATTATAAAAATTACCTGAGCTATTCATATCCATATTGTCTGAGTTTTGAAGATCTAGTGGTAAGGATGAAGTATCTGGGGATATCATATTCGGTTGTATTTCCCATCGACTCAAGTTATTACACTGTTGAACTGGGAGCATCAAAAGAGATTAAAACAAATGAAATGTTTTCAAAATTTCCTTATGAGATTGAAAATCAAAGCATGTTGAAAGAGATTTATGAAATATTTCCAGAGTATTCTGATATAGCTCTGCCCTTTGTTATGTTTGATCCATCGAGAAAAACGAAAGAACAGGCAGAACTGTTGGAGAAACTCTATAAAGAATATCCTTTGTTTGGTTTAAAAACAGTCTCAACATACATACAGGCATTTGTAAAGGATTTGGAGACTAAAGGCCGGCCTATTTTAGATTTTGCTGTTAAGTATAATTTGCCTATAACATTTCATAGTTCATATTATAAAGGGGATCCTTGGGCTTCGGTCTTTGACATTATAAAATTTGCTGAGAAACATCCGGAAATTAGAATCTGCATTGCTCATTCAGCCCGTTTTGTAAAATCCGTGCTGGAGAGAGCATCAAAATTAGACAATTGTTTTGTTGACCTCTCAGCATTTAATATACACTGTACCCTCGCCCAGCAGAAATCTCCTCATGTTGCCTCGTCAGAAGAACGGATAGAAGCAGATTATAACGAACCTTCGTCTGTAATTGAGAAAATTGTTAGCAGTTATCCAAATGCAATTATCTGGGGAAGTGATACTCCATATAATTATTTTATACAGAAATGTTATGACATTAATGGTAAACTGATGGATACATCTTTAAAATCGTCATTTGATATGGAAATGAAGATATTAAAAAGTCTTTCAGAAGATAAGATTTCAAAGATAACATATAAAAATACCTTAAAATATCTATTTGGATAAAATGTTAAAGAGACAGGCTAAATATAGAACATAGGAGAATATATAGAAAATGGAACATGCAAAATTACAAAAGTTATCGGGGGTTATACCAGCAATTCCGACGCCGCTAATGGAAAACGAGGATTTGGATGTAGAGAGTTTGCGTAAGATCATAGACTATGTTATCAAACAAGGCGTTTCAGGCATATTTATTCTGGGAAATATGGGCGAAGGAACAGCGTTGCTGGATTCAGTAAGATTAAAGCAGCCGTTGAGCATATAAATGGCAGGATTCCATTAATGGTGGCCTGTTCCGACGGTTCAACAAGAAGAACCATTGAACTGGGTAAACGGATGCAGGACTTGGGACCCGATTATCTTGTATCCACCACCCCGTATTATTATGGTTTTCCTAATCAGAAGTGTATTATCGATTATTTTGAGAAGCTCTCAAATACTCTAGATAAACCGTTATTGTTCTACAACAATCCCGGCTCAACTGGAAACAAGGTCTGCTTTGAAACGATAGATACCATATTAAGCATGGATAACATAGCGGGTATTAAAGACTCTGCATGTGATATTCATATAGCTATGGACATTCTAAGAAAGTATCCTGACAAAAAAACCAGGTCATTCAGCTATCTTTATGGTGATGAATTTGTCTATGATGTTATTTTGCTGATGGGAGCAGATGGTATTGTAACCGGCGGAGGAACATGTTTTATTGACACGTTGATTAAACTTTACAAAGCAGCGACAAATGGCAATATTCTTGAAGCATTTGAACTGCAGCGGCAATTCAGAGGAGAAATGGACGATATGCTTGGACCTGAATTAATTACAGATTGGATGGCGGCTATAAAGACAAACTTGAAGAATAAAAAACTGTGTAAAAATCACTGTACACATCCATTTATTAATCGCATGCTATAACAGGACAATCAGAATGACTGATAAAAAAATAAAGATATTGGATTGTAAGTCCTTTGACAACGAATATCTACACAAGGATTTCCACGGCAGTTTATGTTATGCGATTAAGTATCTGGATGAAGTTTACGGAGAACAAGCCACGGAAGACTATCTGAAACAGGTTGCCAAAACATATTATGCGCCATTAACTGAGCGGTTGAAAAAAAAAGGACTGTCTGCTCTTGAAAAGCACTGGCAGAAAATCTTTGGCATAGAGGGAGGTAAATTCTCCATTGAGTACAAAGCTCAAAAATTAGTTCTGACAGTTGACAAATGTCCTGCGATAGCGCATATGAAAAGAAAAGGGTTGTTATTTACTCAACGTTATTGCCAGACGACTGTCGTAGTTAACGAAACTATTTGTGCTGAAGCAGGGTATTGTTGCAGTTGTAAATATGAACCTGGAGCAGGCAAATGCGTTCAGGAATTCTGGAAAGAAAGGGATTGACAATATGATATCGTGTACGGAATTTATTCCTGCTTATAGCGAACTTTTTAAGTTTTTGGATAAAAAAGGTGGTAAAGAAGCGGTTGTTAGATTCTGGGAAAATCTTTCGGATGAATTTTTGGGGAATTTGCGTGATTTGGCAGCAAAAAAAGGTTTAGCTGGTTGTTTTGAATACTGGTCTCATACACTAACTGAGGAAGCAGCTGACTTTAGAATGGTTTTGGACGAAAAGCAGAACCTGTTTACTATAGAGATGCGTCAATGTCCGAGCAAAGGGAGGCTTTTAGAGATAGAGCATATCAAACCATATAAATATTACTGCGAACACTGTGATGTGCTCTACAGAAGAGTCTTAGAACCGTTGGGATTTGAATATCATGTAGATTTGACCAACTGCCGCCGGGCAAAATGCAAAGTTACTGTTAAGAAGATACATATAAGTTAGAAAAAATAAGTTGTATAATCAGAGTAGCTCAATAGGAAGATATTACAGATTTTCTAAATATCTCAGAAATCGTTTTGGTGTACGGGTTTATAAGGTAAGTATAGATGCCGGATTCTCTTGTCCTAATAGAGACGGCTCAAAAAGTAAAGACGGATGTATCTATTGTGATAACAAGGGATTCAGCTTTAACAGTCGTATTGCTCTTCTGCCAATAGAAGAGCAGATTGCTAAAGGCATAGAGTTTGGTAAAAGAAGATTTAAGGCTCAGAAATTTATAGTATATTTTCAGGCGTATACAAATACATACGCTTCTTTAGAAGTTCTGAAGAAAAAGTATGATACCGTCAGAAAATTTCAAGATGTTGTGGGTATATCCATTGGCACTCGTCCTGATTGTATAAATGAGGAGATTCTCGATTTAATTGAAAGCTATGCATCCGATTACGAAGTATGGATTGAATATGGTCTTCAGAGTACACATGATGAGACTTTAGAGTTTATAAATAGAGGACATGTTTATAAAGATTTTCTGGAAGCGGTAAATCTGACAAGGAAAAGAAAAAATATAAAGATATGTGTTCATGTTATTATTGGACTACCCAATGAGACTAGAGAAGATATCTTGAAAACGGCAGAGGTTTTGGGCAGGATGAAATTAGATGGTATAAAGATTCATCCTCTTCACGTAATAAAGGGAACAAAGCTGGAAGAAATTTATAAGAAAGGGCAGTATAAGCCATTGGAATTAGATGTGTATGTAGATTTGGCTGTAGAATTCCTGGAACGCATCTGGGCAGATACTGTGATTCAGAGAATAACCGCAGATTGTTCAAGGGAATTTCTCATAGCGCCAATGTGGATTGTTGACAAAAACAAAGTGCTGGGTAAAATAGAAGAGAAGCTTTTGCAGATGGATACATTTCAGGGTAGGTTATATAAGGAGATGGGGTAAGATGAGTATAAGGCAAGATATATTGGGGAAAATTAGCGGTGTTAAATTAAACATGGAAAAATTACCAAAAAAAGTATCAGGCTATTTTGGTGAAAATACGTTTAGTATTTCTGTAATAAAAAAACATATAAGTAAAAAGACCTTTGAATCATTTAAGCGTTGGCTTGATGAAGGAAAAATAATCAGCAAGAAAGAAGCAGATGAAATAGCAGAGGCAATGAAGGATTGGGCAATTGGAAAGGGAGCAACTTATTATACACATTGGTTTCAGCCTATGACAGGTCTTACAGCTGAGAAACACGATAGTTTTATTTCGATTGATCGAGAGGGCAGAGCCATTGAAAAGTTTAGCGGTTCAATGCTTATTCAAGGTGAGCCTGATGCATCCAGCTTTCCAAGCGGAGGAATAAGAACTACTTTTGAAGCTCGCGGGTATACAGCATGGGATCCTTCAAGCCATGCGTTTATTATAGAATGCGAACTCGGAAAAACTTTGTGTATACCATCCATATTTATTTCATATCATGGGGAAGCGCTTGATAAAAAGCTTCCTCTATTGCGTTCCGACGAGGCTATCAACAAAGCAACGGTTAAGCTTTTAAAACTTTTCGGGCATAAGGATGTAAAAAGAGTCTTTTCAGATTGCGGTGCTGAACAAGAATATTTTTTAATGGATAAACGGTTTTATAGAATGCGGCAGGATTTAATTATGACAGAACGCACGCTAATTGGAGCACCTTCTCCAAAAGGACAGCAATTGGAGGACCAATACTTTGGCTCAATTAAAGATCGCGTTATAAATTATATGAATGATGTAAGTATCGAGGTGTATAAATTAGGTATTCCTTTAAAGACCAGACATAATGAAGTTGCTCCTCATCAATTTGAGTTTGCTCCTATTTATGAGGACTCCAATGTTGCAGCAGATCACAATCAGCTTCTTATGGACATTATCAAAAAGATTGCCCTGAAACATGACCTAGTATGTCTTTTACACGAAAAACCATTCGCCGGTATAAATGGAAGCGGAAAGCATATTAATTGGTCTCTGTCAGCTGATAAGAAAAAAAATCTTTTTAATCATGGGAATACGCCAGAAGATATTTTGCAGTTTCTGGTATTGTTAATAGCTGTAATTCGGGCTGTTTATAAACATGCTGACCTATTGTATGCTAGTATAGCTTCAGCAGGTAATGAACATAGACTTGGAGCTAACGAAGCTCCGCCTGCAGTTATGTCAGTATTTATTGGGGATCAGTTAACAAAGATTCTAGATACAATAGAAAAAGGCAAAAAGGCAAAATTCAGCAAACAAGATATTGTAAATCTTGGCATTGGCAAATTACCGACATTTAATAGAGATGCAGTTGACAGAAACAGGACTTCTCCTTTTGCTTTTACCGGTAATAAGTTTGAATTTAGGGCAGTTGGCAGTTCCCAAAATATTTCAACACCTATTATGATTATTAATACAATTGTCGCAGAATCTATCGATCATATTGCAGATAGAATAGGAAAAGAGTCTAACTCCAAGAATTTTAGTCTGAAGGTGCTGGATGTATTAAAACAAATTATTAAAGAAACTAAACAAATTAGGTTTGAAGGTGATAATTATTCCAAAGACTGGATAGCAGAGGCAGCAAAAAGAGGGTTAATTAATGAGCCTTCAACAGCTAAGGCGCTTAAAGCTCTAATTAAAGAGGAGAACATAGCTCTGTTTGAGAAGTATGGTGTGCTCACAAGGGGAGAATTAGTTGCAAGATATAATATATGGATCGATATGTATAATAAAAAACTGGAGATTGAAGCCCATACTTTGCGTGAAATGGTGGACTCAAATGTAGTACCGGCAGGCTTTGATTATCAGGGGCTTTTAGCAAGGAATCTTGCAGATCTGGTTAGTTTAAAGAAGAATGCAGGTTTGAAGATCAAAGAAGAAGTTCTTGAAGATCTTAAGAATCACTTAACGGGTGTAACAGATAAAATATATTATATAAGAAAACACACACGCAGGATGGAGGCACTTCTGAAGAAGACCGATAATCTGAAAGGGTCGGAGAAATCTAATCTATTCTTCGAAGAATTAAAACCCTTAATGGAGCATATAAGAAAACATGTTGATGAACTTGAATGTGTTGTAGCTGATGAACATTGGGATTTACCAAAGTACAGAGAAATGTTGTTTGTGCAATAAAATAATATAAAAATGAAGAATATATCAATAAAGATAGTTTCATGGCTCACAGAAGAAGTAAAGAAAGCCGGGGCAAAAGGTGCGGTTTTTGGTCTTAGCGGAGGTATAGATTCTGCCTGTGTTGGTGTTCTTTGTCAGAAGGCTTTTAAAGACAATTGCCTGGGATTGATAATGCCGTGCGAAAGTCATAGTGATGATGAAGAGATGGCATTTCTGGTTGCAAACAAGTTCTCAATTCCGACGGAGAGAATATGCCTTGATGAGTCGTTTAACAAACTTTTAAAAATTTTGCCTAATTCGGATAACCATCTCTCTACAGCAAACATAAAACCAAGACTCAGAATGCTTACGCTATATTATTTTGCCAGCATTAATAACTATCTTGTTGCAGGTACTGATAATAAAACAGAGGCAATGCTGGGCTATTACACAAAATATGGAGACGGAGGAGTAGACATTCTCCCTATAGGTAGTTTGTTTAAGACTCAGCTAAGGCAGCTGGCCAAAGAACTAGACGTACCACGAGAGATTATAGCAAGAAGACCCTCTGCAGGTCTGTGGCAGGATCAATTTGATGAAGACGAAATGGGGCTTTCATATGACGAAGCAGACAGTATTTTAAAGGCAATCGAAAATAAGAATACTACAGACATAGACAAACGAAAGCTCGATAAAGTATTAAATATGATATCAAACTCACAGCATAAGCGAGATCCTATTCCTGTATTTCAATTTTAGCTTACTGCAACAGCAACTGATTCAGCAGGTTCTTCCATAAGCGAGGAATTAATCTCTGCTTTGTCTGTTTCTACTTTGTGTCCTCTGTAACATTTTTCACATACTTCGCGGTTGTTTTTAAAATACACTGAGTCCACTTCATTTTTACATATTGCACATATATACATTTGATTCACCTCCTCACATTTTTATACATTTGCGCTTCAAGCCACTCATCTATTGTTTCTTTCTTAAAACGCCACTGATTTGAAAGTTTTATAGCAGGAATCTTAAAATCATTAGCAAGTTTGTAAACAGTTCTCGTATTCATCTGAATGTAACCCGCCAGCTCTTTTATGGTCATTATTTCACTCATATGCGAAATTCTAACATCAAAATACATAGATGTCAAGTAAAAAGTTTATTTTTGGGCAAAAAGGATATTAAACTGTCTTATAATACAACAAACCGACAGTTCTATGAGGTGGGCAATTTGATCTAGCGCGAAAACTAGAAGATTTTTTAAGACTGGATAAATGCCGAACTCGTAATCAAATCATCTTGTTGTATATCTCTAAATCATCAAGCAAGGCTATTGCTACTAATTCTTGAAGGCAATTGACTTCTTATATCGCAGATCACCTTAAATCCAGTTTCGTTCATCAACGTGTTCAAGAACAGCTTGAGAAAAAATCATGTCAACAGATTCTTTTTCAACAATATTGAAATTGTACCATGGGACTTTGTACTGAATCATGGAACCGTTCATATTTATATCTGTAATTGATTGCCTTATAAATAAGCCGATGATTATTTAATGCGGTGTTTAGTCGGTCAGCAGTTAATATATGACCTGGAAACTTGTGGGAGCTTAAAAGTTGCTTGAGACATCAATAGGAATACACAAGAATACGGATTTCGGGAATTTCTAATTTTTGCATTTTTTAAGGTTTACATATATGCTACAATTTAGTTTTTGAAGACAGAGGACACGGCAGATTAAATCTCACTTTGACGAAGTTGATAGGATAACTGTTTATGTTTAAAAAAATATATAGCAAATGGATATTTATTCTAATTCTAGTTTTAGGATCTATTCTGCGCTTCATTAACCTTGAAGGCAGGTGTTTCTGGTGTGATGAGTTTGAATCGTATAATAGAGCGATACAATCGGTTGGACATATGTTATCTGGACTCATTCGTAACACTCCGCATATCCCCTTATATTATCTTTTGCTTCACTTCTGGCTGAATCTCGGGACATCGGATACTTTTGCAAGAACACTTTCATCCATCTTTGGGGTAATGACAATTTTAATCTCATATTGCTTTTTCAAGAAACTGTTTGATAGAAAGGTTGCATTATTATCTGTATTTTTTCTGGCTGTATCACCGTTTCACATAATGTTCTCAAGAATGACTCGGGAATATTCTTTAGTCTGTTTATTGTCAGTTTGTTCAATGTTCGGCTTTTGGTATGTAATATCAGCTAAATCACATAAATCCAGATACTGGATTACTTATGGAATAATCTCATTCTTGTTAGTATATACTCACTATTATTGCTGGCTTGTTATAATCTCACAGGGTATCTTTCTGTTAATCTACAAAAGGGACAAGCTGAAACCATGGCTTATTACAAATATAATCTTGCTTGTTTTCTTTCTTCCATGGATAACAGCAAATCTCTGGTTCAGGTTAAAGGGGGAATGGGGCAGTGTCTTAACAACTTATACATCATCGACTTTCGGTTATTTTATTAAGGTAGCATATTTTTTCTATAATTTTACTCTTGGTCAGACCGTTTATCCTTTTAATTTATGCATGACAGTTCCTTTACTTGCGAGTTTTTCTATTGTATTTATTAACGGGACAATTAATTTATTTAGAAGAGACAGCCAATATAAGAGAATAATTTTGTTCTGGTTTTTTATACCGTTCATTATAGGAATGTTCATGCCGGCGTGTGCTCCAAGACAACTCTTGCTAATTTTACCCGCATTCTGCGTAATACTTGCAATAGGTATCATCAAGATGAAATATATCTGGCTTAAAGGATTCGCAATTACAGTAATTATACTCGCATCTTTGTATTCAAATTATAACTACTTTACAAACAGACAGTATTTTGATGTTGATATGGTAACTCCCTGGCGAAAAATCACAGAAGAAGTTGCTGTTAATGAACAGAAAAATGATGCTGTCATTCTGGGGAGATTGATGGAAGGATTTCCTCATTATTACAGAGGTGTTCTTCCGATTTATAGGATCGATTCTTTTGACAGTCCGGAGCGAATCAAACAATATGGCAAAAAATATAAACAATTATGGATACTCTTGCATTCCGAAAGACCAAGGGAGAATTTTGAGGAGTGGATGAAGGAAAATGGAGAAATTATATTGACCAAGAAGTATCTTTATGAAGAAAACACACTTAAGGGATTAAGAGAAAGTTTTAAGGATATTCACAAACATCATGAATATAAATATAAATTATACTTATTTAAATTGAAATGAAGAAATTAGGCTTAAATCTAAATAAGGATAATACTTCCGTTCATTTCATTGTTTTGTTAATTATTGTTTTTGCAGGATTCCTGATAGGATTTTTCCATTTTACTTATTGGCAAGGTGATTTTTTCCTATTTGAAAGATATGCTATTAATGAATATTTTTGCGCAGATACAATATCCTTTCTTTCACTAAATTTTCTATTCAAAATCATATTGTGGATAATAGGAATATTTCTCATATGGCTATTTCTTTCAGTTATTAATAGCAGAAAAAACAATATTAAGCTTACAACGTC
>Ga0207996_1000156_pt1 | contig 60742 bp, 57 predicted proteins | sample AntAceMetag02UKG_FD_184773 | JGI IMG/M metagenome (GOLD analysis project Ga0207996, IMG submission 184773) | Saline lake microbial communities from Ace Lake, Antarctica - Antarctic Ace Lake Metagenome 02UKG (SPAdes) (version 2) | ecosystem: Environmental > Aquatic > Non-marine Saline and...
ATTAAAAACGGCAGAAATAATTATATATACTTATTTATCAAAGCTTGAATTAAATACAATCCAAAGGTATTGGGACATAATCATTATCCTTTTTGGGCCACTTTAGATTATTCCCTACAAACAAGGACAAAAACTAAAAAAAGGATAAGAAAAGTGATCAAAAAAATTATTAAAAAACTGACTTACTTCTTTAACCTTAAAAATCGGACAAATGTCTGTCCCCAACACACCAAGGGATTTACGCTTATTGAGTTGCTGGTTGTTATAGCAATCATAGCTCTTCTTGCGTCAATGCTGTTGCCGGCTTTGGGAAGGGCAAGGGACAAAGCTCGAACTGCCGTATGTATGAACCAACTTAAACAAGTGGGCTTGGCGATAATTATGTACGCTAATGATAATGGTGGATATAAGCTGCCCCATCATGACCAACTTGTATCTATATGGAGTGATATATTAATTAATACGGGATATATTGATGGTGGACAGCTCAACATTTTAGTATGTCCTAGCTTTACTCCCCATCGTTATCAGAATCATAGCTATACGTACGGGATGTGCAGCGAGGATGGTGTCAATACGTGGATGAAGATGGATAAGCTACCTCCCGAGTATGTATTATTGACTGATACGTACGATCCTAGTTACGCCAAACAATCTTATCAGTTCTACCAGTGGGGTAGCAGTACCAGAGCGTGTATCCATGCCCGGCATAATAATAGGGCAAATGTACTTTTTATTGACGGGCATGTTGAATGTGTTTTCCCTCCAGATATGTGGTTGGCTGGTTGGGGAGAATATTATTATGATCAAGATCAAGTACATCATACGCCATAGTCCGAGTAGAAACATAGGAAGGGTTGAGTGGAATGTATAACTCTATTATTTCGTAATAGAGTTATACATTCAGGTATTCAGGAAGAACAAATGTTCTGTTTGCTGATGGGCACGTATCATCTTGTGAAAAAGGCAAACCTAGCTCCTATAGCAGCAACGCCTGGGAACCTAAAGGAACAAAGTGGGAAAATGGAGGGGATGTCAAATAAGACATGAAGGAACTTTTAGTTTTAAGGTCAATCATGACAAGACTCCTGCAAGATAGGGAAACTGAGGGTAAAAAAGATAAAAATGCTAACGGAAGGTAGAAAGAATTGGAGCAACCAATCCTGTTGTATGTTTCAAATCAAGAATTCGTAGTATGCCAAGTATATAAGAGCCTTTACGATGCGATGCAGGCAAACTTGGCATTTCCCTTTTCTGCAGTGTAATAGAATATTATCCATTCCAGTCTTAGTCTCGCTTTTGAAGAAAGCCCCGCAATCTCTGCTGTACCCCGCCAATGTTTATATCTATTTATTTTAGGTAGAGGCTTTCTTTTAAAGAAGTAAAAACTAGCTGTCTTTCTCATTTGGTAACTCCTCCGATATGGTAGATTCTTGCTCCAAACATTGCTCGCTAGCTCGCAATGTTTGGATGTCTTCTATCATACCACGAGTGTTACCTATGTTTCTCAGCCTCCACCTAAATTTAAAATCAAAAAATTTCCATTTTCTTGACATCTCGGTTAAATAGTAGGATGCTGTGTTGAAAAAATACCAAGTGTTCAATTGAACCAAGTGCTGAGCTCAAACGTTGAGGAGATTTAAGTTGAATATAAAAAAACAATAAAGCGATATATACCCAAGTATTTACGCCTTCCTATACAGTACTTTTACAGTCTAAGAAGAAAAACTGTGTCTCAGTCCGGACAGGATTTCTGGGTATTTGGAGAAATTCAATGGAAAGAAAAACGGATATTTCGTTGATATTGGTGCTGCCAATGGCATTAATAGAAACAATACATTCCTGTTGGAAAAAAAGATTCCATTGGCATGGAGTTTGTATTGAGGCAAATCCTTTATTGTTTCGAATCTTGAAACGTTTTAGAAATGTTACTTGTTTGAATATATGTTCAGATGCTAAAGAAGGCTTGGTTGACTTTGTCCTAAGGGGTGAATTGAGCGGAATTGTAGACAGCAATTTAGATAACACTAGAAAAAATATTGATATAAAGCAAGCAAATATAATAAAACTTAAAACTAGCACATTGATTTCGATTCTCAAAGAGGGAAAAGCGCCTAATGTAATTGATTATTTATCACTAGATGTAGAAGGTGCGGAGGATCGTGTCCTGTGCGGATTCCCGTTCGAACAATATATTTTTAACTGCATTACAGTTGAAAGACCCAAGCCAGAGCTAATCAGCGTTCTTAAAAAAATGGTTATATAATAATAAAAGAAATCCCTGATTTAGATGCTTTTTATATTCACAAATCTTTTATTAAGCATTACCAAGAAAACATGTTTGACTTTTGGAGAAGAAACTCCTAGCAAATCAGTCCAGCGGATGTAAAACGCTGATTTCTATGTTATACGTTTAAGTAAAAAACAGCGTTATACTGTTTTAGTTAAAAGAAAAACGCAAATAATTGTGTTATACTGCTCCAATTTAGGGATGAAAATTAGGTAATGATGCTATTTAGAGAACTGGGAATTATTGAGCCTATCTTAAGAGCTCTCAAAGAAGAAAAGTATTCTGAGCCTACATCAATACAAGTTAAGACTATTCCACTCATTCTAAAAAGAAATGATATATTAGGTAGTGCTCAAACAGGGACAGGCAAAACTGCGGCCTTTGCTGTTCCCATCCTGCAGCACCTCTTTCTTGCCTGTCAGCAGAACAACAGTTCGCGCAAAATTAAGTCACTTATCGTAACTCCTACACGCGAATTGGCAATTCAGATCGCAGAGAGTTTTAAGACATATGGAAAATTTACAGGGATCAAAAATACTGTCGTTTTCGGTGGGGTAAAGCAAGGTGCACAAACGAATGCTCTTCGCAAAGGTGTCGATGTTCTCGTTGCAACGCCTGGAAGGCTTCTGGACTTAATAAATCAGGGCTTCATCAGATTAAATGACGTCGAATACTTCGTACTGGACGAAGCTGACAGGATGCTCGACATGGGTTTTATCAATGACATTCGGAAGATTATCGCCAAATTACCAACGAAACGGCAGTCTTTGTTTTTTTCAGCGACAATGCCGAATAATATTGTAGAACTTTCGAGGAGAATTTTGAGAAATCCTATAAAAGTTGATGTGAGTCCCATTTCCTCTACCGCTGAAACGATAAAGCAATATCTGTATTATACCAATAAATCAAGTAAAAAAGCTTTGTTGTGCCATATACTTCAGGATCAAAAGATTGATCAGGCATTGTTATTTTCCAGAACAAAACATGGTGCTGACAAAATAGATCGTAACCTAAAAAAACAAAAGATCAATTCGGCAGCTATACATGGCGACAAAGCCCAAAATCAAAGACAAAAAGTCCTTGCGCAATTTAAAACCGGAGAAGTTAGGGTGTTGGTGGCAACGGATATTGCTGCAAGAGGTATTGACATTGACAAACTAAAATATGTCATCAATTATGATATACCAAATATAGCCGAAACATACGTCCACAGGATAGGCAGATCCGGTAGAGCGGGGGAAGAAGGTAATGCTATATCCCTTTGCGAACCTGAAGAAAATGCTTATATAAAAGATATTGAAAAATTAATAAATCAGAAAATAGAACTTGTCAAAGAAAACCCTTATCCTCAAACAGAAAAGCCAATGACAAAAAACGAAAAGAAGGAATGGGACAAAGAGAAACAACAAAGAAGACAAGAATATTTTACTGCGAAGAATAAAAAACAAAATAGAACAAACTCATCAAGGTTTTCCAGATAATCCAGAGGACTCTAACACACCTCGCCTGATCCACACCATTAACTCATTTTGCGCATTTTTCTTGATATCTTGACTAAATAGTGGGATGCTGGGTTGAGATAATATCAAGTGTTCAATGATTAATGTTGTAAGTAGATAAAGGAGCAATAAATGATCAATATTTTTTTTATGACTATTTCGGGCATTGCTACTGTTGTTATCGCAGTATACGCCGTAAAGGCACATTATTTATCAAAAGAAATAAAAAATCTCAACAAAAAGAATAATGAACGAGATGAAAAATTTAAAAAACAATTAAAAGTTCTGTATAAAGCAATTGTAATTTCAAATCTTTCTTCTGCTGGATCAACTACAGAGGATAAAGTAAAAGACTTTATGGATAATTTTAAAGATGAAAATAATAAGCTTAAAAGCTTTTTTGACGATATTATTTAAATAATGTTACAAAACCAATATGACATTATCATTATCGGTGCAGGGCCGGCAGGCTTGATTGCGGCTATTGAAAGCAATAACTCCTCCGCAAAGATATTAATTCTTGAAAAAATGTATACACCTGCGCTGAAACTAAAAATTTCAGGAAAGGGACGATGCAATATTACCAACGATGCTGAATTAGAGGATTTTATTTCGCATTTTGGTAAGAACGGAAGATTCCTTAAGTTTGCTTTCGCAAAGTTTTTTAATACAGATCTAATTAAATACTTTGAAGAGCTGGGTGTTCAGTTTAAGCTTGAACGAGGAGGACGTTACTTTCCTGAAAATGATGATGCAGGGGAAATTGCAAATGCTTTGCTTAACAAAATAAAATCGCTGAATATTCCCATTTTCACTAATTCAGCAGTAATCAACATAGCAAAATTACCTGATAAAAAATTTGCTATTACAGTTAATAAAAACGCTCAACGCATTCAAATAAAAGCAGATAAAGTTATACTTGCAACCGGAGGGAAATCGTATCCCAAAACCGGTTCAAACGGAGCGGGATTTAAACTGGCCTCCCAACTCGGACATACAATTACGCCTGTTTCCCCATCTCTTGTGCCTATTGAAACTAAAGGTAATACTGCAAAAAAGCTTCAGGGATTAAGCCTGAAAAATGTAAAAGCGCAGGTGTGGTGCGGAAACAAAAAGCTTGATGAACGGTTTGGTGAAATGGTGTTTACTGATTTTGGGCTCTCCGGCCCGATAATCCTTTCTCTGAGCAAGGCTGTTGTAAAGCTTGTTGATGATAAAAAAAAGGTGTTTATTTCCATAGATTTAAAACCTGCTCTTGATCACAAAATGATTGAGCGAAGAATAATAAGAGAAATAAATGAGCACAGTAAACAAGGTTTTAAGAATTTGTTAAAAAAACTGCTGCCGGGAAAACTGGTTCCTGTATTTGTTGAGAAATTAAAAATTTCAGAAGAAAAGCAGCTGAGCCAGATTAATTCTGAAGAACGTAAAAAACTCAGGATGCTACTGAAAGCGTTTCAATTTGAAGTAACAGGTTACAGGTCATTTAATCATGCCATTGTAACAGCGGGTGGAATCTGCATAAAAGAGATCAATCCCCAAACAATGGAATCAAGACTTGTTAAAGGGCTATATTTTGCAGGTGAGATCATTGACGTTGATGCTGATACAGGGGGATTTAATCTGCAAGCCGCTTTTTCAACAGGATGGATTGCAGGAAAAAACGCGGTTCATGCTCTTGGGTGAGCTTTTTTATACGTTCTTTTTAGTTTTTCAGGTGTAAGATGAGTGTATATTTGTGTTGTTGATAAACTTACATGTCCAAGCAGTTCCTGCACAGATCTGAGATCAGCGCCGGCATCCAAAAGGTGTGTTGCGAAACTATGCCTGAAAGTATGCGGAGTGATTCCTAATGTTTTCGGAATTCCAACAATATGTTTGCACACAATTCTCTCAACGCTTCTTGATGTAAGTCTGCCTCCCCATTTATCAAGAAACAATGCTTGTCTGTCCTCAGTTATGTCAGGCTTTTTATTATTAAACAATGTATCTCTAATCCCTGAATATCTGTTTATTACGTCCAGAGCTGTGTCTCCAATAGGAACAATGCGTTGCTTGTTTCCTTTTCCCTTAACCTTTATGGTCCCGCCGCCAAAATCTATGTCACGGATATTGAGATGTATAAGTTCTCCGACTCTTATGCCTGTTGAATAGAGCGTTTCGAATATAGCTCTGTCTCTTATTCCTAACGCATCGTTTTCATCAGGTTTTTCTATTAATTTTATCATATTCTTCACAGTAAGAAATTCCGGCAATTTTTTCGAGGTTTTGGGGGTAGAGACGACTAGTGTTGGATTTGTCTTTTGATATCCTTCTCTTACAAGGAACTTAAAAAAAGACCGAATTGTAGCAAGCTTTCTTCCTGTGGATTTGTTTGAGTAAGCTTTGTTTTGTAAATGCGCCAGAAATTTTCTTATAGTTCTGTGTGTGATATTTTCCAATTCTTCTTTATTTAATTTTAAGAATTCTGAGAATTGCTTAATATCAGATGAGTAAGCTTTAATAGTGTATTCTGACACATTGCGCTCAATTTCAAGGTATGTAAAAAATTCGTTTGCATATGTCTTGATGTCCATTTTTAATTGAGGTATGTTCTAATTTTTATTTTATTGGTATCTTCGATATAAAACACGTCTGCTACTAATGCCTTGGATTTCTTATATCCTATCCACCTTATCCTTATAAAGAATGAATCAGTCTGCATATTTTTAGAAGCCAGTCTCCACCACTTCTCCATTTCTGCAATAGCTTTTGGAGAATGGTTTTTAACCAGATCTCTAAATTTTGAATCAACAAAAATTTCTATAAAACCAATCTTCTTATCAACGTGTATTTCTAAGATATATTCACTGCTATCGTATAATGCGCGCGCAGTTTTTTTATCATTCTGTGTAATTCCATGCCATCTTGGCATGCGTGAAGTGACTATACTTGCATCACTTCCTGTTTGTTCATGTAAGCCAACAGATACCTGTTCTTTTTCTTTGCAAAAAGCAGGATGTGCTGCAAATAAGATCAGTATAAGCAGAACTAAGGTATTTAATATTTTCATATGACTTCTCCTCGTGATATTCATCTCTTGCTCATTATATATCAGCGGCATAACGGAAACAAATTAAAAAAGAAAAAAGAAAAACTTCTTGACATCCGGAACTTCTTGCCGTATTCTACGTTTAGAATGTTCTAAACGTAGAATACATAAGGATATTTTGTTATGAATTCAGAGATAGAAAAAGCGCGCGACTGTTTTATTGAAATTGCCGGAGACATGGCAGGAAATCTCGGGTTAAATGCAATTGCGGGACAGATGTATGCACTGCTCTATATCTCCAATGAACCAGTCTCACTTGATGAAATAACTGATATTCTGAAAGTAAGCAAGGGAAATGTAAGCGTAAATATTCGCGTGCTTGAGAGATGGGGGGCAGTAAAAAAGGTATGGGTAAAAGGAAGTAGGCGTAATTTTTATACAGCGAACGAAGATATTCTTGGAATAGTTACAAGTTGTATTAAAGAAGGATTGGCGAAGAGGGCGAAAGAGATAGATAATGGATTATCCAGGGCAGAGGAAATGCTTAAAAGCGCAGGGAAGCAGCTCAGCGGAGAGGATAAAAAAGCCACAGTTATATACAAGCAAAAAATCACAGATATCAGAAAATTATCTGCGAAAGTGGAAGGATTGTTGAGGATTTTGCCGTGAATACAGTCAAAAGAATTGCCAAAAACACAGCTGTTTTAACAACTGCTCGCATCATCAGCATGATTTTCTCCTTAGTATTAACCGCACTTATTGCGCGTCATTTAGGTGATATAAATTTTGGTAAGTATTCTTTTGCCTTTGCCTTTACATCACTATTTGTAATATTGTCAAACTTTGGACTGCATACATTAACCCTAAGGGAAATCGCTAGGGATAAGAAATTAGCCACTAAATACTTAGGCAACATTTTCTCTATTAAGATTATTCTATCTATCGTTGTCTTTGTATTGATTGTTGTTACTATCAACCTTTTAAACTACCCCTCAGATACTAAGTTAGCGGTTTACATAATGAGTCTATATATAATCATGACCTCATTTATCCAGTTTCATATCTCGATATTTCGCGCCTTTGAACAGATGGAATATGAGGCACTCACAACTGTTCTTGGTAGAGTTGTGCTTGTAAGTTTGGGCCTGATTGTTCTATTTTTAGGCGGCGGCTTAATTGCTATCATTCTTGTATTCTTTATAGGAGCCATCTTTGAGGTCGTCTTCACATTGTTCCTTCTTACCAGCCATTTTGTAAAATTTAGACTGCAGTGGGATCTAAAGTTCTGGAGACATCTTATGAAAAAAGCTCTCCCATTTGGATTAGCAGGGATATTTGGTGTGATATATTTTCGGATCGATATAGTAATGCTTTCTGCGATGAAAGGAGATGCTGTTGTTGGCTGGTATAACGCTGCCTATAGGTTGTTGGAAGGGGTAGAATTTATCCCCGCCCTTTTTGCCGTATCCCTTTTTCCTGTACTGTCTAAATTTTTTGTCTCTTCACCAGATTCTTTGAAACACTACTATAATAAATCAGTGGAATATCTATTGTTCTTGGCAATTCCCTTGGCAATCGGAACAACAATCTTAGCAGATAAGATCATCTTATTTCTCTACGGGATAGAGTATGCCAACTCAATAATTGCGCTCAAGATACTCATCTGGGCAGTATTCTTTATCTTTTTGAACTATACGCTTGGAACTGTACTGATCTCAATCAACAGGGAGAAGTTGGGTCTTCTAAATGGTGGAGTTGCTGTCTTATTGAATATTGGGCTGAACTTCCTTTTAATACCTAGACTGAGTTATGTGGGAGCTAGTATCTCTACTGTAATTACAGAGGCAAGCCTTTTTATCATCTCGTTTTGTTTTATATCAAAATATCTATCTTCCCTTTCTTTACATAAACTTATAATAAGACCACTAATCGCTAGTTTGGTAATGGGATGTGCAATATTTTGCTTAAGAAATTTAAATCTATTTATATTAATTTTTCTGGGAATAGCAGTGTATGGGGGGATGTTATATTTCATGGTTTCCCATGAGGATAGAGAGCTTTTCAGAAAGCTCCTACATAATAAGGCATGAGGACATTATGATGAAGAAAAGAGTTTACTGTAACCTGTGCGACAAAGATGAGGCAAGAAAGATAGCGATAGTAAATGGATTTGATCATGGAACTGCTTGTGGAATATTGCTTCCCTATTTTGTTGACTATATTGATTTTAAGGATCTGCCTAAATTATTTAATCTTTGTTCAACTAAAGAAGTGGTTACACTGTTAAAGCAATCATTTGTCCCACCAAAAATAAAGAATTTCAATGCTGATTTAATTATCGACAAAGTTATGAAATACAATAAGATTAATGATGTACCTAAAAGAATAGACAGAAAATGTTTAACGAAAATTTTAGAAAAGTCGTCACAAATTGATAGAAGCATAAATGAAATAGTAAATCTATGATCAAGATAATGATTGTTTTTGGTACGCGTCCGGAAGCTATAAAGATAGCTCCTGTTATTTCAGAATTAGCAAAAACAGGCAGCTTAAAACCGATAGTCACAGTAACTGCACAACATCGGGAAATGCTGGATCAGGTTTTAGATGTCTTTAGTATACGACCTGATTATGATTTGAACATTATGCGTCCTAATCAAAAACTATCGGAGATAAGCACACGTTCTATTTCGGCATTGGAAAAGGTAATCCAGAAAGAAAGGCCTGAGATGGTTTTAATTCAAGGAGACACTACTACTGCATTTATAGGTGCTTTAATGGCATTCTATAATAAAATTCCTGTAGGACATATAGAAGCTGGCTTAAGAACACATGATAAGTATAATCCTTTTCCTGAAGAGATAAATAGACGTTTGATCAGCGTACTGTCTGATCTACATTTTGCTCCTACAAAAATGGCATATGAATCTCTTGCTAGAGAAGGCATAGAAGATAAAAAGATATACATAACAGGGAATACGGTAATAGATTCTCTTTTGGGAATAGTGAAGACCGATTATGAGTTCAATCACTCGGCATTAAATAAAATTGATTTTGGCAAGAAGAAGATAATTCTGGTCACTATTCATCGTCGCGAGAATTGGGGTATACCCTTGAAAACCATCTGTTTGGCCTTGAAAAAATTGGCAGAAAAATACTCTAATATAGAAATAATTTATCCCGTACACCCAAATCTTAAAATAAGAGAGGTTGTTAAGACGGTCTTGAAAGGAAACCCTCAAATACATCTGTTGCCCCCTTTGAATTACGAATTGTTTAGTAACTTAATGAATAGATCTTATTTAATTTTGACCGATTCCGGGGGAATTCAGGAAGAGGCTTCTTTCTTAGGGAAGCCCGTACTTATTCTGCGGAAGGTTACCGAAAGAACTGAGATTATAAAGGTCGGAACGGCAAAACTCCTAGGCACAGAAAAAGATAGGATTGTCCACGAAGCTTCTAAATTACTAACCGATAAAGATGAATATAGTAAAATGGCAAAATCTACTAACTTCTATGGAGATGGACAGGCAAGTAAAAGGATTTGTGAGGCACTATTGTATTGGTTTAAAATCACTCGCGAGAGACCAGTTAACTTTAAGGTGGGGACTAATAATGCTTAGAGGCGAACAGATAATTTGTATTTCTTCTGTGGACTGGGATTATGAAAACTGGATGAGGCATCACCAAATAATGTCGCGATTGGCTAAATATAATCAAGTTCTATATGTCGAGTCGTCTATTTCCATACTTTCGCCGTTTAAATATCCTGTCCGCTGGAGAAAATGGATAAAGTGGGCAAAAGGTATTCGGAAAGTTGGAGAGAACCTTTATGTATATTCTCCACCAATAGTTTTGCCTTTTAGTCATAAATCTCTGTGGATTAATAGATTTAATCAGAAAATATTATTAAAGAGTTTGCTCAAAATAGTCCGAAGAGCAAGACTTAACAATCCAATACTCTGGTTATACACTCCTTTTGGGAGTTCATACATTGGTAAGTTCAATGAGAAGTTGGCATGTTATGATTGCGCTGATGAGATAACGGCCTTTGCTGGGGCAACGGAGTTGGTGGGAGAACTTGAAAGAGACTTATTGCAAAAAGTCAATATAGTGTTTACCTCAGCCACAAGATTATATGAAAATAAAAAGAAGATAAATCCAAATACCTATCTGGTGACTAATGCTGGTGAGGCAGAACATTATAGTCGGGTTTTATCAGGAAAATGCAAGATTCCAAACGATATTGCAGATATAAAACATCCTATAATTGGATTTTTTGGTGGAATATCCGACTGGATTGATTTAGACCTTTTGGAATATATAGCTCGCATAAGACCTCAGTGGTCGTTCTTCATGATAGGTCCTATTATGACAAATATTTCCCAATTACAGAGATTATCCAATGTTCGTTTTGTTGGATTGAAATCCTATGAACAGCTGCCAGACTATGTAAAAATCTACGATGTATGTATTATACCATTCAAGATAAACAAGCTGACAGCGAGTGTGAATCCCGTAAAATTATATGAATATTTAGCTGCTGGTAAGCCTGTGGTATCCACTGCTCTGCCTGAGGTAGAAAAATTCAGGGATGTTATAGATATTGCTAAAAATAAAGAAGATTTTTTGTCCTGTCTCACCCATATTATAGAACAAGGTAGCAGGACTGATAATGAGATAAAAAAAAGAGTGAAAATAGCTCTTGAAAACTCATGGGATAGTAGGGTTGAATCGATTTCGAAGACAGTATGGTTAGCTCTTGATAAAAAAGGTAGTTGATATTATGTCTTTATGTAGAAGTTTTTTGAACTTGGTGTTAAATCATCCTTCAAGATTGATAGTTTCGGCAATAACTCGTATATGTCCGGAAGCTTTTTTCAAATTAATTTATTCGACACAAAGGGGAAAGTTTAAAAAACCTGTTTTTAGTCTATCATTTGATTGTGATTTTATTGAAGATGTTAAAGTCATACCAAAGATATTAGAAAAGTTGAAACAATATTCTATTAGAGCCGATTTTGCCTGTATAGGTTCCTTGATAAAAAAGTTTCCTAAAGAACATAAAGCTATACTTCAACAGGGACACGAGATTATCAATCATACTTATAGCCATCCCTCACATGAAATTTTGAATCCAAAGAAAAGATTTAATGAGTTATCAGCTGCCGAGCAGAAAGAAGAAATAACCAAATGCCATCGTATTTGTCAGAAAATTCTTGAATATGAGCCGACAGGATTCAGAATTCCACATTTTGCTGCCTTATATACAAAAACAATCTATTCCATTCTGAGAAAACTTGGTTATAAATATTCATCCTCTATAGAAATAACAAAGGCGGGAGGTCATGCAGAGCCATTTATGATTGAAAATATATTGGAATTCCCTCTTAGCGTATGTCCCAAGCATCCATTTACAACTTTTGAGACCTATCATAGTTTTCTGCGGGGTGGAGGTTTTCATGCTAAGAGAGGAGCATTTTTTAAGCTTTTTCAAGTTTTAATTGAGACAGGCATAAAAAGTAAGACGTATATGAACATTTACTTTGATCCACAAGACATGGCTGATAATGAAGATTTCGACAACATTTTAGAATTATTGGATAAAAAACGTGATGCAATTGAGATAAAAACTTATGAGGATTTTATTAGTGGGCAAGAATAAAATCTCCGAATTGGAGTCTTTAATAAGTGAGCAATTTAACCATCTGGCAGACGAATTTCCAGAGAATATTTTATCTCGTGATGTTCGAGTGAAAACTATTCTTGAATTTTTCGGAGATATTCAGGGAAAGAAAGTGTTGGATATAGGTTGTGGTAAGGGAAGATTTCTTAAAATTTTAAAAGAACAGGGAGCAATAGTTTGGGGAATCGATACTTCCAGAAAATTATTAGAAATTGCCAAGAAGATATCTGGAGCAAAGCTTTCTGTGGCAAGCGCAACAAATTTACCTTTTAACGACGAAACTTTCGATTACCTTTTGTGTATTGAAGTGCTCCAGCATATCCCTGATACTAAAGAGGCGATAGCTGAGATGGCAAGAGTTGTTAAAAAGGATGGATATATCATTATTATTGATAGAAATATCTTAGCTCTGGATACTCAGCGGTTAATTCCAGTTATGTTGTTGAAAAAATATCACGAATTAAGAGGGAACTGGATGTATCCCAAAGAGTTTCCATTTAGAGAAAAGTGGTTTGTGCCTCGAAAAATTAACAGAATGATGAAAGGATATTTTAAAATTGCAGAATATGAATATTTAGATGATATTTGCAAAGAGGTAAAAATATTTAGATTATTTCCAGGCATTAGTCCTTTTGTTGCTTGGAAGGGGATTAAATAAGTAGAATTGAAGGATAAGATTTACATGAAAAAGCAGGGATTTATTAGTTCATATGTAAGTTTGTTTTCTAAAGAAATTATCCTTGCTGGTGCGAGTTTTACCCTTTCCATTATCATAGTCAGATCTCTTGGTCCTGGAGCATTAGGGGTATATGGGTTTTAATTCTGCGAGATTTAACGCTTATTTCCAAGTACATCATCAGACTATCAATCTTTATAAAGTTATACTTGGCATTCAAAAGAGCAGATAAATGAGAAACGGAAGCATGAATAAAATGAATATCCTCCAAATCATCGCTACTCTTGATATTGGCGGAGCGGAAAGGCAGCTTGTAGAGCTGGTAAAAAGACTGGATAAGAATAATGTTACAGTCTGCTGTATAACACGTAGGGACCTCTTGAGGAGGATTTAACAGACCATTAAAGGAGAAAAAGTTTATGAATTGGAAAGGCAAGAGAGTATTGATTACAGGTGCAGGAGGTTTTATTGGCAGTCATCTTACGGGGAAAATTGTTGATTTGGGGGCAAAGGTTAAAGTTTTTATCCGATATAATTCTCGTAATGATTGGGGCATGATTGATGTTCTCTCTACTGAAATAAAAAGGGAAATAGAAGTAGTGGCTGGCGATCTGAAAGATTCAGATGCTGTGCGTAAGGCAGTAAAAGGCATGGATATGGTATTCCATCTTGGCGCTCTAATTGGTATTCCTTATTCTTATGTGCATCCGAGGGATGTGATAGAAACTAATATTCTAGGCACTCTTAATATACTAGAGTCTTCTCAAGAATTTTGTGTTGAAAAGATTATTCATACTTCTACCAGTGAAGTCTACGGAACTGCTCAATATGTTCCCATAGATGAAAAGCATCCTCTTCAAGGACAATCTCCTTATTCGGCAAGCAAAATAGGTGCGGATAAAATTGTAGAAAGTTTTTACAGGTCATATAATTTACCAGTTGCTACAATAAGACCGTTTAATACTTACGGTCCGAGACAATCTGCCAGAGCAATTATTCCCGCAATTATTAGTCAAGTATTAAAAGAAGACAAAATCTTTCTCGGCTCTCTTTCTCCGTCGCGGGATTTCACATATGTAGATGATATGGTAAACGGATTTATCAAAATAGCAGAATGTAAAGAAGCAGTCGGTGAAGTTATAAATATAGGTTCTGGTTTTGAAATTTCTATCGGGGAATTAGCAAAAAAAATCATTAAGATTATGGGAAAAAAGATAAAAATCGTTTCCGATTCTGAGCGAATCAGACCCATTCAGAGTGAAGTTGGGAGGCTATTAGCTGACGTATCTAAGGCGAGAAAACTTCTCAAATGGGAACCTGCTATTTCATTAGAAGAGGGCTTGCAAAGAACGATTGAACAAATCAAAAAAGAAAAAGAGCGATATAAAACAAAAATCTACAATGTATAAGGATAAAAAATGAAAGTAGTAATATTGAGTGGAGGCAAGGGAGCGAGATTAGCGCCTTACACGACTTCCTTCCCAAAGTCACTGGTTCCTGTTGGAGATAAGCCGATATTAGAAATTGTAATTCGTCAACTTGTCTCCCATGGATTCAAAGAAATTATTCTGGCTGTAGGTCATCTTTCTGAGTTGATGCGGGCCTACTTTAATAAAAAAAATAAGTTTGGAGCGAAAATTAAATTTTCCTATGAAAAAAAACCTCTTGGGACAGTTGGTCCACTGTATCTGATCAGGAATGAATTAAAGGATACTTTTATCCTGATGAACTGTGACGACCTTACAGACATTAACCATAAGAAACTGGTTGAATTTCACAAAGAGAATAAAAGTGTTGCCACCATCGCTTTAACTCGGAAAGTAGTGGATGTTAATCTGGGCGTAGTGGAATTGGATAAAGAAGGTTTTATCTCTGGTTGGCAGGAAAAACCAAAGATTAACTACCTCGTTAGCATGGGAATATATGTCTTTGAACCAGAGGTATTAAACTATATAAAACCCAATAAGAAATTAGATTTACCTGATCTAATAAAGAAGTTAATGAAAATGGGGAAAAAGGTGAAGGGCTATATTCACGATGGGTATTGGCTGGATATTGGCAGGCCCGAAGACTATGTAAAAGCTTGTGAAGATATAAAAAATTTAAAAAAAGCGAAGAATGGATTTTTACTATGAGCGCAATTAGTAACAAGAAGTTTTTGATTACCGGCGAAAGAGGATTTGCCGGAAGGCATCTTCTAAATAAACTGAAGAAAGAAGGCGGCGAGGTAATAACGCTTACAGATTCAAAAGGGAAAAAGATAGATATAAGACAATGGAAGAAAATTGGGTCTATCGAGAAACTGGAAGGCATAGATGTCGTATATCATCTTGCAGCAGTAACATATGTTCCATACTCTTGGGAGAATCCGAGAAAAACATACGAAGTAAATATACTGGGCACTTTAAATGTTCTGGAATTATGCCGCTTATATAAGGTGAATAAATTAGTTTTCGTCAGTTCATATGTTTATGGCTCTCCTAAATACTTGCCGATTGACGAAAGTCATCCTATGAATCCTTTAAATCCATATATGCGAAGCAAATTAATTGCGGAAGAATTATGCAGAACGTATCACGAAGATTACGATTTAAATTGCATTATTCTTCGTCCATTTAATATTTATGGCGAAGGGCAAAATGAAAGATTCTTAATTCCGTCAATATGCAAACAGATTGTTAAAAAAGGCGTTATCGTACTCAAGACCCCCTATCCGAGAAGGGATTATCTTTATATAAGTGATATGATAGAAGCATGTGTAAAAAGTGGTTTTTACAATGGATCTGGTTTTGAAATTTTTAATATCGGTATGGGAGAAAGTTACAGTGTTGACGAAATAGTAAAAAAAGCTGTCGGTATATCCGGAAAGAAGGTGAAGGTACAGTATACAGGCGAGAAGAGAAGGGGAGAAATCATGAATGTGATTGCAGATATTACAAAGGCTAAGCAAAAATTACATTGGGTACCAAAGGTCAAGTTGGAAGAAGGATTGAAATTTTGTTATGAGAAAGATTAACATTCTCCAAATCATAGCCACTCTTGACATTGGCGGAGCGGAGAGACAGCTTGTAGAATTAGTGAAGAGGCTGGATAAGAATAAATATAATATTACTGTCTGTTGTATAACACGCGGGGGACCTCTTGAAGAGGATTTAAAGAAGCTTGGCATTGAGTATTATATTCTTTATAAGAAATCTAAATTTGATTTTACTGTTATTTTTAAATTGATCCGTTTAATCAGACAAAAGAAAATAGATTTGGTCCATACATGGATGTTTACTTCCAATGCATGGGGTAGAATAGCAGCAAAGCTTGCCAGTGTGCCGGTTATTATATCTGCAGAGCTTTCTATGGTAGATCCTTTTAAGGGATGCATACAAAAGGCGGTGGATAAAATGTTGGTCGAGTGTAACGATATTATTATTGCTAACAGCGAAGCGGTAAAAAAATCTCATAAAAAAAAAGAAAAAATTCCTCTGAATAAAATTATTGTTATTCCTACCGGCATAGATACACAAGAATTTAAGCCTCGGACTATTGATATTGAAAGACAAAAAAAATTGTTTATCCTTAAAAACCCCGTTCCAGTAGTTGGAATAATAGGACGGTTAGTGGAGGGGAAAGGTTATGAATATTTTCTGGAAGCGGCAGCACAAGTACTACGATTCGCAACCGTAAAATTTGTCATAGTAGGGAAAGGACCGTTACGAGACAAATTGGAGAAAATGACTGATAAATTGGGTATTTCTAATGAGGTATTATTTATGGGCTATTATAAAGAGGTAATAGAGTTTTTCTCTCTTATAGATATTCTCGTACTTCCCTCATTATCCGAAGGACTATCCGGTGTTCTTTTAGAAGGGATGGCAATGGCCAAACCTGTAGTAGCTACGAATATAGAAAGCAACGTTCATGTGGTTGTTAATGGAGAAACAGGCATACTTGTTCCTCCTAAAAATCCAAAAGCTTTAGCAGAGGGCATTATTAGATTATTGAAAAACAAGGAAGAAGCAAGAAAAATGGGGCTTGCAGGAAGAAAACGTGTGGAGAAATACTTTGATATTAATTTCGCAGTAGAAAAAACTGAACAGTTATACGAGCATCTTCTTCAGAAAAAATCCGCATCTTTTTCTTTTGGAGAGAACTGGTTGAGATACATTGAGACTTTTAATAAAGAAAACCTAAGAGAGGTCCGGCTTTCTTTGCAGGAGTTGTTGGGAGTAAAAAGTTTAAAAGGGAAATCCTTCATAGATATTGGGTGTGGAAGCGGGATTTTTTCTTTGGCTGCTATAGATATGAATGCACAAGAAGTAATAAGTTTAGATAAAGATCCCAAAAGTGTGGAAGCCTGCAATATAATTAAACGTAGAAATGATGTAAAACACTGGTCCATATTGCAAGGGTCAATATTAGATAAAGACTTTATTAATAATCTTGGAAGAGTAGATATTATTTATGCATGGGGAGTGCTTCATCATACGGGCGCTATGTGGAAAGCCATAGACAATAGCGCTAAGTTGGTGAGGAAAGAAGGATTATTTGCATTAGCAATTTATAACCGTCATTGGACATCTGGATTATGGCTTGGATTTAAGCGATTTTACAATAGAAGAGGAAAGATTATCCAAAAAATAATGGTGCTCTCTGTTTTTCTTCCGCGAGTTTTAGCGAGACTAATAAAGTTAAAACATCCTTTTAGTGAAAAGCGTGGTATGTCAATTTATTATGACGCAGTTGATTGGGCTGGTGGATTTCCTTACGAATATGCAAACTTTGATGAGATTGTTTCTTTTTTGGAAAAGAGAGATTTTATTCTTATTCATGAAATTAGAACAAAGTCAATAGGATGTAATCAATTCGTGTTTAAAAAAATATAAGAAGATATAAATTATGTGCGGAATCTGCGGGATTTTAAATACAAAGACTGACGGCAACATCAAAGAAGAAATAGTACGGAACATGTGCTCTGTGCTGAAGCATCGCGGACCTGATGATGAAGGAATATATCTTGGCTGGGGAAAAGACGGCAAAAAGAATATAGGGCTTGGTATAAGGCGGCTTGCTATTATTGATCTGGATACAGGGCATCAGCCAATTCATAATGAAGATAGAACAATATGGATTGTGTGTAATGGAGAGATCTATAATTTCCGTGAACTAAAAAAAGATTTAGAGGCTAAAGGACATTGTTTTCATACAAACAGCGATGCTGAGGTCATTGTTCACCTCTATGAGGAATATGGTGTTGAGTGTTTACAGTTTCTGCGCGGCATGTTTGCTCTTGCTATATGGGATGAGGGAAAGAAGCGTCTTCTTTTAGCAAGAGATAGAATAGGTCAGAAGCCTTTGTGTTATGCGGAGATTGGCAATGAACTGGTTTTTGCTTCTGAGATAAAATCAATCTTACAGGTAAAACAAGTTCCAAGACAGGTAGACTTAAAAGCCATTCACGATTATCTTACTTATCAATACGTCCCCTCTCCCCTAACCGCTTTTAAAAACATCTTCAAATTGCCTCCGGCTCATTACTTATTGTGGGAAAACGGGAAAGTTTCAATTGAGCAATACTGGAATTTGAATGCAGTAAATAAGGTTAAAATGTCAGAGGATGAATATTGCTCACATCTTAGAGACTTGTTTGAAGAATCTGTAAAGCTTAGACTTGTTAGCGATGTGCCCTTGGGCGCTTTTTTGAGTGGCGGACTTGATTCAAGCATTGTAGTCGGCGTTATGAGTAAGTTGATGAGTGAACCTGTTAAGACTTTTTCCATAGGATTTCAGGAAGAGAAATACAACGAACTTAATTATGCGCGGATTGCTGCGGATCATTTTAAAACTGATCATCATGAATATATTGTAAAGCCCGACGCTCTTGATATTCTGCCAAAACTAATATGGCATTATAATGAGCCCTTTGCAGATTCGTCCGCATTGCCCACTTACTATGTTTCGAAAATGACCAGCCAGAAGGTAACGGTTGCTTTGAATGGAGATGGAGGGGATGAAAACTTTGCAGGATATCCGCGCTATAAAGCCGTAAAGTTGGCTAAGTATTATGAGAAAGCTCCTCAGTGTGTACGTAATATGATTAATGGTATTGTAAAAAAAATCCCCTATTCTACGGAACAGAAAACAATACTTCGTCGTTTTAGAAGATTTTCTGAATCCATGAATTATTCCCCTGAAAGACGATATATTCGCTGGATATCTATCTTTGATAATGAAAGGAAAAAGGAGCTTTATACTCCGTTCTTCAGAGAAGCAGTAAAAGGTATTGATTCATTTGGTTATGCGGAAGATTATTATAATAATAACGCTTACGGCGATTTTCTGGACAAAACGCTTTTTGTTGATATTATGACATATCTTCCCGGGGACTTGCTTGCAAAGGTGGATATAGCTTCAATGGCAAACTCCCTAGAGGCGCGTTCTCCTTTTCTTGATCACAAATTTATGGAGTTTGCTGCTTCCGTTCCGTCCAATCTTAAATTAAAAGGACTTAGCGACAAGTATATTCTGAAAAAAGCATTTTCGAAACTTGTTCCCGAATCTATACTCAAACGCAAGAAAATGGGATTCGGAGTGCCTATTAGTCATTGGTTTAAAAATGAGCTTAAGGATTATCTCCGTGATACGCTTCTTTCAAGACGCTGTCTGGAAAGAGGATATTTTCAGACAAAATATTTGAAGTTAATTGTTGATGAACACATTAGCGGACACTATGATCATGGATACAGGCTCTGGGCTCTTCTTAATTTGGAGTTGTGGCAGCAAATGTTTATTGATAAAATTCCCGGAAGATGAAAATGGTTGAAGAAAAAGTAAATACACATCGGTGGCTTGTAGTAATAGGCGGGGTTTTGATTATTATGTGTCTTGGCGTAGCCTATGCCTGGGGAGTATTTCTTATGCCTATCGCCAAAGAATTTGGCTGGGGCAGAGGAGAAACTTCTCTGGCTGTATCAATATTGCTTCTTGTCTTTTCTGTATTTATGGTGATTGGCGGTATGTGCGAGAAAAGATATGGACCGAGAGTTACTGCTACTTTAGGCGGGATCTTTGTAAGTTTGGGCTGGGTTCTGGCATATTTCACACAATCTCTCTGGTGGTTATATATCAGCTACGGTCTGTTGGCAGGTATTGGCACAGGGCTGAGCTATTTGCCTGCAATATCTACAGGAGTAAAATGGTTCCCAGATAAAAGAGGTTTGATAACAGGTATCGTTATTTTTGGATTTGGCTTTGGGGCGGCTTTTCTCGCTCCTTTGGCAGCGCGATTCATTGAGTTATACGACTGGAGAATAACTATGCTCATTTATGGAGTCGGGTTCGGAGCGATTATTGTGGGTGCGGCACAGCTTTTAAAAACGCCGCCTCGGGATTGGCAGCCGCCGGGATTGGCAGCACAAAAGAGAGATGGGCTTAAAGTTGTCTCCAATGATTTTTCTCCATGTCAAATGTTAAAGACAACAACATTTAAGTTGATCTTTATTTCGTACTTTACAGCAATGGTGGCAGGTATGATGGCGATTGGACATATAAGTGCATTTGCCAATGATGCCGGTTACACATCAATACAGGCGGCTTTTACTATAACCGTACTGGCTATCACCAACGGTCTGGGTAGAATAATTTTTGGTGCTCTTTCTGATAAAATCGGAAGAAAGAGTGTCATAGTTGTTCTTTTTCTTGTGATGGCGATTGGGATGATTCTACTGCCATATATGACGATACTTTTTGCTCTTTATGTGGCGGCAGGAGTTATCGGGTTATGTTTTGGAGGTTTTTTGGCAGTGTATCCGGCAGCTACAGGAGACTTTTTTGGAACAAAAGATTTTGGAACCAACTACGGGTTAGTATTTTTAGGTTATGGAGTTGGGTGTTTTGTCGGACCATTGATTGGAGGAATAGTTTATGACGTAACAGGAAGTTATTCGGTTGCCTTTATTGCTGCTGGAATATTAGCTTTGTGCGGTGGAGGGATTGTGGCTTTGTTTTTAAAACCACCTAATTTTCAATCAAATTCTTAATTCTTTAGCTATCAACTACTCAGTTTTTTTACTTGCCAAGCATATCCGCTTTTTATATACTGGCTTTTTCGGGCGATTAGCTCAGTCTGGGAGAGCGCCTGCCTTACAAGCAGGATGTCACTGGTTCAAACCCAGTATCGCCCACCGGGAATAACTATAGTTTTTTTTAAGGGGGCGTAGCTCAACTGGTTAGAGTACCAGATTGTCGATCTGGGTGTTGCGGGTTCGAGTCCCGTCGCTCCCGCCGGATAGATTAATTTTTAATTACGGAGGGATAGGAATGCGTAGTGATTTGATGAAAAAAGGAATCTCCAGAGCGCCTCACCGCTCTCTTTTGAAAGCCAGCGGCTATAGCGATAGGGAACTTTCAAGACCCATTATAGGAATAGCAAATTCCTTTAATGAGATCATTCCCGGGCATATCCACCTTGACCAGATAGTTAAATCTGTTAAGGCTGGGATTTATATGGCTGGCGGAACACCTATGGAGTTTGGCGTGATTGGTGTATGTGACGGTATTGCAATGAATCATGAAGGTATGAAATATTCTCTCGGCTCCAGAGAACTAATTGCAGACTCTATTGAAATTATGGCAAAAGCGCATCCCTTTGACGGTCTTGTACTTGTTACTAATTGCGACAAGATCGTTCCCGGTATGCTTATGGCGGCTCTTAGAGTAAATATTCCCGCAATTATAATAAGCGGCGGTCCTATGATGGCAGGTAGAATTGGGAAAAAAGCTATAGATCTGATAAGTGTTTTTGAAGCGGTTGGATCTGTGGCAGGCGGTAAGATGAGTGAAAAAGAGCTTCTTGAAATAGAAGAAAGAGCATGCCCTGGATGCGGCTCATGTTCAGGTATGTTTACTGCCAACTCAATGAACTGTCTTAGCGAAGCGTTAGGGTTGGGATTGCCAGGAAACGGCACAATACCTGCTGTTGATGCCAGAAGGATAAGACTTGCAAAAGAAGCGGGATTTAAAATAATGGATCTCATAAAAAAGGATATAAAGCCGAGAGACATTGCAACGCTTGACGCTTTTAAGAATGCGATAGCTGTAGAGATGGCGCTTGGCAGTTCAACTAATACTGTTCTTCATCTGCCTGCAATTGCAAATGAAGCCGGAATAGAATTTGATCTTAGCCTTTTTGATGAAATAAGCAGAAAGGTGCCGAATTTGTGCAGACTGTCACCTGCAGGCAACTATCATCTTGAGGATCTTGATGAAGCTGGAGGAGTGCATGCGGTAATGGCGGAGATCAGCAAGCTGGGAGTAATAAATAAAAAATGTTTAACAGTAACAACTAAGAAAGTCGCTGACGATATTGCAGGATGCGAAATTCTTGATAAAGAGGTTATCCGGCCGATAAGCAATTCTTATTCCAAGGAGGGCGGGATTGCAATAATGAGAGGGAATTTAGCGCCTGACGGAGCTGTTATTAAGCAGTCTGCTGTTAGTCCTAATATGATGAAACATTCAGGTCCTGCAAGGATTTTTGACTCCGAAGAAGAAGCTATGGAAGCTATAATGAATAAAAAAATAAAAAAGGGAGATGTTATTGCTCTCCGTTATGAAGGTCCAAAGGGCGGTCCCGGAATGAGAGAAGGGCTCTCTCCTACTGCAGCGCTTGCAGGCATCGGACTTATAGATAGTGTAGCTCTTTTAACCGACGGCAGATTTTCAGGAGGCACACGTGGCGCAGCTATCGGGCATATATCTCCGGAAGCAGCTGAAGGCGGGCCACTTGCTATAGTAAAAGACGGAGATATTATTGAAATAGATATACCTGCTAGAGAATTAAATGTTAAGTTAACCGATGAAGAGATTAAAAACAGATTGAGTAAATGGAAGAAACCGGAACCAAAGATAAAATCCGGGTATATGTACAGATATTCACAGATGGTATCTTCGGCAAGTTCCGGAGCAGTGTTTAAAAAGGGGTGATATTTTGAAATTAAGTGGAGCTAAAATACTTATAGAAAGCTTAAAGAGAGAGAAGGTAGAGGTCATATTTGGCTTTCCTGGCGGTGTTTTGCTGGATGTATATGATGAGCTATACACAACAAAAGAAATCAGACATATTCTGGTCAGGCACGAACAGGGAGCGGCTCATGCTGCTGATGGGTATGCAAGAGCTACGGGGAAGGTTGGGGTCTGTCTTGCTACATCAGGTCCCGGAGCGACCAATCTGGTAACTGGAATAGCTACTGCATACATGGATTCTATCCCTATGGTTGCATTAACAGGACAGGTGCTGACATCAATGATAGGCAATGACGCATTTCAGGAAGCGGATATCGTTGGAATAACAAGACCTATAACAAAATACAATTATCTGGTTAGAAACGTAGCTGATCTAGCTCAAACAATTAAAGAAGCTTTTTATATTGCTTCCACTGGTAAACCGGGTCCGGTTCTTATAGATTTACCAAAGGATGTGATGGTGAATAAGACTGATTTCTCATATCCGGAGAAAGCGGATATTAAAAGTTATAAACCTACATATGTCGGGAATATTAAGCAGATTAAGAAAGCTGCGGAAGCTATTAATAGATCCGAGAAACCTGTTTTGTATATTGGCGGCGGAGTTATTGCTTCTCATGGTTCAAATATTCTTGTAAAGGAACTTGCTGAAAAGAGTGATATTCCTGTTACTATTACTCTTATGGGTAAAGGAGGTTTCCCTGACGATCACAGATTATCTCTAAATATGCTTGGTATGCATGGAACCCAATATGCAAATCGTGCTATTATGGAATCGGACCTTATTATTGCAGTTGGAGCAAGATTTGACGATAGGATAACCGGAAAGGTCAGTAAATTTGCTCCGCATGCTTCTGTAATTCATATAGATATTGACCCGACTGCTATAGGGAAAAACATTAAAACAGAGATTCCCATAGTTGGAGATGTTAAAAAAGTTCTTGAAGAACTTTACAAATACATAAAAGCAAGAACAAGGGAACAATGGAATGGCAAGATAGAAGCATGGAAAAAGAAAAGTCCTCTGGCATATGAAGACAAAGGCGATTCTATCAAACCTCAGTATGTTGTGGAAAAGATAGAGGAAGTTACAAACGGAGATGCCATTATAACAACAGAAGTTGGGCAGAACCAGATGTGGGCGGCTCAATTTTTCAAATATACAAAACCGAGAACATTTATTTCTTCCGGCGGTCTTGGCACAATGGGTTTCGGTTTTCCTGCGGCTATTGGAGCAAAAATGGGGTGTCCGGACAAGATTGTTTTTGATATAGCCGGAGACGGAAGTTTTCAGATGAATATTCAGGAGCTTGGTACAGCTGTTAAAAATAATATAAACGTTAAAGTAGCAATTTTAAATAACAGCTGTCTTGGGATGGTAAGACAGTGGCAGGAGTTATTTTATGATAAGAAGTATTCACATACGATTCTTGATAATAACCCTGATTTTGTAAAAATAGCTGAAGCTTACGGAGCAAAAGGGCTGAGAATTACACACAGGAAGGATGTTGAAGGAGCGCTTAAGGAGGCTATAAAAACTGATGCGCCTTTTGTTCTGGACTTTAGGGTAGCACCTGAAGAGAATGTATTCCCTATGGTGCCTGCAGGGGCGAGTTTAACAGAAATGCTCTCCGGATTAGCATAGAAAGGATAAAATAATAAAATGAAACATATAATATCCTGTCAGGTTGAAAACAAGTTTGGTGTTCTTAGCAGAATAAGCGGCCTCTTCAGTGGAAGAGGGTTTAATATAATAAGCTTATCTGTAGGCGCAACCGCTGAAGATCCGAAAGTCTCCAGAATGGTTCTTGTTACCGAAGGAGATGAAAAGGTTCTTGAACAGATCACAAAACAGCTTAACAAGCTCATAGATGTAATAAAGGTTCAGGATTTAACCGGCGAAGATATAATAGATCGCGAGTTCATGCTAATAAAGCTTGCTTATGATGCAAAAAAATATACAAAATTGACCCAGATCGTTGAGACTTTTCAGTGTAAAATTGTAAGCATGAGTCCAAAACATCTGATAGTGGAAATAGATGGAGACGAGAAAAAGCTAGACACGTTTTTGGATTTAGTAAGACCGTTTGGAATAGCAGAAATCGCCAGAACCGGCAAAATAGCAATGACAAGAGTGGATAAGAAACAACTCAGCGCCAGATAGAACTTAGTTATGCTTGATCATGCTGCATTGATTCCCACAAATCCTTATCAAAAGAAGCACTTCTTCCCTTGCAGTTTTCACGATGACATAGTTGGCAACTCTTAAAATCAATCTCTGTTTGAAAGATTATGCCTGATACGGATTTATTTGGTAACATCAGAAATGAATCTGTTAATTTTACTCCAATAAGACCTTCAACATCTCCAAAAATCGAAAAAAGTTCTTTCTGTTGTTCAATAGGCCAGACAGTTGTATCACTAGAACCTGGTTGCATAGATGCTGTTTTACCGATCCTGTATTTTTGAGAGAGGTGCTCGTTAAGATATCCTCTGCTGGAACCGAGTAGAGTTTGTTTGATTATATCCAGCCAGTACTGCTTTAGAAAATCCTCTTTAGGGATCTCAATACCATCAACTTCTCTGCCACAGGTAGCAACATATGCAAAAACACGTTCAACTGTGTCTAATTTTTTTCTTAATACATGACTTCTGAATGTAGTATCACCTATTGAAATAGTGTCTGTTCCTTTTTTGTCGATAAAGCATTCCTTGTAAAGAACCTTAGGTTTTCCAATTTTGCCAACCGTATCGACAAGGTTTTGAAATTCTATTGCATCATCAGTACCTTCTTCAATATGATTTTCCCTAAGTAGAGCATCAAGGTTTAGTTCAAACGGAATGTCATTGAGAACTTCCATTTTTAACTCCTTTTTGACCAACATTAATTATTGAACAGTCATTTTTACTCTAATGTTACCATAGCTCAAATTGCTTAAAACCTCAATAAAAATAAGCAAGAGGTGTCTTTACGAAAAATAAATTTTGCAAAAAAAATTACAAAAGTGCATAATAATCGTCCAAACAGGATAAAAAAATAAAGTCACTTGAGGAAATAAAAAATAGGAGGTTGGAAAATGGTAAAGATGTATTATGATCAGGATGCGGACTTAGGGATATTAAAAGGAAAAACTGTAGCCATTATTGGTTATGGCAGTCAGGGACATGCTCAGGCGCAAAATCTCAGAGATAGCGGAATAAAGGTTGTTGTCAGCGATCTTAAAGGCAGTCCAAACTGGAAAATGGCTGTTAAGGCGGGATTTGAACCTGTGAGTGCCGATGAAGCGTCTAAGAAAGCGGATATCATTCAGATTTTAACCCCGGATGAAGCGCAGGCGGGGATATATAAAAACGAGATAGCTCCAAATTTGAAAGAGGGCAAAGCGCTTGTTTTTTCACATGGATTTAATATTCATTTTGGGCAAATAATTCCTCCAGGCAACATAGATGTTTTTATGGTAGCTCCGAAGGGACCGGGACATTTGGTTAGAAGAATGTATGAAGACGGCGGAGGAGTGCCATGCTTGTTAGCGATTTTTCAGGAATACACAGGCAAGGCTAAGGATATTGGACTTGCATATGCTAAGGGAATTGGCGGCACAAGAGCAGGTGTAATAGAGACGACTTTTGCAGAAGAAACAGAAACTGATCTTTTTGGTGAGCAGGTAGTTCTGTGTGGCGGATTAACTGCTTTAATAAAGACAGGTTTCGAAGTGCTTGTTGAAGCAGGATATCAGCCGGAAATGGCCTACTTTGAATGTATGCATGAAGTAAAACTAATAACGGATCTGCTGCATGAAGGCGGTATTGGGTGGATGAGAAATTCAATTAGCAATACAGCTGAATATGGAGATCTTTCAAGAGGTCCTAGAATAGTAACTAAAGACACAAAAATTGAAATGAAGAAGATATTAACTGAGATTCAGTCAGGAGAATTTGCAAAAGAGTGGATTCTGGAGAATCAGGCAAACAGACCTGTGTTTAATGCATTGGCTAAAAAAGACGAGAAACATCTGATTGAAATAGTAGGCAAAAAACTGCGAAGTATGATGCCTTGGCTTGCTAAAAAAAAGTAAAGATTCAGAAGGAGAAAAAATGGAGTTAAAAGGCAAATGTGCATTAGTTACTGGAAGCTCTCGGGGAATAGGTAAAGCAATCGCATTGACCTTAGCTAAGTATGGTGCGAATGTTGCTGTAAACTATGTAGAAGATAAGAAAAAGAAAAATTTTAATGACGCAAAAGACGTTGCAGGTCAGATAGCTAGCATTGGTAGTAAAACGGCTGTATTTGAATCTGATGTAAGCGATTTTGAAAGTGTCTTAAGGATGGTCAAAAAAATCAGAAAAGAGTTCGGTAAAATTGATATTTTAGTAAATAATGCTGCTATTCTTAGAGATAAGACATTAAAGAAGATGTCAAAAGAGGAATGGAGTTCAGTTATAGGAGTAAATCTTACAGGTGTATTCAATTGCAGTCGGGCAGTTATAGAACAGATGATAGAAAATCAATGGGGCAGAATAGTGAATACGTCTTCCATAAGTGGACAGACAGGCTTTTTTGGGCAAACTAATTACGCTGCAGCTAAGGCAGGGATCATGGGATTTACCAAATCGCTTGCTCGAGAAGTTGCAAGGAAGAATATAACGGTAAACGCAATCGCACCGGGAATAGTAGAAACAGAGATGGCAAAGCAAATACCTGAAAACGTACGTCAGGAATTCTTAAAGCAAATCGCTATAGGGAGGTTTGCAGAACCTGAGGAGATTGCCGAACTAGTTGCTTTCTTAGTATCGGATAAATCCTGTTATATTACCGGACAGGTAATTCATATTAATGGTGGCTGGTATATGTAATGAAGTCAAAAATAGTCGATGTAAATGAAGCGATAAAACTGATAAAAGATGGTGATACAGTTGCTACTGGTGGTTTTGTTGGTAATGGTCATTCTGAGGAATTAACTTCTGCATTAGAGAAAAGATTCTTGAGGACTGGTAAACCACAAGATTTGACTTTAATTTATGCCGCAGGTCAGGGAGATGGCAAAAATAGGGGATTAAACCATCTTGGACATGAAAAATTAATAAAAAGAGTTATTGGCGGGCACTGGAATTTAGCTCCCAGATTAGGGAAATTGGCAGTAGAGAATAAAATAGAAGCTTATAATTTTCCACAGGGAGTAATTTCACATCTGTATCGGGATATTGCTGCTGGTAAGCCGGGAACAATTACTCATGTGGGGTTGAAAACATTTGTTGATCCCAGAATAGATGGCGGGAAAATAAATAAAGTTACTAAAGAAGAACTGGTTGAACTTATTTCTATAAAAGGAAAAGATTGGCTTTTCTATAAGTCGTTTCCTATAAATGTATCTTTTGTTCGTGGAACAACAGCAGACGAGTCAGGCAATATAAGCATGGAGAGAGAAGCAGGAAATTTTGAGATGTTGTCCATGGCGCAGGCAACAAAAAATTCAGGTGGAATAGTTATCGCTCAGGTCGAAAGAATCGTCAGGAAAGGAACTCTAAATGCGAGGTCTGTAGTTATTCCAGGCTTACTTGTTGATGCTATTGTGCTGGCAAAGAAAGAAAACCATCAGCAGACATTTGTTGAGGATTATAATCCTGCCTATAGCGGAGAGATAAAAACACCAATTACTCAGATAGAGTCTCTTCCTTTAAACGAGCGAAAAATAGTTGCGCGTAGAGCTGCTATGGAGCTAACTCCTGAAGCGATTGTTAATCTAGGAATAGGTATGCCTGAATGCATATCGTCGGTAGTAAATGAGGAGGGTATGAACGAATATATGATTCAAACCGTCGAGGCAGGTCCTATTGGCGGAATTCCTGCAGGTGGATTAAGCTTTGGAGCCAGTGTCAATCCTGAAGCAATCATTGATCAACCATATCAGTTTGATTTCTACGACGGTGGAGGATTGGATATTGCCTTTTTGGGACTCGCTCAAGTAGATGAAAAGGGCAATGTCAATGTAAGTAAATTCGGGTCTAGAGTTGCAGGTTGTGGCGGATTTATTAATATTACTCAGAATGCTAAAGAAGTTGTTTTTTGCGGGACTTTTACCGCTGGAGGTTTAGATATTTCCATAAAAGATGGAACATTACTTATAAATAAAGAAGGGGAACACAGAAAGTTTATCAAACATGTAGAGCAAATAACTTTTAGCGGTGAATACGCTATGGAGAAAGCTCAATCGGTGTTATATATAACAGAGCGCGCTGTATTTAGATTGGATAAGGGAAAGCTTATCTTGACAGAGATAGCTCCAGGGATTGATCTCCAAAAAAACGTTATCTCTCTTATGGATTTTGAGCCTGTAATTAGTCCTGACTTGAAAACAATGGATAGAAGCATATTTCTCAAGCTAGTTATGAATCTTAAAAAAACAATGGGAAACTGAGCATTATGAGAGAAGCGGTAATTATAGGCGCAGTAAGAACCCCTGTCGGAAAGTTTGGAGGGAGTCTTAAAGATATAAGCGCAGTGGAACTAGGTTCTATAGTAATTGCCGAGTCTGTAAAAAGAGCTGGGATTAGAGCTGAAGATGTGGACGAAGTGATTATGGGAAATGTCCTGCAGGCTGGATTAGGGCAAAATCCTGCACGTCAGTCAGCGATTAGGGCGGGGATACCTCAAGAAGTGCCGTCTATGACTATAAATAAGCTTTGCGGCTCTGGATTGAAGGCTGTGAATTTAGCTGTTCAGTCTGTGCAATCAGGAGAAACAGATGTAGTAGTAGCTGGTGGTATGGAAAATATGAGCCAGGCCCCGTATCTCTTGAAAAATGCTCGATGGGGGTATAGATTAGGAAATAACAAATTAGTAGATAGTATAATTCAGGACGGATTATGGGACATATTCAACAATTACCATATGGCTATCACAGCAGAAAATTTGGCTGAGAAATATAATATTTCCCGCAAAGAACAGGATGAATTTAGCCTGCAAAGCCAGACAAAAACAGGGCAAGCACAAAAAGAGGGAAAATTTAGGGAAGAGATTATACCGATAGAGATTCCTCAGAGAAAAGGGAAGGCGCTCATTTTTGATACTGATGAGTTTCCCAAACTGGATACTACCTTAGACAAGTTATCTAAACTGAAGCCGACATTTAAAAAAGATGGTACTGTTACGGCAGGTAATGCTTCGGGAATAAATGATGGAGCGGCAGCAGTTGTAGTTGTTTCAAAGAAGAAAGCTGAGGAATTAAATATTAATCAACCATTAGCTAGAGTTGAAGCTTATGCTTCCGTAGGACTAGACCCAAAATTCATGGGGCTTGGGCCTGTATATGCCACCAGAAAAGTATTAAAAAAAGCGAAAATCAGTCTGGAAGACATAGACTTATTTGAAGCTAACGAAGCATTTGCTGCTCAATCTATTGCAGTTGGTAAAGAATTAAAATGGGATAAAAGTAAAGTTAATGTCAATGGAGGGGCCATTGCTCTTGGGCATCCAATTGGAGCAAGTGGAGCAAAAATACTTGTTACACTTCTCTATGAAATGAAAAGACAAAAATATAGACGTGGACTAGCTACTTTATGTATTGGTGGTGGTCAGGGAATAGCTACTCTCGTAGAGAGATGATATGAAAGATAGGGTTATAATATTTGATACTACTTTGCGCGATGGAGAGCAGTCTCCGGGCGCCAGCATGAGTCTTGACGGAAAAGTAAAGGTAGCAAATCAGCTTGCAAGGCTTGGTGTGGATGTTATTGAAGCCGGTTTTCCCGTATCATCTCCAACACAATTTGATGCAGTATCTTTAATTGCAGAACAGACCGAAGGTCCGATTATTGCAGGGCTTGCAAGGGCTGTTAAAAAAGATATAGATGCTTGTATCCAATCGTTAAAAAAAGCAAAAAAATCCAGAGTGCATACTTTTCTGGCAACATCTGATATTCATCTTGAGAAAAAACTTGAGAAAACCAAAAGCCAGGCTCTGAAGATGGCTGTGAATGCAGTTAAGTATGCAAAGGAATTCGTTGAAGACGTGGAATTTTCAGCAGAGGACGCTTCCAGAACTAATAGAGATTTTCTCTTTGAAATTATTGAGGCTGTTGTGGATGCAGGAGCAAATGTTGTAAATATTCCGGATACCGTTGGATATACGGCTCCTGATGAGTATGGCGGGTTGATAAAAGATATTATGTGCAAGGTAAGAAATATTAATAAAACCACAATAAGCGTACATTGTCATAATGATCTTGGTTTAGGGTCTGCGAATTCTTTAGCCGCTATAGTAAACGGTGCTCGTCAGGTGGAATGTACTGTTAACGGCATTGGAGAAAGAGCAGGAAATACCTCTCTTGAAGAGGTCGTTATGATACTAAAGACAAGACAGGATCTTTACCCTTTTTCTACAGGAATTAATACTAAGGAAATTTATAAAACAAGTAAACTTATAAGCATCGTAAGCGGGATTTCAGTACAGCCAAATAAGGCAATAGTAGGAAGTAATGCATTTGCTCATGAGTCCGGCATTCATCAGGATGGTGTATTAAAGGAGAGAACCACATATGAGATTATTACACCTGAGTCCGTTGGCTTTGAAAAGTCAAGAATCGTGCTGGGAAGACATTCAGGAAGGCACGGTTTTAAAGCGCGGATTAAGGCGCTTGGTATTGAACTAAAGGACAGCCAATTTGATAAAGCTTATGAGAAATTCGTAGAACTTGCAGATAAAAAGAAAGAAATTTTTGATGAAGATCTTGAGGTGATAGTTGAGGATGAAATAACTGTAACTTCAGAAACCTACATTCTTGAATACTTTAATACTGTAAGCGGAAACAAAACTATACCGACTGCTACTGTGAGCTTGAAAAAGGGGAAACAAGTTTTTCAGGAGGCGGCTTGCGGAGACGGGCCTGTAGATGCGGCGTATAAAGCTATTGATAAGATTACAAAGCTCAAAGCAAAACTAGTTGACTATTCTCTTCAGGCTGTCACAGGAGGGAAGGATGCATTGGGTGAAGTCCATGTAAAGATTGCGGTTGGTAATAAAACAGTAATGGGAATGGGAGCCAGCACGGATATTATTGAAGCAAGCGTTAAAGCTTATGTCAATGCCGTGAATAGGTTGTTGGCAAAACGCAAAAAAGTGTAAATTTTCAAATGTGATTATTCGCTTTTGAGATATTTCTCTATGTATTCAGGTCTTATTCTCTTCAATTCTGATTTTGGCAACATTGAGAGGAGTTTCCATCCTAAATCCAGAGTTTGCTCAATAGTTCTATTCTCATCGTATCCCTGACCAACATAGCGTTTCTCAAACTCATCTGAAAACTTGAAGTATATTTTATCTATGTCGCTCAAAGCAGCCTCTCCAAGAATGATTGCAAGTTCCTGCGCTTCTTTGCCGCTTGCATAAGCAGCAAAAAGCTGGTTAAAAACATCAGCATGGTCTTCTCGTGTTTTTCCCTTGCCAATCCCCTTGTCCTTCAACCTTGAAAGTGATGGAAGAACGTCAATTGGAGGGGAGGTTCCTTTTTTGTGAAGATTTCTACTCAGTATAATTTGCCCCTCTGTAATATAACCTGTTAAATCCGGTATTGGATGTGTTTTGTCGTCATCAGGCATTGTCAGAATAGGAATCTGAGTAATGGAACCTTTTTTATCTTTAATTCTACCTGCTCTTTCATAGAGTGAAGCAAGATCGGTATACATATAACCAGGATATCCTCTTCTGCTGGGAACTTCTTTTCTGGCTGCGGATACGGAACGTAATGCTTCGCAATAATTAGTCATATCCGTTAATATGACCAGTACATGCATGCCTTTCTCAAATGCAAGATATTCTGCCGCTGTAAGCGCAACACGCGGAGTAGCAATTCTCTCAATAGCAGGGTCATCAGCAAGATTTATGAACAGGACTGTTCGCTCTATAGCTCCTGTTCTTTTAAAATCCGAAATAAAGTAATCCGCTTCTTCAAAGGTTATGCCAATAGCAGCAAACACAACAGCGAATTTTTCCTCTTTACCGATAACCTTTGCCTGTCTTGCAATCTGAGCAGCAACTTGGGAATGAGGAAGTCCGGAAGCGGAAAAAATAGGCAATTTCTGTCCTCTTACCAGGGTGTTCAGCCCGTCTATTGCGGATATTCCGGTTTGAATAAACTCAGATGGATAATCACGCGCATACGGATTAATAGGATTGCCGTTTATATCCAGATACTTTTCAGGAATTATTTCAGGTCCGTCATCCATTGGTTTACCCAGCCCGTCAAAGACTCTGCCCATCAAATCCTCTGAAACAGGAAGCTCTATTCCTTTACCCAAAAATTTCACTCGAGTTTTAGCTATATCTATCCCACTCGTGCCCTCAAAAACCTGTATAAGAGCTTTATCAGTGGAAATTTCCAAAACCTTTCCTTGTCTTACTTCCCCACTAGGTAATGTAATTTCTATCAACTCATCATATTTCACCCCGCTAATACCCTCTACAAGAATAAGCGGTCCAACTATCTCTCTAACAGTCAAATATTCTTTTTGCATTTTCTATTCCTATTATGTAAATATTTACTCAATCCCGTCATTGCGAACGTTAGCGAAGCAATCTCGTTTGTCATTCTCCGATTTAATCGGGGAATCCAGATGTTTAAGGGGTTTGAATCCTTTATACTTATACCTTATCCTTATTCTTTTACATTGCATTATGCCGCCAAAATCTTATAAATTGAAAAAATTTACCTATGATTGGAATTTGAGATAAGAATTCCAACCCAATGTCAATTAACATAGCAACTATTACAAAAATAGCACCATAAAATGTATTCTTAAAAAATGCTTTGACGCCTAAATAGTCAATGTTATCTAATTTTTTATAAAGTATTATCGACGCTAATAACGTTAAAATCTCACCGAAAAATTCCGAAAAAAAAGTTTTATCATATACCATCTCTGTCCCAAAATATGATAAAATAGGAGCGCCAATAAAAGATAAAAGAAAAAGGGCTCTTAATGCAACTAAAATTATGTAAATTTTTTTATTTGCTTTTGGAGAAAGAAAATATATTGCCAACAAATAGTAAACTGCAATAATTGGAGAATAAATCGACTGAACCACATAAGATGGTATACCTTGCAGAAAAAGAGCAACTGCTAATCTATATGGAATTAATAATACAGCCGAAATTAAGCCACTTAATGGGATAAAAGTAATCCATTTCAACCAATTTGGCATTTTTTTATACCAATTGAATAAAAAATCTTGTCTTTCAATAATCATTGAACTTTGTCCTCTTTACTCCTTACTCTCAACCGTAAGCTTATTTATCTCTTTTTCTACCCTTTTCTCCAGTTCAGCAAACTTATTCAGCTCTTTCTCCTTAATAAATCGCATTCGTGATATGTCTTCTCTGATCTTTAGATTGATAAGTGATTCTACGGGTACGTTTTCGCTTACTGCCTGAGTACACTTTTCATGAAACAGCATAATTAATTTCAGCATATGATATTGCTTCTTAAGAGATGTGTAAGTATCTATCTCGTGAAATGCGTTTTGATGCAGGAAATCCTCTCTTATAGACTTTGCAGTCTCAAGAATAAGACGGTCGGAAACAGAAAGAGTATCCAGCCCGACAAGCCGTACAATTTCCTGAAGGTCGGTTTCCTGCTGGAGCAGTTTCATGCTCTCCTGTCGCATTCCTGCCCAGTTTTCACCTAGATTCTCTTTCATGAAAGCCTTGGTATTATCAATATACAAAGAATAACTGGTAATCCAGCTTATTGCAGGGAAATGACGTCTGTATGCCAGTTTGTCTTCCAGCGCCCAAAAAACCTTAACAACCTTCAAGGTTCCTTGAACAACCGGGTCGGAAAGGTCTCCTCCCGGAGGAGAAACGGCGCCTATTATACTTACAGTTCCTTCCCGGGAATCTGCTCCTTTGCAGATCACTCTGCCTGACCGTTCATAGAATTCGGCAAGTTTTGCAGGAAGATACGCCGGATATCCCTCTTCCCCGGGCATTTCTTCAAGTCTGCCTGACATTTCTCTTAACGCCTCTGCCCATCTGGATGTAGAATCAGCCATTACCGCAACGTTGTATCCCATATCGCGAAAATATTCAGCGATTGTTATTCCTGTGTATATGGAAGCTTCTCTTGCAGCGACAGGCATATTAGACGTATTGGCTACAAGTACTGTTCTTTTCATTAATGCATCACCTGTCTTTGGGTCCTTAAGCTGCGGGAATTCCATTAATACGTCTGTCATTTCATTTCCGCGTTCTCCGCATCCTATGTAGACAATAATCTCCGCATTCGCCCATTTTGCAAGTTGATGTTGAACAACAGTTTTTCCGCTGCCAAAAGGACCCGGAATACAGGCAGTGCCTCCTTTTGTAATTGGGAAAAATGTGTCAATCACTCGTTGACCTGTAACAAGAGGAATCTCAGGCACTAACTTCTTCTGATATGGTCTTGGAATTCTTACAGGCCAGTATTGGAGCATAGTAATGTTTTTAGATCCTTTGTCGGTTTGGACCACTGCAACCGTATCTTCAACGCAGAACTCTCCTTCTGTGATTTTTTCTATTTTGCCTTTTATCCCTGAAGGGACCATGATTTTATGAATAACCGGATTTGTTTCCTGAACCGTCCCGATTGTATCTCCGTAACCTACAGAGTCTCCTGCTTTTACAGATGGCACAAAATGCCATTTTTTATTGCGGTCAATCCCCGGGGCGGAAACTCCCCTGGTAATGTACTCTCCCGTTTTCTCCATTAGTATATCCAGAGGACGTTGGATACCGTCATATATTGATTCTATCAAACCCGGCCCAAGTTCTACGCTCAAAGGTCTGCCTGTTGATATAACTGGTTCATCCGGTCCAAGTCCTGCCGTTTCTTCGTATACCTGAATAGAGGCTACATCTCCTCTTAATTCTATTATCTCTCCAATGAGTTTTTTATTCCCTACTTTTACAAGGTCAAACATTCTTGCATCATGCATACAGTCTGCTAATACCAGAGGTCCTGAAACTTTTATTATTTTACCGTTCATATGATATCCATTCCTACTGCTTCTTTCACAGTATCTTTAATTATTGATGTTGCTAATCCCTTCGAACCTTTATGGTCGGGGATAATAGTAATGCTGGTTTGAGTCTTTAAGTTTAGGTCAAAAATTATATCTTTAATTTGACTTGCCAGCTCTTCTGTAATGAAAACAACATCTGTATTGTGCGAAACCAGTTCATTAAGTTTTAGAGCGGAGTCTTCTGAATTATCTACAGGATAAACACTTATTCCAAACGCAGAGAACACGGACACTATATCTGATTTACCGATTACTGCAATGCTAGGCATATGCGCACCCCAAATTTTGGCTGATCTGTTCAACTGAAAGCCCATTGTTTTTTCCGATTAAAATAGCTCGCAGATTTTTAAGCTCAATTTCTTTAATTACCAGATATCGTATGAGGTTTGAGGCGCTGGCAACCAGAAATTTCACACTATCTACGAATTCTATTAGAAAGTCGCTGCATAACTGTTCAAATTTTCGAAAAGAATTATATTTTTCAAAATATTCGACGCCCGATTTAATAATTTTATTATAATTCGAGGACTGAAAAAATTTCACCATTCCTTCTAATTCCATATTGTAGGAGTTTGATATGACGGATTTGTCAATAAAACCTCCTTCTGCAATGTATTGATAAACTCTTTCCTGATCATAGTTCATAACCTTAGTTCTAAGTATTACCTTGAGGTTATATAGATCAATTAATACAGAAAACAAATCTCTCAGGAATATCTGTTCTCTCTCTTTCATATAACGATATCCTGTTTCCAGCCATAATTTATCCAGAAGAATTTCTGCTTCCTGAAGATTTTCCTGTTGCACTTCCTCGAGCCATATTGTCTTTATTTTGTCCCTGAGAGAGTCAGGGAATACATAAAAAATTTCTTTTTTTATTGAATCTTCAAGATTCTCAGTATCTATTACGCTTCTATAGAGCAGAGCGTGATTAACATCTTCAGAGTTTTTTTCAGCTTTTATCAGGAGTTTTAGATTTTGCATATCATACCTGAATAAGTATAAATTAGTTATTTCATCATCATGAGACAGTTTTTTTATCTCACTTATAGTGTTTGACATTTCGTCAAATATTAGATTTTCCAAATCTTCGGGCTTTTCCACAGAGGATATATTATCTGAATAATTTCTCTCGCTTAATATGGAAACCATTTCCTGAAAACCATTGCACTCAACAAGCTGGGTAAGAGTTGCCTTATTAATGAGTTTTCTCTCATATACCCTTAGCTTGCCTACAGCAAACAAATATTCGGGATTGTATTCCGCATATGAGGCTTTATCAATAAACATTATACCTTTTGTCCAAAGAGAACATTGTTTATTTTTATTAGTAATTTATGCCTTAGCATCTTAATTAATTGTTCCAAGGATGAGTTGAGTTCTTGTTTCCCTTTTATTAAAATAAAACCAGATTTTAGAGGTCTTGAAGTATTTAATATCTCAAGTTTTCCCTTTTTACCTTCTGAAATTAGTTTCTTATTTATTTGATTCATAAAGTCGCTATCGAACTTTTCTTTGTGCAAGTCTCCAAAGATTACCTTCTCATCGCCGATTTCTACAAGTTTCAGCAATTTTTTCTCCATTAGTTCTAAATAATCCGATGGAGGCGACTTAAGAGTCTCGTTATATGTTTTTTCGAAACATGCTGAAATTATGTCCTGTCTGACTTTCAATGACTTAATCCTGCATTCAAGATTCGCAGAAACAATTGCCTTATTCGTGTTTTTTTCTGCTTGCTCGTTTGCATGTTTCAGAACGCTTTCTCTTTCTTTTTCAGCCTGATTTTTTGCTTGCTCCTGTATCTTTGCAATCTCCTGAGATGCTCTGTCTCTAATGACATTGCATTCTCCTTCAGCATCAGTTTCTATTTTTTTTATAATATTTTCAATGGACATAATATTTAATTTATAGTTGTATTCCTCTAAGAATCAAGAAAGATGCAAGTAATCCGAATATAGCATATGTCTCAACCAGCGCGGAGAATATTACCGCTTTCATAAAGTCCTTTGGCTGTTTTGCCACAACCCCACAGCCTGCGGCCCCTACCTTGCCCTGATGAATACCTGAAAAATAACCCGTTATTGCCATTGGCATACATGCGCCGAGTATTGATAATCCTTGATAAACAGAGATATCAGGAATATTTCCTGCCATTAATCCTAATTTTTGCATAACCAAAAACCCAATAACAAATCCGTATATTCCCTGCGTTCCCGGTAAGGCTACCAGAATAAGCAGGTTGCCAAATTTTTCAGGTTCTTCACTTAATACTCCTGCTGCCGATTGGCCCACATTGCCAATTCCGATACTTGATCCTGCTCCGGCAAAGCCAACAGCCAGGGCGGCTCCCAGTATTGCTATATACAACCCTATGTATGCTTCCATTCTTCAATCTCCTTTTTTGTTTATTTAATTATTGTATATTTTGCGTTTTTTGCAAAAGGCTCAAACTGTTCACCTCCCGAAGCAAAAAAATACGGAAAGAATTCCACATACTGCAGTCTGCTTGAGTGAACATATGCGCCAAGTGAATTAACCAAAAAATTCAGTGAATGCAGCATGAAAAGTATAAAAATCGCAACAAGTATATTCAGTCCGGGAACTGAAATGCCCAAAGCTATTCCTGCCAACTTGTTTGCAACCAGTGCAATAACCGCAGTAGACAATCCCAGGGCCATCAGTCTTGAATACGAAAGTATATTGCCAATAATATCTTTGCCCAGCCACAGACAGCCTATTACTGCTCCGTAAAGAATTCTTGCAATTGGATTTTTTTGATCTCTCCCAAAGAAGAGGATTATAACTGTGGCTCCTGCTAAAGCCGTCCATTTGGAAGTTGTAATAATTTGCTTTGAAACTCCCATGTTTTTACCCAACATTAACAATAGAAGCGACGGCATAATAATAAGCCATGGTATTTGGTCGAATATTGCTCCGGCAAAATCTCTGCTTTTAATACAATTGTATGCTTTAATTAATATTCCCCAGTACAATTGAATAAATCCCAGAGCTAAGGCTATCATAAAAAACTGCATAGAATCTTTTAAAGGATCAAATATAATAACCTTTTGCAAAAATATCGGAAGCTTCTCTGCTTCTATGCCAAACCAACCGCCTGTAAATACGCCGCAAATAATCGTAGATATTCCAAGATATAGCATAAGTTTTAAAAACTTTTTGACACCCGGCGTATGAGCTATTGTTGATAATCCTAAAAGAGCAATAGCGCTTAAGATAAGACCATATCCAGCGTCTGTAAGGCATAATCCGAAAAACAAGAAAAAGAACGGAGCCATAAAGGGAGTAGGGTCAACAGATGTATTTGCCGGAGTTCCATATAAATCAGTTACTGTCTCAAACGGCTTAAATATAGGTTTGTTTTCAAGGTATACAGGCGCTTTCTCTTCTTTCGCAGGATCTACCCTGATTACGCTGGATTCAGGAAATTTCTCTGAAATTTGTTTTTTAAATTTTCCAACGCCATCTTTTTTTAGCCAGCCTTCAATCAAGAAGGTTTTATTTGATTCCAAAAATTTATTTTGCAGGGACGTTCTATCGTTTAAGCTTAAAAAATAGTCGTAGGCAACCTTTAGTTTTCCTGAATGAGGCGTAAGCTCAGAGACGTCTTCTCTAAGGGTTTTATGTTTTAACTTAAGACTTTCCAACTCGCTGGATATTCTCTCAAGATTTGAACTTACTGTTCCTTTAAGATTAAACAAATCTACTTTTTCAACTCCGAGTTTCTTACATTCGCTAAATACTTCTTTTTCCTGTTCGTTGTAATATACGGCTACAATGTTCTCTGTCTCATGATAGTCAGAGACTTTTTCACAGTGTAAAAGGGGAAATTTTTTGCTCATATTAGTTTTTAAATGAGCAAATTTACCGGTAGTTCCGGTTAAAAGCGCATACTTGATAGTGTTAGTTATATTGAATGTGTCTAAAGAGAGGCTAAGTAATTTCCATGGAAGAAGCTGATTATATTGAGCATGGAGCACGCCAATTTCTCTTTCTGTCTTGTGCAATTCCTGCTGAATGAGCATACAGGTTTTGTGTATTTCTCTATAGTCAAATTCCAAAGCTGTTTTTTCAAACTCATCAGCTGACAGCAGGATCTTGCTACCCGTAAAACTGGAAATAAAACCTGTTTCCCCCATAAATCGCGACAAAAAGTCTATCGTGGACTGAAGTTCAGAAAGTTCTTTTTTAGATTGGTCAAAATTTGCCTGAACCGGTTTTAGAAAATCTTTGTGTTTCTCAGCGTGTTTTTGCTTAATATGATTAATCTGGATGATATTAAGTGATTCTAAAAAAGAGACAACATCCTGGCATTGAGATTTAACCCCGATTATATTGACCTTTTGCATTTGAGAGATAGCCATTAATGCCTCAGTTCCTCTAGTATGGTGTTTATAGCGCTCTCTTCTTTGAGTTGAGCTTTTTGCTCAAGCTTAGAGAGATGTTCCTCATTATTTTTGCGTATTTTTTCGACTTGGTTTTTAGCCTGCATATCAGTTTTTGCCAGTATTTTCTTTGCTTCCTGACTTGCATTTGCAACAGCCTTTTCAACATAAACTAATGCATTCTTTTGAGCTTTTTTTAGATTGGCAGCTGTTTGTTGCTTTTCTTTTTCTATGAGCTTCGATGCTTTTCTTTCAACTTGTTTTATTTGCTCTATTACTTCTTCTATCAAGGCGATCTCCTACTATGTATAAGAAAGATACACAAGAGGGTTATGTTAGCATAAATATTGCGATAGGGTCAAGCGTGTGCGCCAGCTATTCTTTTCAAGCATGTCTGTTTTCCCAGAACTTGCATAACGTCAAATATCGGTGGGCTTGCAGCGCGTCCGGTGAGTGCGACTCTTACAGGATGAATGACTTGTCCGACTTTTAGTCCCTTTTGTTCAATGAATTCTCTCACTGCGCTCTCAAGTATTTCTATGTCAAACGGCTCCACTTCTTCTATTGTTTTGCACAGTTCCTGTAGCATTTGTGAAACACCATCTTTTTTCAAAAACTTACGAACTGCTTTTTCTTCATATATCGGTTTATCAAAGAAGTAATTTATAAGCTGGGGAATTTCGGAGAATTTTTTAAGTCTTTCTTGAATTAATTCAACTATTTTAGAAATTTTGTTGATATCAACTTTCTTGGTATCTTTTATAAGTTCTGCTTTTTTTAATTCCTCTAAAGCAATGTCTACAAGTTTTTTCAGAGGCATTTTCCTTATATACATCCCATTCATCCAATCAAGCTTCTGATTATCAAAAACAGCATTTCTGTCATTTATCTTATCTATTGAAAAACTCTCTATAATTTCATCTTTACTCATAACTTCACGGTTATCTCCCGGTGCCCAGCCAAGTAGAGTAAGAAAATTGAGTAATGCATGAGGAAGATAGCCCATATCTCTATATTCAAGAGGAGAAGCTGCTCCGTGACGTTTGCTCAATTTTGCCTTGTCAGGTCCGAGAATTAAAGGAATATGCGCAAATTCAGGACAACTAATTCCTAATGCTTTGTATACGGCAATCTGTTTCGGTGTGTTTGAGATATGGTCGTCTCCTCTGATAACATGCGTTATCTTCATTTCAATGTCATCAACTACACACGCAAAATTATACGTCGGATCAGCATTGGATTTGACAATAACAAAATCATCCATAATTGAGTTCTCAATAGATATTTTCCCGTGAATGAGGTCTTTAAATTCTGTGGTGCCGGTAGTGGGAACTCTAAAGCGCAAAACATGTTTTATTCCTTGCGAGGTTAGATGTTTTATTTCCTCTTTGCTCAAATTTTTACATTTACCGTCATATCTGGGCGGTAATTTTTGCTTTTGCATCTGATTCCTCATCTCTGTCAATCTTTCAGGAGTGCAAAAGCAGGGATAAACCATATTCTTCTTAATCAAAATATCTATATATTTTTTATATTTATCCAGTCTTTGCATCTGATAATAAGGCCCAAAATTTCCCCCGACGTCCGGTCCTTCATCCCAGTCAAGCCCAAACCATTTTAAGCTTTCTTGTATTAGATTTACTGATTCAGGAGTTGAGCGCTCTCTGTCTGTATCCTCTATCCGAAGTATAAACTTCCCTCCGGTATGTCTTGCGAAAAGCCAGTTGAATATAGCGGTTCTTACATTGCCAAGATGAAGAGAACCAGTTGGAGACGGAGCGAAACGAACTCTTATACCCTTCAAATCAGTGTTGTTGCTATGCATATAACTATTTCTGTTTTAATTCTGTTTGAGGGGTCTTGATTTTTTCTTTTAAAGAAGATTTTTCCGGGACCTCGTTTTTTATAGATTCTGATTTTATACCTGATTCACCTTCGCCCGGTTTCATTATATGAGGAGTAATAAAAATAACCAATTCCGATTTACGAGTGCTCTCATTTGTATGGCGAAATAATATGCCTAGAAAAGGAATGCTGCCAAGAAATGGAATTTTTTCCATCTTCTTGGATATGTCGGTTCTATAAAGTCCTCCCATTACCAAAGTTCCACCATCTTTAACCAATAGATTAGTCTGTATCTTCCGAGTAGAAAAGATAGGCAAAGAAGCTTTAAAGATTGCTTGTGTGCCATCTCCGCCAAGAATCACATCCTGACGACCCGCTAAGGCTGTAACTTCAGGTTCTACCTGCAAAAGAATGAAATCATTCTCCTGAATAGTAGGGGTTACAATAAGAATCACCCCTGTATCTTTAAATTCTGTTGTATATACTATTTTTGTGCCGGCCAACCTGGTGGTCTGGTATGGTATCTGATTGCCTGCAATGAATTTTGCAGTCTTTCCATTAATTGTAACTATTCTGGGATTTGCTAAAAGTTCCGCTTTGCCTTCAGAGAGAAGCACCTGCAAGCGGGCACTCAGAACTGTTGAACCGTATCTCCATCTATTAAATTGCAGATCCATGCCATTCTCAAAATAAGGATCTAAAAAACCCAATGCTGTCTGTAATTGTCTAATGCCTCCACGTGTACCCTTGCTAAATTCTTCTGATTTCAATTCTACTCCAAAGTCGATTCCTGTAGTATTTAGGATTTCCACTATTTTAACTTCTATCATAATCTGATCAGGCAATTCAGAAAAAACTTTATTGTCAAAGCCAACAATGAGTATCAAAGAAAAACATAACAAGAGAAATTTTTTATGCATTTATTTTACCTTTTCCCATCCCTTTCCATAATTACTTGAAAAAAACAAATTAACCCCATCATAAAAATATACAACTCCGTCATTACCCGCAGAAAGAGCAACGCCAGGATAAGTGTTTGAATCGGCGTTAACTGTGCGTGTAAATAGAGAACAGACAAATAAACTCACAATCAGCGCAACTATCAAGACCCCTAGCAAGAAAGTTCCTTTTTCGCTCATTTTTTTTACCCCCTTTTTTTGGATTTAAAAACTTATTAAGTTTAGCATATATTGATTCATTTTTCAATAAATGAATTTGTAATCGACTTTACTGATTTCTTTTTGAGATACGCCTTTCACAGTAATAGAGAAAGGCATAGTTTCTCCCGGCTCTAATCTATCAAGATAAGCATAAGACGCATCTAAAACCCTTCTATAGAAGTCATACGAGATAATATGTATCCTCAGATTAGAAATAGCTCCTTCTCCATTATTTTCTACCTCTCCGGAAATAACCACTCCTTTACCAACCGAAATTTTTATCCTTTTTTCTGTATACTGGGAAGAATTGTCCTCTGTTATAATTCCTTGCACCGGATTTTCTAAATCTCTAATGTGTTTATTAAGAATTCTTAAATCCGGCTTTGCATTTGCTTCCGGTAGTCTTAATTTTTGCATTCTCTTTATAAGCCATGTTTTTCTTTTTAGAGATGGATTTAATTTAATTGCTTCTATATATCCCTTCTTAGCCTGTTCATTTTCCCCATGTTCCCAGTATATATTGCCAAGTTGCAGATATATCATATCCTTTGGAATTTTCTCTCCGAGAATCTCTCTGTATGCCAAAGCTAATTTTTGATATTCTTTTTCTATGTCCTCCTTGGCGTATGAGGTCTTATTAAATTTGTTGTTTATAAGCGTTAGATACTCATAAGCTTTACCTGCCCATTCTCCATCCGGCCATATCTGTAGATATTCTTGAAAAGTCTTACCTGCCATATAATAATTATTCATTCCATAGTAGCATTTCCCTAGATAAAAATATGCTTTCTCCTTCTGTGGACTATTCGGATTACTCTGTATGAAGAATGAAAACTCAACTGCAGCCTGCTGGTATTCAGAAGATTGATAATTCTGTATGAATGAATTGAGAGACTTCTTTCCTACAATATGATTGCAGCCACAAGATAAAATCAGTATTAGTAAAAAATAGAATGTTTTTTTACCCATAATTAAAAAAGTTCTTTTTGGTCAGTTTCCTTATTTGGCATAACACCAAGATGTTTATACGCAAGCTTAGTTGCTTTTCTACCGCTTGGTGTACGTTTGATAAATCCCTGTTGTATGAGATATGGTTCATATATCTCTTCTATTGTATCCTGCTCTTCACCTGTGGCAACAGCAATTGTTCCTACTCCTACAGGACCTCCATTAAATTTATGAATAATCGTCTCAAGGATTTTTTTATCCATATCATCCAAGCCGTATTTATCTACCTCCAACATCGCTAATGCCTTATCAGCAACTTCGTTAGTAATCTTTCCATCTGCCTTCACTTCTGCATAATCCCTTACGCGCCTGAGGAGTCTATTGCCTATTCTTGGTGTGCCGCGTGATCTTTTTGCAATCTCCATAGCTCCCTCAGTTGTTATCTCAACACGAAGAATCTTTGCAGAACGAATGATTATATCATATAAATCATCTTGTTCATAAAACTCCAATCTGGACACGATACCAAATCTCGATCTTAGAGGGGAAGTAAGAAGTCCAGCGCGCGTTGTCGCTCCAATAAGTGTGAAAGAAGGAAGATCCAGCTTTACCGACCTTGCGCTCGGTCCTTTATCAATCATAATGTCTATTTTGTAGTTTTCCATAGCCGGATATAAATATTCTTCCACAACATGACTTAGCCGATGTACCTCATCTATGAATATAACATCTCCATCGTCTAAGTTTGTAAGAACGCCTGCCAGATCACCGGCTCTTTCAATAACAGGTCCGGAAGTGGTTCTAATATTTACGCCTATGGTTTTTGCGATTATGTTTGCAAGTGTTGTTTTTCCTAGTCCGGGCGGACCATATAAAAGAACGTGGTCAAGCGCCTCGTTTCTCTTTTTTGCAGCTTGAATGCAAATTTGAAGATGTTCCTTGATTTTATTTTGACCAACAAAATCCTCAAATCTTTCAGGCCGCAGAGTAACGTCAAACTCTCTATCTTCGTCCCGCAGTTTTGGAGTTGTTATTTTATCTTCCATACAACTATAACTATAGTTGATTTATCAGAAAAATACAACGAGATTGTAAATAAAAAGGCAGTTGATTTGTCTGGCAAAACATACTACATTAAACTCTACCAACATGTATGATATTATATCGGCAATATTTAGTATTATAGCTTAAATAATAACAAAAGGAGTGTTTGAATGATTGAAACAAATCTGTTTAAAATCACACAGAACCAATTAGGTGAAGCTGTTGAGAAGTTAGGTCTCAATAAGGCTGCTCATGAGCTTCTTCGGTGGCCTCAGCGGGAATTCACGTTCACGCTTCCAGTAAAGATGGATGATGGAACCACCAAGGTGTTTCATGGATTCAGGATTCAATATAACTCGGCTCTTGGACCGACAAAGGGAGGAGTGCGCTGGCATCCTGAAGAAACTATAGATACTGTACGCGCTCTAGCTGCATGGATGACATGGAAATGCGCTCTTGTAAACATCCCTCTTGGAGGAGGGAAAGGTGGTATAATTTGCAATCCTAAGACAATGTCCGAAAGGGAAAAAGAATATCTTGCAAGGGCTTATATCAGAGCTATTGCCTCTCACATTGGTGTTCACAAGGATGTGCCTGCTCCTGATGTTTACACAACGCCTCAGATTATGGCATGGATGATGGATGAGTATGAGGCTATAGTGGGCGAATCTCATCCGGGTATGATCACAGGCAAACCGTTGTCGTTGGGAGGCAGTGAAGGACGTGGAGATGCAACAGCTCGCGGAGGAGTCTTTACTGTAAGAGAGGCGTGTAAAGCTCATGGTATTAATTCTAAAGGCACCTTTGCAATTCAGGGTTTTGGAAATGCGGGACAATTTGCAGCACTGCTGCATCCGGAAATACTTGGCGGAGGAAAACTTGTTGCCGTATCTGACTCAAAAGGCGGAGTATATAAAGAATCAGGAATTGATCCCGGAGATATAGTGAATCATAAACTAAAAACAGGCAGTGTAGCCGATTTTCCAGGAACAAGTCCTATCAGCAATAAAGAGATTATTGAGCTTGATGTTGATGTTTTTTATCCCGCTGCTCTGGAAAATGTCATTACTGAGAAAAACGCGCAGAATATCAAAGCCAGAATAATCTGCGAGCTTGCAAACGGGCCTACAACTCCTGAAGCAGATGCCATACTTTATGCAAAAGGCGTTCACATTATACCGGACTTTCTTGCCAATGCCGGAGGGGTAACTGTCAGCTATTTTGAACAGGTTCAAAATACATATAATTATTACTGGACACTGGAGGATGTGCATAAACAGCTGGACGCCAAAATGACCACTGCTTATCACTCAGTATATAGAATGCATAAGGAAAAGAATGTTCATATGCGATTAGCTGCATATATGATTGCAGTTTCCCGCGTTGCTGAGGCTGTAAAACTTAGAGGATGGATATCGTAAAAGACAATTTGGTGCTTTTTAGCTATTGTCAACTATATCTATGCTATGTTACAATTCTATCCCATGAGATTCTCAATGGGTTTTTTGATCGGCGTTTCAGTGAAGTCTATCCAGCGGTGTCTATTTCCTAGCAGAACTGTGTTTATGGCACTTAACATATACAAACAATAAGGAGGTTGTTTTATGCCAAAAAGGACTGATATTCATAAGATTTTAATTATAGGTTCAGGTCCTATAATTATAGGTCAGGCATGTGAATTTGACTATTCGGGCACTCAGGCGTGTAGAGCGCTTAAGGAAGAAGGATATGAGGTAGTGCTTGTAAACTCTAACCCTGCCACTATCATGACAGACCCTGACACAGCTGATAAAACATACATAGAACCGCTTACTGTAGAAAGCATTGAAAAAGTTATCAAGAAGGAAAAGCCGGATGCGCTTCTTCCTAATCTTGGAGGGCAGACAGGACTTAATCTTGCATCCAGTCTTTACAGCGCAGGAGTATTGAAAAAATATGGGGTTGAGATTATTGGTGTTAAGGCAGATGCTATCGAGCGTGGAGAAGACAGAATTGCATTTAAAAAGACAATGAATAAATTGGGTATATCTCTTCCCAAATCTGAACCATGTTATTCTGTGGATGAAGCAGAAAATATAGCAGAGAAACTTGGATATCCTGTTGTACTGCGGCCTGCTTATACATTGGGCGGAACAGGAGGGGGAATTGCCTATAATGTAGAAGAGCTGAAAACTATTGTCGTCAGAGGTCTTGCAGCAAGTCTTGTACATCAGGTTCTGGTTGAAGAATCTGTTTTGGGATGGGAGGAATTAGAGCTTGAGGTTGTAAGGGATCAGAAAAACCAGAAGATTACAGTTTGTTTTATTGAAAATATTGATGCTATGGGCGTACACACAGGAGACAGCTTCTGCTCCGCGCCTATGCTCACAGTTCCAAAAACACTGCAGAAACGTATGCAGGATATTTCTTATAAGATTGTTGATGCTATTGGTGTTATAGGCGGCACAAATGTTCAGCTTGCGCATAATCTTAAGGACGACAGATTGGTAGTGATTGAGATCAATCCTAGAACATCGCGCTCATCTGCTCTTGCCTCTAAAGCGACTGGATTTCCAATAGCCCGTATCTCCACAAAGCTTGCTGTTGGCATTACACTGGATGAGATTCCGTACTGGAAGAAAGGAACTCTTGAGAAATATGAACCAAGCGGAGAGTATGTAGTAATTAAATTTGCGCGCTGGGCTTTTGAAAAGTTTCCGGGAGCCAAGGATATACTTGGAACACAGATGAAGGCTGTAGGCGAAGTAATGAGCATAGGAAAGACATATAAAGAATCCTTTCAAAAAGCCATCCGTTCTCTTGAGATAAACAGATGCGGTCTTGGCGGAGCTAAGAACTTTAAAACACTTTCTCTTGAAAGATTAAAAGAGAAATTAGCAAACCCCTCCAGCGAACGTATTTTTCTGATGTATGAGGCGCTGCGCAAGGGTATGAGTGTAGAAGAACTTTACCGGATGACCTACATCGGACGCTGGTTTATTAAAGAGATGAAAGAACTTGTAGAACTTGAGGAAGAATTAATCAAAAACACATGGGCCAATCTTCCTGAAGAGAAATTGGCAAAAGCAAAAGAGTGGGGTTTTTCAGATAAATATCTGGCAGGACTTTTTGAAGTAAAAGAAAAAGAGGTCAGACAAAAGAGAATCGCTATAGGCAAACGCGGATGTTTTGAGGCTGTGCCTGTAAGCGGAGTAAAGAACGCCGCTTACTATTATTCCACTTACAACGGGAAAGATTCGGTTCCTGTATCATCAAAAAAGAAAATAATGATTTTAGGCGGCGGACCTAATAGAATCGGACAGGGTATTGAGTTTGATTATACTTGTGTGCACGCAGCTTTTGCTTTGCGGGATGAAGGATATGAGTCAATTATGGTTAACTGCAATCCTGAAACCGTATCTACTGATTATGACACTTCAAACAAGCTCTATTTTGAACCTTTAACAGTTGAAGATGTGCTCACAATTTACGAAAAGGAGAAGCCAGAAGGTGTTATTGTTCAGTTTGGCGGACAGACCCCTCTGAATATTGCTCAGGAATTAAAAAATAATGGTGTAAAAATTCTTGGGACAACTCCCGAAAGCATACATCTTGCAGAGGATAGAGAACGTTTTAGAGAAAAAATGATCGCTCTTAATATCCCACAGCCGGAGAGTGGCATAGCGCGTTCATTAGACGAAGCTCTTATAACTGCCAAGAAGATAGGATATCCTCTCATGGTGCGCCCGTCTTATGTGTTGGGAGGACGTGGAATGCAAATTATTTATGACGAAGCTATGCTGAGAGATTACGCCATTGAAGCCATTCAGGTTAATCCAAAGCATCCAATGCTTATTGATAGATTTCTTGAGCAGGCTGTAGAGGCAGAAGTTGATGCAATTTCCGATGGAGAAAATACATTTGTAGCGTCTGTTATGGAACATATAGAATTAGCAGGTGTTCATTCTGGAGATTCTGCATGCGCTATCCCATCAAGAACTATTAAAAAAGAGCACTTAAATACTATAGAAAAATACACATCGGCAATTGCAAAGGAATTAAATGTCGTAGGTTTAATGAATATTCAATATGCAATATGTGATAATAAGGTTTATATACTGGAGGCTAATCCAAGAGCTTCGCGTACAGTTCCGGTAGTCTCTAAAGTAACAGGCATTCCAATAGCCCGTGTAGCAACTCAAATAATGCTGGGTAAGAAGATAAGTGATTTCCCTGAGCTAAAAACTCATAAACTTCCTTATGTAGCTGTTAAAGAAGCGGTTTTTCCGTTTAATATGTTTCCGGAAGTAGACCCTTTACTGGGCCCGGAGATGAGAGCTACAGGAGAGGTTATGGGTATTGCTGATACATTCGGGCTCGCTTTTTATAGGGCCCAAGAAGCGGCTGGTTCAAAGCTTCCTCTTAGCGGTAATGTTCTTTTAACGATAGCTGATAAAGATAAACCTTTTTTAATTTCCATTGCTCGACGGATTAAGAAGCTCGGCTTTAGTATTTATGCGACAAAAGGCACAGCTGGATTTTTAGAAGAGAATGGCATAGAGAACACAGAAATAAAAAAATTACATGAAGGAAGACCGAACATAACCGATGCAGTCAAAAACAAAGAGATCAATCTTATTATCAATACACCTGTTGGACGCAGCGGAAAACATGATGACAGTTACATTCGCAGAACTGCAATACAGCACAGGATTCCATATATTACTTCATTAACAGCTGCGGAAGCCAGTGTTGAAGGAATTGAATCTGTATCTAAAACTAAAAGTTCACCAAAACCCCTTCAAGATTATCTCAAGGAACTTGATGTATAGGAATTTCAAAGTACTGTCATTGCGAGAAGTCCTGAAAGTGTTCGGGACGACGTGGCAATCTCATTTATCATTGCCCGATTCTCATATTGTAGGGAGGGGGCTTGCCTTCGCCCTTTTGTCTATTTTTATTGAGGTTTTAAGCAACTTGAGATATGGTAGTATTAAAGCAAAAATTTGATTTAGGGAGGTAGAAAAATAAATGCTAATCATGTGTCCAGAATGCAAAAAGCAGTTCAGTGAAACTGCTGATTCATGTCCCAAATGTGGCTTTGTTCTTGACAAGGCAACCCGCCAAAATCTCAAGGACAAGGCTGTTCGCTCTAATCGTGGCTGTCTTGTCGCTCTAGCAATCGTGTTACTTGCCTTTGCAGGTCCATGCATGATTTCGCCATTTACTTCACATAGCGGACATGTTCGAAGCACAAGGTCAGAGGCATACAGTCGTATCCAACAAGACAAATCTCTTTCAGATTACGATATAGAAGCACTTGCCGATGGTGTTAGCCATGTGTCAGTAGAAGAGGAGAAAAAGGCAAGTTGGTATTTCTTTCGACTCGGACTTTTTATGCTAGTTTTGCCTGCTGCTGGCATTCTTATTTATCTTTATTACACAAAAAAAGGGAAACTACTGTGAAAATTGATGGCAGAGCAAAAACTAACAAACCTCGTGTGTTGGAATGTCTACGTGACGGTGACGAATTGTATTTCTGGATACATTCTCCTGAATCAAAAGACAATGGTTGGGAAATCTGGGTTCCTGCTGAAGTCATTCGCGATACTGTTTGGTCAAGTGTATGGCAAGGTCGTAATTCAACACAGAAACATAATTGCTAAAATTAATTCCGAACAAAAAAGCGAGATTGCTTCACTTCGCTCGCAATGACGGAAATGACATTTTTAGAATGGGGAAAATACAGCAAGAGGATTAGCTAATGACAAAAGATATTATAAAAAATTATGAATACAAAAGATTCCTTAGCAATCTAAAACAAGAGATTATTACTGCTCGCCAAAAAGTCTATCAAACAGTTAATAAGCAGTTGGTTGAATTGTATCTTAATATAGGTAAAAGCATTTATGAGAAGACAGAAGTTTCTAAATGGGGTGAGGGTATTGTAGAGAGCTTGGCTAAGGATTTGCAAAGAGAATTTCCTAATATGAGAGGGTTTTCTATGGAGAACCTTTGGCGAATGAAGAAGTTATACGAAACATATAAAGACAACAAAAAACTGTCACCGCTGGTGACAGAATTATCATGGTCACATAATTTAGTTATTTTGCATCAAACAGAATCTATTGAGGAGAAAGAATTCTATCTCAAAACTTGCATAAGTGAACAGTGGAGTAGAAGAGAATTAGAAAGACAAATGGAATCATCTTTATACGAACGTTTTATGTTATCAAAAAAGACAAATAAATTAGTGCCTCATAGTAAAGAGAAAGATATTTTAGCCCATTTTAAAGACGAATATATATTTGATTTTCTTGGATTGAAAGATAAATTTTTAGAAAAAGACTTAAGAAAAGCGATTGTTCAAAATTTAAAACAATTCTTTCTTGAATTCGGCAAATATTTTACTTTTGTTGGTGACGAGTATAAGGTAACTGTTGGCAATGAAGATTATAGAGTAGATTTATTATTTTACCACAGACTCTTGAAATGTCTTGTAGCAGTGGAATTAAAGATAGGCAAATTCAAACCGGAATATATTGGTAAAATGCAATTTTATTTATCTGCTCTTGATGAAAAAGTAAAAGTAAATGATGAAAATCCATCCATAGGCTTGATTCTTTGTAAATCAAAAAATGAAGAAGCGGTTCGCATAGCAATAAGTAAATCCCTTTCTCCAATGAAAGTGTCAACTTATAAAACAAAAATCATTGATAGAAAACTGCTGAAGCAGAAACTTCATTCTTTGCCTTTGCCTGAAGAACATGGAAAAGAATGAGTGGAGAAATAATTAGAAATTGTTTTTTTAGAAAATAATAAGGAGCATAGAAAATGGACGGAATATTTGGAGTTGCCTTAGAAAAGGATTGTCAGGAGGTTTTATTTTATGGAACGGATTATCATTCTCATTTAGGAACAGAATATGGGGGACTGGCAGTATTGGGAAAAAGATTATCCAGAAAGATTCACGCAATCAGCGGAGGACAGTTTAAGAGCAGATTCTATGAAGATTACAAAAAAATGAAGGGAAAATCCGGTATTGGCGTTATATCTACAAGAGAGGAGCAGCCCATATATCTAAATTCAAAATTCGGGCACTTATGCATTGTCAGTAACGGCTTAATCGCCAATTCGGATAGTTTGACTAATGATTTGCGCAAGAAGGGAATCTCATTTAGCGAACCGGTCAAAAAAGGAGTAAACAGTACAGAACTAGTTGCAAAATTGATAAATCAGGGCAAGAGCTTAGTGCATGGAATAGAAAATTGCTTTAAAAAGATTAAAGGTTCCTGTTCTATACTAATCCTGCATAAGGACGGCATTTATATCGCAAGGGATAAGCTAGGATATTCTCCTTTAATTATAGGCAAATCCAAGGAAGGCTGGGCAGTAACTACAGAAACTTCTGCTTTTTTTAACTTAGGGTTTAGTATAGAAAGATATGTTAAGCCGGGGGAAATACTGCTTTTAAAGTCCACTGGGTTTAAGGTTCTCAAAGAAGAAGAGTCGTGTCAAAAGACAGATACGTTTTTATGGATCTATACTGGTTTTCCTGCATCAAATTATGAGGGTATCAATACAGAAGAAGTAAGAGAGCGCTGCGGAAAATTTTTGGCAAAAAGAGACAACATTGAAGCAGATTTAGTAGCAGGAGTTCCGGACTCAGGAACTACGCATGCTATTGGTTATTCCATTGAATCAAGGATCCCTTTTAGACGTCCTCTGGTTAAATATAATCCCGGTTATGGAAGGAGTTATATACCACCTTCTCAAAGCATAAGAGACCATATTGCCAAAATGAAGCTGATTCCAATTAAAGAGATAATTAAAGGGAATAGGATTATTTTGTGTGAAGACTCAATTGTAAGAGGCACACAGCTTAAAAGCTATACTATCCAGAAATTGTGGGAAAGCGGGGCAAAAGAAATTCATGTCAGGGTTGCGTGTCCGCCTTTATTATTCCCTTCCAAATTCGATTATTCTACCAAAAAGAAAGAAGAACTGGTTGCCATTCGTACAATAAGAGCTCTGGAAGGCAAGGATATAAAAGATGTGAGTGAATACATCGATTCTAATTCAAAAAAATATAAAAAAATGGTAGATTATATTGCTAAAGAATTAGACGTTACCAGCTTAAAATACCAAACCCTTGAAGACATGGTAAAAGCAATAGGATTACCAAAAGAAAAACTTTGCCTTTATGTGTGGACAGGGAAGGTCTAATGAATAAAAAAACAGGTTTTAATAATGAGAAGTATCTAAAGGAGCAGACTAAGGCTATTCTTGAGAGGGTTGAGGGAGCCGATAATAAACTGTATCTTGAGTTTGGCGGAAAGCTTGTCTTTGACTTTCATGCTTCAAGGGTTCTGCCGGGCTTTGATCCTAATGTGAAGATACGTCTCTTGCAGCAGCTAAAGGATAAGGCAGATATATTGCTCTGTATTTATGCAGGTGATATTGAAAGAAAAAAAATAAGAGCTGACTTCGGAATTACATACGATGCTGCAGTACTAAAATCAATTGATGATTTAAAGGATTGGGGCATTGATATACTGGCAGTTGTAATAACGCGTTTTGAAGACCAGCCGGCAACCAGAATATTTAGAAACAAATTGGAGCGCAGAAACATAAAGGTTTATACTCATACATTTACAAAGGGGTATCCTACAGATGTGAACTTAATTGTAAGCGATAAAGGTTACGGAGCAAACGAGTATATTGAGACTAAGAAACCTCTTGTTGTAGTTACCGGACCAGGACCAGGCAGCGGGAAGTTAGCCACATGTCTTTCTCAATTATATCATGATTATAAGAGAGGAATGAAAAACGGGTATGCAAAATTTGAAACATTTCCTATTTGGAACATACCGCTTAAACATCCTGTGAATGCGGCTTATGAAGCAGCAACAGCGGATTTAAAAGATTTTAACATGATAGATTCTTTTCATCTTGAAGCATACAACAAGGTAGCTGTGAATTATAACAGGGATATAGAGATATTTCCTGTGCTTAAGAGAATACTGGAGAAAATAACAGGATCTGAGTCAATATATAAGTCACCTACTGATATGGGTGTAAACAGAGCCGGTTTTGGAATCATAGATGACGAAATAGTAAAACACGCTGCAAAGCAAGAGGTAATAAGAAGATATTTTAGATGTGCCTGCGAATATGTAATGGGGCTTGTGGATAAGGAAACCGTGCAAAGGGTGGAGCTTATTATGGATAATCTCAATCTTAAGTTGGAGGATAGGCTGGTGGTTGCGCCGGCGCGGAAATCTATTGAAGACGCTCAGCAAAGAGGAGAGGGGAATGAAGGAGTTTTTTGCGGCGCAGCAATAGAATTAAAAGACGGTTCGATTACTACAGGGAAAAACTCCTCTCTTATGCATGCAACATCAAGCCTTATTCTGAACGCCGTAAAAGAGCTTGCGGAAATTCCTGATAAGATACATCTTCTGTCTCCGAACATAATAGATTCCATAAGCAATCTTAAGAAGAATATTTTAAAAACAAAAGCAGTGAGTCTTAATCTGGAAGAAACATTGGTTGCTCTTTCCATAAGCGCAACTACAAACCCAACCGCTAAACTGGCTATGGAAAAGCTGAAGGAACTGAAGGGTTGCGAAGTACATATGACACATATTCCAACCCCCGGCGACGAAGCAGGATTAAGAAAATTGGGGGTTAATACTACCAGCGATCCTAATTTTTCTACAAAAACGCTTTTTGTTGAATAAAGCAATATGGAATTAGTGGAGGAGAGTAAATGTTAAAAGCAAATATATACGTAACACTAAGAAAAACTGTAGTAGATCCACAAGGTTTGGCAGTAAAGAACGCATTAAAGTCGCTTGATTATGAGCAGGAGGTGGAAGAGGTTCGAGTTGGCAAACTAATAGATATTAAATTGAATATGTCTGATAGAAAAAAAGCAAAGCAAATAATTGATCAAATGTGCAAAAAACTTCTTTCTAATCCTACTATTGAAGACTATAGTTTTACTTTAGAAGAAGTGGAATAATATAAGGAATGAAATTCTTGAGATTTGGAGTCGTTGTATTCCCTGGTTCTAACTGTGATCACGATTGCTTTTACGTCTTAAGCAATGTGCTGAAACAAGATGTCAAGTATATCTGGCATAAGGAGATAGAAGTAAGGGATGTAGATTGCATTGTTCTTCCAGGTGGATTTAGTTACGGAGATTATTTGAGAACAGGCGCAATCGCAAGATTTTCCCCAATAATGCAAGGTATTATTAATTTTGCTAACAAAGGGGGACTTGTTATTGGTATATGCAATGGTTTTCAAATTCTCTTGGAAGCAGGTCTTTTGCCAGGAGCAATGCTGTGTAACAAAAATGTACACTTTATCTGCAAACATGTTTATGTAAAGCTCTTGAATAAGAACACTCCATTTACAAATCTATATAAAAAAGACGAAGTCTTGAAAATACCCATTGCTCATAATGAAGGCAATTACTATATTGATGAAAAAGGGTTGGAAACCCTCAAAGAAAACAATCAGATTGTATTTCAGTATTGTGACAATCCTAACGGAGCAGTGGATAACATAGCAGGTATTGTAAACAAAGAGGGAAACGTGCTTGGCATGATGCCTCATCCGGAAAGATGTTCTGAAAAAGAACTCGACTCACAAGACGGGTTGTTTATATTTAAGTCAATAATTGGGGGGATATAACAATATGATCACTCCTGAAATGTATAGAGCGCTAGGATTAAGTGATAAGGAATATCAGAATATATTGAATCTTTTGGAGAGAGAACCCACAGTTACCGAGCTTGCAATGTTTGCTGCGGAATGGTCAGAGCATTGTGGATATGTAAGTTCTCGCAATCTGCTTAAAATCCTGCCGAAAACGGGAAAATTCGAAACTCTGATTGGGGAAGATTCCGGAGGGATTATTGTTGATGACCTTGCCATTATTTTTAAGATGGAAAGCCATAATCATCCTTCGCAGGTTGAGCCAAAACAGGGGGCTGCTACAGGAGTAGGTGGAATCATAAGAGATATATTTACTGCTGGCGCAAGACCTATCGCAAGTTTGAATTCTTTGAGGTTTGGTCCGCTTTCAGAACCATATAATAAGTATCTTCTTCATGGAGTGGTGGATGGCATACAGTTTTACGGAAACTGTTTGGGAGTGCCTACAATTGGAGGAGAAATATATTTTGATGAAAGTTATAACGGAAATTGTCTTGTTAATGCAATGAGTATTGGAATAGCAAAAAAGGACAAGCTGGCAAGAGCATGTGCTTTTGGAGAAGGTAATTCCATTATGTATGTTGGAGCCAGTACAGGAAGAGATGGTATCGGGGGATGCAGTGTTCTTGCTTCTCATGAATTCAGTGAAGGAGACGCAAAGAGACCAACTGTTCAAATTGGAGATCCCTTTATGGAAAAATGCTTGATTGAGGCAACGTTAGAGATCCTTTCTACAGGGTATGTTTTAGGAATTAAGGACATGGGCGCAGCAGGTCTTACATGCGCAGTCAGTGAAATGGCATCGGATGGAGAATCGGGGATTGATATGGAATTGTGCAATATCCCGCTCAGAGAAAAAAATATGGAGCCATGGGAGATAATGGTATCGGAGTCACAGGAAAGAATGCTTGTGTGCGTTAAAGCGGGAAAAGAAAAGACAATTAACGATATATTCTCTAAGTGGGATTTAAACGCGGTAACCATTGGCAAAGTTACAAAAGACAAAATAGTTCGTATTCGGGATCGAGATAATGGCAAAATATTAGTTGAAGTGAAAGCGGATATTTTAACAAAAGCTCCTATCTATAACATGCCATATAAGGAACCTGAATATATAGAAAAAATAAATAATTTTGAGATAAATGATGTTCCTGAACAAAAGGATTACAATATTGTTTTACTCAGTCTTCTTAAAAGCCCATCCATTGCGAGCAAGGAATGGGTGTATGAACAGTATGATCACATGGTACAATTAAATACTATTGTCTTACCTGGTTCAGATGCCGCTGTAATTAGATTAAAAGGGACTAATAAAGCTATTGCGGCTACAACTGACTGCAACAGTCGTTATTGTTATTTAAATCCTTATAGAGGAGCTCAAATTGCAGTTGCAGAAGCAGCAAGAAACTTAGTTTGTTCTGGAGCTGAGCCGGCGTCCATTACAGATTGTCTTAATTTTGGAAATCCCAAAAAACCGGATAGATATTGGCAGTTTAAAAATTGTGTACAGGGGATTACGGATGCCTGCAAATTTTTTAATGTTTCAGTGGCGAGCGGAAATGTATCCTTTTATAATGAGAATCCAAAAGGAGCGATTTATCCGACTCCCACAATCGGAATGATAGGTATTATAGAGGATATAAATAAAGTCTGTACTCAATATTTTAAAAATGAAGGAGATATGATTATTCTTCTTGGGGTTTCTATGGAAGAATTTGGAGGAAGCGAGTACCTAAAACTAGTTCATGGGCTGGTTAAAGGGAATGCTCCTGAACTGGATTTAAAGATGGAAAGGGCTGTTCAGCTTACAACGCTTGAAGCGATTAGAAATGGGCTTGTCAATTCTGCTCATGATCTCTCAGAGGGAGGGCTTGCAGTTGGTCTGGCGGAATGCTGTATATCAAATAAAGAGAGGATGATAGGAGCTGTAATAAACAATCTGAATTTTGACATTAGAACAGATGCTTTGCTGTTTGGAGAATCTCAGTCAAGGATCATACTCAGCTGCAAAGAGAAATCTCTCAATCAAATTAAGGAAATTGCCAAGAAACACAAAACCAGTTTGCAGATAATTGGCAGCACAGGTGGAAACAGGTTTATTATTTCGGATAATAGTAACAAGCTAATAGATGTATCATTGGAGAAATTACAAGATATATGGTCTAATGCATTGAGGAGAGACATTGATAGCGGTAATTGATTATGGACTGGGCAATCTTAGAAGTGTAAGCAAGGCTGTAGAAACATTAGGTGTAGAAGTAGAAGTTACGGATAGTTCTGAGAAAATAGAAAAAGCGGATGGTATAATACTTCCCGGGGTAGGAGCATTTCATGTCGGCATGCAGAATCTCGAGAGATTAAATCTTCTTCCTGTTCTCCATGAGACAATATCAAAAGGAACGCCTTTTTTGGGTATTTGTCTGGGATTCCAAATCTTATTCAGTCAGAGCGAAGAACACGGAATTTACAGTGGTATGAACATAATCAATGGTAAAGTAAAGAGATTTACTCACGAACTAAAAATACCTCATATGGGCTGGAATCAAGTGGAATTCAAAATTCAAGATTCAAAATTAAAAATTTTTAACGAGGTTTCCGATAATTCCTATTTTTACTTTGTCCATTCATATTATGCTGAGCCCGAAGATCAGAATGTTATAATAGCTACAACAGAATATGGACGTGAATTTGCATCGGTTGTAAATAAAGGCAATGTTTGGGGGGTGCAGTTTCATCCTGAGAAAAGTTCAGATATAGGACTTAAGGTTTTGAGGAATTTTTTATCATTATGTTAGCAAAAAGAATAATTCCATGTTTAGATGTAAAGGACGGAAGAGTTGTTAAGGGCGTAAACTTTCTGAATCTTGCAGATGCCGGAGATCCCGTAGAAGTAGCCTCAATTTATTCAAGGGAAAATGCTGATGAACTGGTTTTTTTGGATATTACTGCAAGTGTAGAGAAGCGCGGTGCGATCCTGGATGTAGTAAAGAAAACTGCAGAACAGGTTTTTATTCCTCTCACAGTGGGAGGAGGGATCAGAAGCATAGAGGATATAAGACTGCTGCTTAAATCCGGAGCAGATAAAGTCTCACTGAATACAGCAGCTGTAGAAAATAAAGAGTTGATCAGGGAAGCATCTGAAGAATTTGGTAGCCAGTGTATTGTTGTGGCAGTGGATGCCAAAGGCAAAACTCAAAACTTAGAGTGGGAAGTTTATATCTATGGCGGAAGAAAACCTATGGGACTGGATGTAATAGAATGGGTAGAAGAAGTTAGTGAACTAGGTGCAGGAGAGATTTTGCTTACCAGTATGGATGCTGATGGAACAAAGGACGGGTATGATATAGAGCTGACCAGGTCGGTTTCAGAGGCAGTAAATATTCCGATAATCGCTTCTGGTGGAGCAGGTACTCCCGAGCATCTTTGCCGGGCTTTAACAGAGGGGAAGGCTGATGCTGTTCTAGCAGCGTCTATTTTCCATTACGGAGAATACTCAATTAAAGATACGAAAAGATATCTAAGGGAAAGAGGTATAGCGGTCAGAATTTAGAGGATATTACATATGCGAATATTTGTAGGGGTGCAATATTTTGTGCCCTTTTTTCTTTATGCTTTGGAATGGGCGGGACATGGGGGAAGCAGGTAAGATGTTACAGATAAAAGATCTTAATAAAAATTTTGGAAGTAGCCCGTTATTCAGGGATTGCTCTCTGTTTGTGAAGAGTGGAGAGAGGATTGCTTTAGTTGGAGCAAATGGTTCGGGAAAGACGACCCTTTTCAGGATAATTATGCATAACGAACCTTATGATACGGGAGAGATAATCTTGCCTAATAATGTAAGAGTGGGTTTTTTACCGCAGGAGATAGAGGCAGTAAAAGGAACCACTCTACTTACTGAGGTTATGTGCTGTTGGCCGGAAATAGGGAAGCTGGAGAATAAGATAGAAAGATTAGCGACTAAACTTGCGGAGATAAAAGGACCGGCACAGGAGCAAATTCTTCATGATTATGGAAAAGCTCAGTCCCATTTTGAAGCACTGGGCGGATATAATCTTGAATATCAGGCTAAGAAAATATTATTTGGCCTGGGTTTTAAAGAAAATGATCTTTTAAGGGCAACAGATGTGTTTAGCGGTGGATGGCAGATGCGCATTGCTCTGGCTAAACTGCTCTTGGATCCGCCTGAGCTTATGATGCTGGATGAACCGACTAACCATTTAGACATGGAATCACTCCTCTGGTTGCAAAGTTATCTGCTTGCTTATAAAGGAACATTGATATTTACGTCGCATGACAGAGACTTCATCAATCAGGTAGTAACAAGGGTTATCGAGATAGATACGGCTAAACTTGTAAAGTATAATGGAAACTACGAATATTATCT